>Ga0209541_10010186_pt1 | contig 15035 bp, 25 predicted proteins | sample RifCSPlowO2_01_FD_184027 | JGI IMG/M metagenome (GOLD analysis project Ga0209541, IMG submission 184027) | Groundwater microbial communities from Rifle, Colorado - Rifle CSP2_plank lowO2_0.1 (SPAdes) (version 2) | ecosystem: Environmental > Aquatic > Deep subsurface > Groundwater | place... | reverse complement strand
TGATGCTAAGCAAGCAGAATCTAATTTAGCATATCGAGCTAAGCAAGTACAAATAGATGCTGAAGCTTTAAGAAATCAAAGAGTATATGATGCTAAGCAAGCAGAATCTAATTTAGCATATCGAGCTAAGCAAGTACAAATAGATGCTGAAGCTTTAAGAAATCAAAGAATTAGGAACTAAAAAAAGATAGCAAAACAAGAAGAACAAAAAGCAACAATCTTTGAGGACTATGATGGGATAAAAGCAGTTTTTGAAGATGTTCTAAAAACACTGAAGAAAGGCGATGAATATTTCGTATTTGGGGCAGTTGATGTTTCCGAAATGTTTGAACGATATATTATTCATTGGAATCAGAAGTAGTGCATCCAGAAAGAAATATGGCAAAAATAATATAATTAATATGGCCTTTTTTTTCATTATTTTGTTAATATTTATGTTGTATTTAAACCTTGTCTCCTCCATTTAGTTATATCGGTAGAAGTTTCATTAAATAACTTTATTAACCGCAGTTTTTTATTTTAAGAGATGATTGAATCAATGCTTAGTTTCATCCTGCATATAGACCTTTATCTCATATCTCTAATCCAGAGCTATGGAAATTTGGTTTATCTTTTGCTTTTTTTAATTATTTTCATGGAAACCGGTTTTGTTTTAACTCCATTTCTTCCTGGAGATTCATTATTATTTATTTCAGGCGCGATTGCAGCAACAGGTCTCTTGGATGTGTACCTCATTTTTTTGCTCCTTTCTTTAGCTGCCATTTTAGGAGACACTATTAATTATTGGATTGGAAGCTATTTCGGAGAAAAAGTATTTTCAAAATTCATCAAGCACGAGCATATTGAAAGGACAAAGTTATTTTTCCATCACCACGGCAAGAAAACAATTGTACTCGCTCGCTTTATCCCCATCGTAAGAACCTTTGCCCCTTTTGTAGCAGGAATAGGAAAAATGAATTACTTTACTTTTTTAGGTTATAATGTCATTGGAGGGATAGTCTGGGTGGCAATGTTCGTCTTCTCAGGCTATTTCTTTGGAAATATTCCTTATGTAAAAGATCATTTCGGACTGCTGGTTATTGCAATAATCCTTATTTCATTGCTTCCTTTGCTAAAAGAAATTGTATCTCATTTCCTGCTGAAAAGGAAAAACCCAGTTAAAAATATTTAAATACTGGTTACATTATGTAGAAACTATGATAAAATCTGAAATATTTGAAAAAACAAAGCAGCACGCAGTTGAAAAGACTATTTTTTTGCAGTCTCAGTTCAAGCAGCATTCTTCAACAGCAATAATAGCCGGACTATCTTTTGTAATCGCTTTAGTATGGAGGGATTTGGTGATAAAAATCACAAACAATATCTTAAAGCCTCATTTAATACAAGAATACCCTTACTTGTCTGAATTAATAACCGCAGTAATCGTGACTTTATTTGCAGTAGTTGCAATTGCTTTTGTTTCAAGATGGAATAAGAAAAGCAAGTGATTTCATTTCTCTGTGCCTCTCAGCATTCACACAGCTGATAGAGCAGCAGGATTTAAATTCTTCCCGGCAGTTATCGCAGCAGATGAATAACTTGTCGCAGTCTAAATTATGGCAGTTAATCATTATGTCGCTTTCTTCCTGACAGTGATTGCATTTTGTTATTGGATTGCCTGAAGAAAAGGCAAGCTTGTCATTGAATACAAATAAAGCCCCTTCAAAATAAGTTTTAGGATATTCATTGATAAAATCTATAATCCCTCCTTTAAGTTTGTTAACGTCTTTAAATCCCTGCTCCTTTAGAAACGCACTTGATTTTTCGCATCTAATTCCGCCCGTGCAGTACATCACAATCTTTTTATCTTTCAAGTTTTTAATTTCATCTAATTTAGAGGGAAATTCCCTGAAGTTCTTTATATTCAACACACGAGCATTTTTAAATTTCCCAACTTTATATTCATAATCATTCCTTGCATCTAATAAAACAATTTCTTCTTTTTTGTCTAATAATCTTTTAAGCTCTTTAGGCGTTATATCATTTCCTTTATTATTCAAATCAACTTTTTTATTAAACACAACAACCTCATCCCTGACTCTAATTACTAGTTTATGATAAGCTTGATTTTCAAAAAACTGCTCTCTAAATGTGATGTCTTTAAACTCACTTCTTTCCTTTAATCTTTCTTTGAATTTTTCTATGTTCTCTTTTTCTCCTGAAACTCCGCCGTTAATGCCTTCATAAGCTATGAGGATTCTTCCAAGCAGCTTTAGACTTTTACATCTCTTAGTCAAAGATTCCATTAATTCCCTCGGATCTTTTATTTCAGTGTATTTGTAAAAAGTAATTGCTTTAAACATCATTTTCTTTTAGAAATCAGTATTTTTAAAGATTTTCAATAAATTTATATAACCTCTATATTTACAAAACTCTAATGAAGTACTTAAAGACAATTATAATCGTAGCTGTGATTATTCTATTTGGATATTTATATCTAACCAGAAATTCTGATGAACCTGGAAAATATGATTCCTTCGCCCAGTGCTTAAAAGACTCAGGAGCAAAATTCTACGGCTCATATCAATGCATCCATTGTAAAACTCAAAAAGATATGTTTGGAAACTCAGCAGATTTGCTTCCTTACATTGAATGCGGTGCTTTAGGCGGCCCTCAAAGTCTGGTATGCCAGCAAGCCGGAATTACCAGTTACCCTACATGGGATTTCCCTGATGGTGAAAGAATCTCAGGAAGCTTGTCTTTTGATGTTTTAAGCAAACACACTAACTGTACCTTAATAAAATGATTCAAGACAAAATTATAGACTTGTTTGGATTTTTGACTTTATTAAGCCATATTTTTATTCTCTTATTTTTGTTCAGCCATATTTTCAAGATCAAAGCTTTAAATGACGTAAAGCATTATTTGAAAAAAAATTCTTTATTGTTCTCTTTTTTGCTTTCCTTAGGAGCTGTTTTGGGAAGCTTGTTTTTTTCAGAAATAATGGGATTTGAAGCCTGCATTTTATGCTGGTATCAGAGGATTATTGTCTTTCCATTGCCTGTAATACTTTTAGTTGCTTTAATAAAAAAAGATAAGAATGTAAGAAATTATGTTCTGCCTTTGATTTCAATTGGAGGTTTAATAGCATTATACAATGTTATTGTAGAAAGAACAGGCTCTAAATTTTGCGATACAGCTTCTCTAATCCCCTGTGATGTTATTTACTTTACGCAGTTTAATTATATCACAATACCTGTAATGTCCTTGACGTTGTTTGTTTTATTAGGAATTTTAATGCATTTAAGTAAAGATTAAATAATTTATTTTTATTAACAAGCTCACTTAAAAACTTCCCCGGTTTCCATGCTCCAGAATAATAAATCTAGATGATCCATCGGAATCCCGGATTTTTTTGCAAATTCCAAGAACTTTTCTTCAATTTCAAAATATTTTTTCTTTGTTAGACTTTTAGGCAGTTCATTAATCGCTTTCATTTTAACTAAATTATTCAAAATATGTCTGTCTAATATAGCTAAGTTCTCATGGCCTGTATTTCTCAGATAATGGGAAGCTTCTTTCCAAGAAATTCCTTTAACGTTTTTAACTAAAAATTCTCTTTTTTCCTTATTGTCTTTTATTCTTTTCAGCTCATCTTTTAATCCATGATATTTTTCTCTCATTTCCAATAAATATTTTCCTTTATTGTTGTGGAATCTTATTTTTTGCTTTAAAATAGCTGTAGGATCAAACCCATTTTCAAGGAAATTCATTTTTTTCATTTCTTTTATGCAAAAATCAGCATTTTTAGCTTTTGATTGAGGTGTCAATAAACAAAAACACAGTTCATAGAATAAATCTTTCCCATTAACTTGTTTAAACTCTTTCAATCTACCCTCTATTTCTGATTTCCTTTTGGAATATTCCTTGTGCATGTCCATATTGTTTACTTGTCTGGGTGGTTTCATAAATCTTGCTATTCTAAAATAGAAAATTTTATAAATGAAAATTAATAGTAAAATGGACACATAAAATGAACCAGTCTTTAGTAACAGTTGAAGAGGATCTTGGAGCAAGAGTTGAAGAGGATCTTAAAACAGTTGTAGGAAAATTAAGCGAAGCATTTCCAAGTATTCGTTTTTCTAAAACTCCAGACGGAATTTATGAAGGAAAAAATGGAGATGGTAATTTTGCATATATTAAGGCTCAACAAAGAGGAGATTCTCTATTGGTAAGGAGTTTTGCTACACCTGATAGAGATGTTCCTATTCGAAAAATTCTAGAAACGTTATATCCCAATGGAAATAGTAGAAGGATAACCCACACACCATTTAGGCAAAGTTACAACCCTTCAGAATTTAAAGTAGAGTACTCTTAATCATCTTTTCTTATCAACATTAACTTGATTGCAATATTCAATTATTGGACATTTAGAACAATGCGGGCTTAAAGGTCTGCACAAATTCTGCCCAAAAGCAACAAGCATAGAATTGAAATTTTCCCAGTATTTTTTAGGCAGTTTTTCCCTTAACTCCATTTCAGTTTCATAGGGTGTTTTGGTTTTAATATAACCAAGCCTATTAAAGATACGATGACAATGCACATCAATAGCCATTGCAGGCTTTTTAAAAGCAACAGCTCTTACTAAGTTGGCAGTCTTCCTTCCAACTCCTGGTAATTTAAGCAGATCATCTATCTCGTTTGGAACTTTAGAATTAAATTCTTTCAAAGCTTCAGGCAATTTTTTTAAATATTTAGCTTTTGTCTTATAAAATCCAATTGGATATATTAATTTTTCAATCTCTCTTTCATTTAATTTATTTAAGTCATTAAAGTCTTTAACTTTAGAGAATAATCTCTCGCAGACTTTAGATGTAGTCTCATCTTTTGTCCTGGCTGATAAAATTGTAGCTATTAAGACTTTAAACGGGTCATTAGTTTGTACCTCAATCAAGTCAACAACAGGAGCTTTATAATTTTTAGTTTCCTTTTTTAAAATCTCATAGATTTGAGAAATATCAACTTCTTTCATTGTTCTGAAAAATTTTGCTCCTTATTTCTCTAATCTTATCTTTATCTAATCTATCCAAGGTTTCTTTTATGGAAATAATAAATTCAGAAATATTATCAAAGTCAATATCCACTTTTTTATTCTTTAAGTAGTATTGATTATCTATTCTTAACTCTTTATCTTTCTCTAAAATTTTTGCTATGCCCTTTTTGATTAGTTTTTCCTTTTCTAAAAATTCAACTAAAGCAATAGTGCAGTCATGAATTTCGCATTTGATGCCTATCTTCATTAAGACAGAATAAACCGCAAAATATTCAATATAATATTTAGTGGTTGCTAGCCACATATTTGATCTTGTTGCTTCAATGCTTCTCAAAACTTTTAAACTCTCTTCTGCATTGTGATAATACTCATTGCTAATATTATCATTAGGCTCTATTAGTTTAATGCCTTTTACTTGTTTTTTACACCAGCTTATTTTCTCCATATTTCCTCAAAAAATATCTTGTAATTTGTTCAGTATTGTTTAATATCAGATGTTTCTTATAAACTTCCATAGATAACGCATCAGTAATCTTATTAATATTATCAATCTGTATTTTATGTATTTTTTTATTATATATTTTTTTAAAATCTTCTAAAACTCTTGTAACGTTTTTTGTTCCTACAACTAAAACATCAATATCAGATTCTTTTTTTAATCCATCTACACTTGATCCAAATATTACAAATGAATTGTTATTAAATGCATCCGAAAGTTTTTCAAAGAGAATTCTAATAACTGCATCATCTTGAAGTCTTTCTTGAACTTTATCTTTTTCAGCAATGGTTATATAATCGCAAATTCTTTTATCATTTAAATTAAGGCCAAATTCCAGGAGATTTTTCCTTTCTATTTTTATTAATATTCTTTCTTTAGAAAGTTTTTCGACATAAGGTTTAATTGTTTGATGCGGTTTTTTTAGCAAAGAAGCAATTTCTCTTAAATAATACTTTTTGCCATAATCATTCAAATACAATGAGACAATTTTACTATTAGTAATTTTTTTTACCATATGGTAAGTTTATTTACTTCAAGTTTATAAATCTTTCGATATTAACCTCTTTCATTGTCTATCTTTATGATATAATTCTAAGATAATAATCTTATCATCTTCTTTGATATAAAGATAAGAAAGCCGGAATGGAGAAATATATAATTCTCTTGTTCCCTTCCTGATATATTTCATTGGCTTTCCAAGCTCGGGATTTTCTTTCAATTTTTCAATCTGTTTTATTATTCTTTCTTTTAAAGTAGAATCTTCAATTTTAGAAAAGGATTTTTGAAAATCAGAATTAAATTCAGCAGTTACCATTTTTTCATTTCTTTTATGAAATCATCAAAGTCCATGCTTTTAAATTCTCCTCTCACATATCTCTTCCAAGCTTCTTCTGTTCTTTTTGCAAATTCTAAGTCTTCTTCCATCTGCTTATCTAACTCGCTAGCTTTCTTAAGAATCAATTGATGGTTGTTCTTAATGATAATTAATTTCTCCCCTTCTTTTATATCTCCTCTTAGTCCAGAAGGGATAACTATCTGTCCTTTAGAGCTCATTTTTGTTATAGCGATTTCCATCTTTTTATCTATGTAAGATATATCTTACCTATTATATAAATCTTTCGATTAATCTTTAAGTAAAATCTCAACAATTTCTCAAAAATTCCAAAACTTCCTTGCCATGCCCTTCAGCTTTAACGTTTTCAAAGACTTTAATTACTCTTTTATTTTCTAAGATATAAGTAGTTCTGTTTATGCCTAAGAATTTATTTCCTGCAAAGTTTTTCCATCCATATACTTCATATTTCTTGCAGACTTCAAAATAAGGATCAGATAGTAATAAAACTTTCAAATTGTGTTTTTCAATGAATTTCTTTTTGCTTTCCTCATCGCCGCCTGAAATTCCAATAACTTTCGCATTTAGTTCTTCAAATCTTTCCAGGTTTTCAGAAAATTCTTTTGCTTCTATAGTGCATCCTGAAGTGTCATCTTTAGGATAGAAATATATTATCAAATAATCTGAATCAAAATCCTTTAGTTCATATATTTCATTGTCTTTATCTCTTAATTTAAAGTTGGGAGCTTTTTCATTAATGTTTAGCATGTTTTATCAATAATGGTTGTTTATTTAAGAATTGTTGTAATGCATTAATTATAACTTTATAATAATAACAAAATGAAAGATTTATAAATGGTATTTTATGATAAAGTTATAAGTTAAGAGAAGGTATAGAAAAAATGATGGACAAATTATATCAAGGAATTAGAAGAAACGAGTTATTTACCGCTGGATTAGTAGGATATTTTTTAGGATTTGGGACTATGACTTATTCTGGAAGAATATCTGATTATTTCTTTCCTGGAGAATTTAATAATCCTCAAAGAGTTAAAGAAATAGACTATAGGTTAAAACAACCAGTTAGCTTAACTCTAGAAGATTTAAGTAGGGATTATCCTCAGAAATTAAGTTCTTTAGATGAAACTGCTTCTAATCTTATTGCCGAAAGAGATAGTTTGAAATCTTTGCCTGATTTTGAAAAACAAATGAGATTATTAGATAAAAAAAGAAATTTAGACAATTATCTTCCTTATGGAGCAATGGTTTTTTCAACATTGTTTTTAATTCCACTTTATTGGGGGATGTGTAGGATAAATTCAAGAAGAAGACAAAAAGTTTAATTTACATCTTTAATTTTATTATTTCTTCTTAATTTTTTGAAGCCCTTCAATATCCAATTTCTATTAAAGATTAATTATATAAATCCCAAAATCTACTATAAATCCAATAAAAATGGAGGTCTATTATGGAAAAAAGCGCTCTAGACTGGGTTGCAGGAATTCTAATAATTATTGGTGGCTTGAACTGGGGTCTTGTAGGACTATTTGATTTTAATTTAGTCTCTGCAATATTCGGCTCAGGTTCAATTTTAGGAAGAATCATCTATATTTTAGTAGGGCTTTCTGCATTATACATGATATACGCAATGACTAAAAAATAAACTTCTTTTTTTCTTTTTTTATACTATTTTTGAAATGACATCGCCTATGAAGTAAGCAATAATCGCAGTTATCCCTCCAACTAAAAGCATTTCAGCTCCTGATTTAAGCCAGTTTCTTCCGGTTATCTTGACTTTGCTAGCTCCTAATAAAAATAAAGTTAAGCCTGTTAAGATAGAGGCAGTTAAGAAAGTATTATTCTGAAAAGCATAATGCATTTTTGAAATCACGTAAGTCAATAATGGAACAAATCCAAATATCACAAAAGAACTGAAAGTTACCAAAGCATTTTTAACAGGATTCTTGTCTTCATTGCCTATTCCAAGCTCTTCAGACAGCATTACATCAATGCATGCCTCTTTATTCTTGCATAATATTCTGGATATGGTTTCAGCATCTTTTTTGCTAAACCCTTTTTTTACATAAATTTTTACTAATTCTTTCTTTTCAAATTTTGGAGATTTGACAATGTTTTTGGCTTCTTTTTTCCTTTCATTTTTATCATACTCTTTCTCAGCCTTAGTGCTCAAATAATCACTCACAGCCATGGAAATCCCGTCAGCTGCTAAATTGGCAAATCCAAGAATTAAGATAACGCTTGAAGACAATGAAGCTCCAGCAACCCCTGCAACAACAGCAAAAGTAGTAACCGTTCCATCTAATCCTCCATAGATAAAACTTTTGATATATCTACCTGACTTAAAATGAGCATGTTTGTTCTTGTCTAAAGCTTTGGCAATCATAAGTATGATATATGGTTTCTAGTATAAAAAGCCAGCGCTTATTTTAGGTATTCTTCTATTATCTTATCCACATCATTTAAGGAAACTTTCCTTAAAATCTTCCCATCAGGATATATTGCAATAGTAGGCCCGTTTAAACAGTGCCCAAGGCATAGAGATTTAGAAACATTATAGATGTGCATAAGCCCATTTTCATTTACATGCTTCCTCAGCTTTAGCAGAATTTCCTCTGAACTTTTATTAGAGCAGCATTCTCCTTCTTCTTTTTTATTCAAGCATACAAAAATATGCCGCTTATACCTCACATCTAATTCTTCCATAAAATATTTAAATATTGGAATGGTTATTAAGTTTATGGCTTTATTAGTTTTCTAAATGTTTTCTTTTTTTCTTATCATTTAGATGTAGATAATTCCCAGATGATACAATTGATTTGCCGGTTTTCTTTTCTAATTCCTGTTCTATTCTCCTGAATACTTGGAGGGATTGATTTTTAGTGCAATGATGCTCGAAGAGCAAAAAATCAAAGTTCGAGTTTTGGCGTATCAAGGACGAAGTCCATTTAATAAAAAGAATAAAGGGCAAGAATTGTAACTACTTATAAAAGATAATAAACCGAAAAGTTTAAATAGTAGTCCAAATATTAGAATTCATAAGGAACTTAAAATGAGCATAAGACGAGACGATTTTGCTGTAGGAGTTTATTACAACAATCAACAATATACTCCTCAACAAGTAACTGATTACATAGCTAACACTAATGAAGAAGGTTTTGCTGATCCACAAAGAATTCAAAAATTAATTCAAGAATCACAAGGTAAATTTCAATCTTCTGTAAAAACACACAAACTAACTATGGATCAGATGCTTCAAGCTGAAACTTCTCCAGAAGGAAAAGAATTAGCAGAATTAACTTTAAGTCATTGCGATAAAACCATCGAACTAATTGTTGATGGCGGTCATCGTAGAGGAATTCTAATATAAACAATTCTTGCCCTTTATTCTTTTCTAATTCCTTTCGTGTATTCTTGGCAATATCTCCTCCTTCTTTAGCAGTATGTTTTAGTTCTGAAAATCCTTTCGCATCTTTGGCAAAGGTAATATCGGTTGTTGCTTTCTCGCCAACCATTGTAAGAATGAGCTCCCAGTCAGTCATATGATCCCGTAAATTCTGGTTTGGTTTTTTCAATCCTTTAAAGTCTTTATATTCTCCAACTGTCTTGCCAAATGTTGCTTTTGAAATCTCATTAGTCAAAATTGCAAAGTCTTTCTCTTCTTTAACTCCTCTGGATTCCCATTGATCAGTTAAATCTTGGCGGATAGCAATGCCTCTTAATCTTTTATCAATTCAATCTTTCGGATAGCCTTTAAGCTCATAATATTCTTTCACTCTATTTTGTGCAAGTTCAGGGTTTTCTATTTCTTGAATTCTTTCATGGCCTAATTGAGCCAGTCATAATTTGAATGGTTCTGCTTTCTTGGAAGGGATGGACTGAATAATACGAAACATATTCTTTGTATTGGCGCAATCCGTTTCCCTTAACTTGCCATCCTCTGCGGGTAATTTCAACTGTACGATTTTATCGTACGGTTCAAAACCTTGTTGTAAAAGTTTAGCCTTTAGATCTGCCCAATATCTCTTTGGAATGGTGCTAGCTTCTAAAGCATTTACCACATCAATAATCGAAAAATACCATTCATTATCATGCCAGAGTCTCCTTATCTCCTTGTCTTGGAAGACAATTAATCCTTTTTGTGACTTTTCTGCCATTCTATTCAGAAAAAACCTCTAGTTTAAATAATTTCTTACAAAAATATATAAATAATTAATTGCACTAAATTTTATGGAAATCTTGAACATTGCATTGTTAATCATGCGTCTGATTATAGGAACTTTTTTCATTGTCCATGGCTATAACAAATTTGCAGACACAAATGACATGGCAAAATGGCTTGCCAAATACGGCTACAAGTCCCCAATGCTTTGGTTGTCTTTAATTATTATAGCTGAATTAGTAGGCGGAATTGGAGTTGTTTTAGGTTTAGGAACAAGGTTGTTTGCATTGATGATGTCAGTAGTTATGCTGCAGGGAATTCATCACAGAAAAAACTTAAAAGAATTAAAGTTTGTAGATGGCTGGGAGATTAATTATGTCACTTTAGCTTCAACAATAACTCTAGTTTTATTAGGCTCTGGAATTATTTCTCTAGATTATTTATTGAGATTACAGGGTTTAATGTTTGGATTTTTCCCTTAAAATGTTTAATATTTCTTCAGCATTCTTTACTTTCTGTAATTTTTCCCTAATTTTTGAAGAGTTTTCCAATCCCTGCGTGAAATAACAGGCTATCTGCTTTAAATTCACTACACTTTCCATATTATATTTTTTACAAAGTTCATAATATTCTTCAAATAATTTTATCTTATCTTTCTGCTCTAATTTCTTTCCAGTTTTTAAATAATAATCAATTCTTTCAAAAATAAATGGGTTTTTCATAGCCCCTCTTCCAATCATTATATAGTCGCACTTTGTTTTTTCAAGCATCTCTTTAGCGCTTTCCTCATCAACCACATCACCATTTCCAATTATTGGAATCTTGACTGTTTCTTTTACTTTTTTAATTAATTCCCAGTCACTCTTTCCGCTGTATCCCTGCTCCATTGTTCTTGCATGTAGAGTAATGGCACTAGCTCCAGCTTTTTCAATTACTTTAACTAATTCTAAAGCTTCAACTTTCTTGAATCCAGAGCGCATTTTAACAGTAACAGGCTTGTCTAAATTTTTAGCTAAAGTATTGACAATCTCAAATATTTTATTTTTCTCTTTAAGCAGTGCAGAGCCGTATCCCTGTTCAACTATTTTTTTAGAAGGGCATCCAAAATTCAAGTCAATTACATCAAAGTCTTTTCCGTATTTCTTGGCAGCTTCCAATAAAACTTCAGGATTTCTTCCAAACAGCTGCAGTCCGACTAGTTTTTCATCTTTGCTTCTCTTAATTAACTCCAGGGACCTTTTACTTTCTCTTATTAAAGCAACAGCGCTTAACTGCTGGGTATATGTAATTCCCACGCCGTATTTCTCGCACATTATCCTAAAAGGAATGTTTGTAACATCTTCTAATGGCGCTAAAATTACTTTTGATTTTAATTTTGGAAATCTCATATTAATTATAAGAGAAAAACACTATAAAAATTTATTCCAATAACAATAAAGCAGCCATAACTAGAATTCCTAGTACAATGGTCAATAGCTGCATCACAGCTTTTCCAGTGCTAAACTCGCTTTTATTCAGCTCAGGAATTAAATCACTTCCTGCGATATATAAAAAATTTCCAACAGCAAATGGAATTAAAAATATCAAAGATCCTTCAACTTTCGAAGCCAATAAAAACGAAATCACCGCACCTAAAACAGCGCTTAAGGCAGTTACAAAATTTAAAAACAACGCCTTGCTTTTTGAAAATCCTCCGTGAAGCAGTATTCCGAAGTCTCCTATTTCCTGCGGGATTTCATGTAATACAACAGCAATTGTAGTAGCTATCCCTATAGGAATTGAGACAATGTAGCTCGCCCCTATTATTAGTCCGTCAATGAAATTATGGATAAAATCTCCTATTAAATTCATAACTGCAAACGGATGCGGATGCTCTTTTGTTGTAGGATGATGGCAGTGCCTCCAGTGGATTATTTTTTCCATTACAAAAGAAACCAAAATACCTAATAAGATATACGTTGAAATATTAATGCCAAATCCATTTTCCTCAACAATCTCCGGCAAGAGGTGAATAAACACATCTCCTAATAAAGCTCCAACAGAAAAACTCACAAAATACAACACTATTTTGTTTAATCTTTTGGAGTTTAGAGATAATGTAATTATCCCAATTAAAGACATTAAACTTACTGCAATAACACTGATTAAGGCATATAAAAATTCTTGAATCATATTTATTTTAAAAGATGGGATATTTATAAACGTTATCAATAAAATGTTTCATTTTAATATAAAAATATTGACTTCATAAAAAAAGAGATTCCGGGAAATATTTGTCATTTTCAGATAGAAGTCCATGGTGTTTGTGATAAGTGCAAGGCAAGATAGAAAGATTTAAATAAGTAAATACACATAAATAAGTAAAATGACAAACGTAACATTAGCTGTTTCGGAAGACTTGCATAAGATTATGCGGAAGCATAAAGACATTAAATGGAGTGAAGTAGCCCGCCAAGCTATGTGGGAGAAGGCACAAAAGCTTGAGCTTATGGATAAACTCCTGAGCAAAAGTACCTTAACAGAAAAAGATGCACTTGAACTAGGGAGAAAAATCAATAAAGCAATCGCTAAAAGACATGGATTAATTAAATGAAAATAGTTATTGATAGTAATAGAGTTGTTGCTTCTTTATTGAAGGATAGCACTACAAAGGAGATACTATTCATACTATTCAATAGGTCTTTTGATTTTTTCGCACCAGAATTTATTAAAGAGGAAATATTGAAATATAAAATAAAATTCATAAAAAAATCAGAAATAACTACAAATGAATTTGAAATTCTATTATCCTTATTGTTTGAAGGATTAGATTGATTTCAAAAGAAGAATATAAGAAACATCAATCAAAATTAAAAAGTGAAATTTCTGATAAAAAAGATCTTCCTTATATTGCTTGTTGTTTACATATTAAGTCAGAAGGGATTTGGTCGCACGATATACATTTCAAGAAACAAAATAAAGTGAAGGTTTTTACTAACATTGACCTATTAAACCTTTCAAGGTAGATTTATCCAAAACATTAATATACATAATTTCTATTTATTTAAGTATGAAAGAAGATTTAATTTTAAAATACGCATTGCAAAACGCAGTAAAATTTAAAGGAAAAGCAAATCCAGGAGCAGTTATTGGAAAGATTTTGCAGGAGCAGCCGGAATTAAAATCAAAAATAAAAGAACTTTTTAAAAAAATTAATGAAATCATCAAAGAGGTAAACTCACTTTCAATTTCAGAGCAGGAAACAAAACTATCCACATTTAAATTTAAAACTGTAAAAAAGAAAGAAAGGGATTTATTTTCAATTCTAAAATTAAAATCAAAAATAAAAACAGCATTTCCTCCAAGTCCTGAGAAATACCCCCACTTAGGCCACGCTAAAGCTTTAATCTTAAATTATGAGTTAGCTAAAAGAAAAAACGGTAAGTTTTACTTGAGATTTGAAGACACCAATCCAGAATTAGTGAAAGAAGAATATTACAACGTTATGATTGAAAACTTTACATGGCTTGGAGTTAAATGGGATAAATTACAATACGCTTCAGATCATATGGAGTTATTCTATAAATGTGCAAAGCAGTTAATGAGCAAAGGAAATCTATATGCCTGCTATTGCAAAAAAGAATTAATTTCAAAAAATAGAATGGAAGGAATTGAATGTCATTGCAGGAAGAATAAAGTTTCATTCCAAAATTTTGTAAAAGAAAAAACCGGAATTTTAAGGCTTAAAGGAAATATGCAAAGCAACAATACAACAATGCGTGATCCAATTATGTTCAGGTTTGTCTCATCTTCTCATCCAAGAACAAAAAATAAATACTCATTATGGCCTACTTACGATTTCCAAAATGCAGTAATGGACGGGTATTTTAAAATCGACTTTAGATTAAGGAGCAAGGAGTTTGAGCTCAGAGGCGAATTGCAGAATTACATCCAATCCTTGTTAAAATTGCATAAAACTAAAACTTACGAATTCGGAAGATTAAATTTAGAGGGAGTAGAATCATCAGGCAGAATAATAAGGGAAAAAATAAATAATCACGAGTTGCTGGGCTGGGACGATCCGCGTTTAACTACCTTAGTTGCTTTACGCAGACGCGGGTTTCTGCCTCAAGCAATTTATGATTTTGTTCTTTCAACAGGAATTTCAAAAGCAGAATCAACAATGACTTGGGATGAATTAGAAACAAAAAATAAAAAAATTCTAGACCCAATTTCAGATAGGTATTTTTTCATAGAAAACCCTAAAAAAATCAAGATAAAAAACCCTCCTTTCTTAGAAGCTTTGGCTCCTTTGCATCCTGAACATCCGGAAAAAGGCTATAGAAAAATAAAAACTAATAATGAGTTTTATATCCAGGATGATTTAGAGAAAGATAAAATCTACAGGTTCATGCACTTGTTTAATTTTAAAAATCACGAGTTTATCTCAAAAGATGTAGATTCAAGATTAAGTGCTAAAATGATTCATTGGCTTCCTGTTGCAAAAGACTTA
>Ga0209541_10010185_pt1 | contig 15035 bp, 15 predicted proteins | sample RifCSPlowO2_01_FD_184027 | JGI IMG/M metagenome (GOLD analysis project Ga0209541, IMG submission 184027) | Groundwater microbial communities from Rifle, Colorado - Rifle CSP2_plank lowO2_0.1 (SPAdes) (version 2) | ecosystem: Environmental > Aquatic > Deep subsurface > Groundwater | place... | reverse complement strand
ATAAGAGAAGCAACAATGTTCCCACGCGACATGGAAAGAATCGATTATAAGATTTAAAAATTATATCTTTACGAAAGATAATTTAAAACAAAGCCATACAAAGATTCTGCGGTTTGTACACTTCTTGTTGATATTGCCATTTCTTCTGAAGAAGCTAAAACTCCCCAGCATGTTAAATTAGACGTAGTTGTAAAGCTGCGCCTTCCTAACGGCCCTTGCGACAACATGAATTTCCCATGCAACGATTTTGCAAAATGAACTTTTATATTTGGGTGAAGTCGATTTTTTAATAGCAATGAAAATGCCTTTGTAAGGCTAAATGGCAATTCAGAAATCCCACCTTTACCGCTTTGTGAAAAAGGCTCTAGCGTAACTATATTAATTTTCGTACCCTCAAATGCGGCCTTTAATAGATTTCTATAACATGCATCAGGAAACCAAGAGGATACTATAGTCAATGATTGACCAGGTCCACTATATAAATTAATAAAATCATTTGCTAATTTTATTACTTCGTTTTGTGGATTTCTTCCATCATCTAAAACTAATCTATTTCCTAATTCTGTCTGATAGCTAATCGCACCGTAATTTCCATATACTATTGGACCTTGGAAAAATAAAGCTTTCAACTGTTCTACGATTTCTGAATCTTCAATTAAGTAAAGTGGCTCCTGAAAAGTTTTATAATTATGTTTACCCCCAATATCCATTGTACTAAAAGCACATGAATACGGAGTAATTAATAGCCTAATGTGATTGTTAGAAGTTGGAACAGGAAAAGAAGGTCTTTTTAATCTAGTGCGATTAAAAATAACAGGTAGATCATCCATACCAAAAGGTTCTGATTCACCATTTAACATTGAAGCCTGTTCGTCATAGTTTATAAAGATTTTTACCCCAGATGCAATCATGCTTTCAAATAACTCCCTACACTCAACTGATCTCCGCATATTCATAACTTGAATTAAAGCATAGTCATCTAACCGTAGATTCTCCAATAAAGTAAATAGAAGTTGATTAGGCAAAATCGATATCCCACAATTTTCATCTTTTTGACCTTCCAGTTCATTTAAAAAATTCATGGCGATATTATACATAATGCGTCAAATGTTATTATCTATTTGTGAATGGTATTAGAACAGTAATATTAATCCCTGGTCTTGGAGATAATTCTCCAAATGCAATAAAACGATATAAGATGTTGACTAACCACTGGGTAGCTAAGTCTTTTTAGTTAAAAACCTTCCATACTCCTTCTGAAATTATTTCTGCATTTCCATCAATAACCTTTATAGCTGTATTATCGTCAATTGCATAAAGTTTATTCGAAATTGTTTTTGCATAGTTTTCGTCGGCATTTATAAGGGCTTTGATATTATAAGTGGGGTTAGGGTGCTGACAGAAGTTTCGACTGCAGTTCCGCACAATCGAAACTATGACTATTTCTAATGAAACACAAAACATCATAAACTTATTGAATCCATGGTGGAGCGATGCCGATTATTATATAGGTCGCCCCCGAGAGAAATACAAAAAAGCAATAGTAGAGGCTATATCAGCAAAAAGGATGCTTTTTATACTCGGGCTAAAAAGATTGGCAAATTTATCTCAAAGCGCTATTTGATAATCCATCCAAAAAATCCAAATGTAGAAAATTATCTGGAAGTTGGAGGTTATCCCGAATATGTGTTAGAGAGAAGTCCAAACTATTTGAATGAGTTATTCCGCGATATTGTAATGAAAGATATAGTCTCACAGTTTAAAATTTCTCGTTCGGAATATTTCTATGAGATAGCAAGTCTTCTAGCAAAGCAAGTTGGTTTTGGAAACTCTTTTAACAAGATGGCCAATGTTACAGGAATTACCGACGACACAGTCAAAACATATACTGAGTATTTAACACGAACTTATGTAGTAAATTCAGTTATGAAGTATTCACGAAGTCTTAATGACAGGATATATTCTGCAAGAAAATTTTATTTTTATGATTTAGGGATGAGAAATTCATTTGCTGGATTTGAAGACATCGGGGCACTGGCGGAAAATGCTGTTTATCTAAAGTTACAACAAAAATATGGCGGAGATAGTGTTTTTTATCTTAAAACAACAAATAATCAGGAAGTTGATTTTATAGTTGTAAACAAAGATAAAGCAATATTAGTTGAGGTTAAATATATAGCACTAAAACCGGCGATAATTCAAAGATTATCCCAACTGTTTTTTAAAGATATTCATAGTCTAGATATAACAGAGCGAATTGTGATTACAAAAGGACTTTCCGTTAAAGAAACTATAAAAAGCAAAGAAATTCAATTTATATCGCTAGAAGAATTTTTGCTTTCATAGATTGACAGTTTCTTTGCTCTAGTATAAAAAGATAGATCCAAATATAATCTTACCTCCATGATCTACAAGTTAATAACAAAATGCTACTATAATTGAATATGCAAGATATTATTTGTCCTCATTGCAAACAGGTTTTTAAAGTTGATGAAGCTGGGTTTGCAGATATACTTAATCAAATCCGCAATCATGAGTTTGAGAAGGAATTACACGGCCGACTAGAAACCGCAGTTAAACTAGCCGAAGCAAAAAAAGATTCAGAATTAGCAGAACTGAAATCTAAAATTAGTAATGCAGAATTAGAAAAAAAGCTTGCGATATCAGAAGCCGTCAATAAAATCGAAAAGGAACGTGACGAAATTGTTGGAGAATTAAAAAATAAGGATACAGAAAAACAATTGCTTGAAACATCTTTAAGGGAAAAATACACAACTGAACTTAAAACAAAAGACGAGATCATAAAGCTAAAAGATGAAGAAATAGAGCTTCGCAAAGACATGAAATTAAAACTTTCAACCAAGATGGTAGGCGAAACACTTGAACAGCATTGCGAAATTGAGTTTAATAGGCTTCGCGCAACGGGTTTTCAAAATGCATATTTTGAAAAAGATAACGACGCAAAATCAGGTAGCAAAGGCGATTATATTTACCGAGAACATGATGAGCCTGGTACAGAAATTATTTCTATCATGTTTGAGATGAAAAATGAAGGCGATCAAACCAGCACAAAACAAAGAAATGAAGATTTTTTCCGCGAATTAGATAAAGATCGTATAGAAAAGAAATGTGAATACGCAGTACTTGTAACACTTCTTGAAGCCGATAATGAACTTTATAATATTGGTATCGTTGATGTTTCACATAAATTCCCAAAAATGTATGTTGTACGACCACAATTTTTTATTCCAATAATTACACTTCTCCGCAATGCAGGAATGAATTCACTTAAATACAAGGCCGAGCTTGCTTTAGTAAAAAGTCAAAATATTGATATAACAAATTTTGAAGACAACGTTAATAAATTTAAAGAGGGATTTGCAAAAAACTACGAACTTGCAAGTCGAAAATTTAAAACCGCAATCGAAGAAATAGACAAAACTATAGATCACCTTCAAAAAACAAAAGATGCATTATTATCTTCTGAAAACAATCTTAGGCTTGCAAATAACAAAGCAGAAGACTTAACAATAAAACGATTAATAAATGGAAATCCAACAATGACAGCTAAATTTGAAGGGTTATAAAGTCAAAGCCAGGTATTGCATTTGTATAAAACTATTTTGAAATGGTTGATATTATTTGTTCAACAACTTCTTCCCATTGTTTTGGTGAGTAGATTTTTGTTGCTCCGGTTAGTGGCCAAAGTTGTCCTAGTTTTGCCACAGGAGTATTTATTAAGATTTAGGATAGAATAGTTATATGAAAACGGGAAAAAAGCAGAAAGACATTATTACAAGATCATCAACTGCTGAATATTTAACATTTATTTCTGCAAGCGGAGGAGGTGAGCAAAGCATCGAACTTCGCTACGAGGATGAAAATATATGGATGACTCAAAAATTGATGGCAAAGCTTTACGACGTATCCACCCCAGCTATCAACCAACATTTAAATACATTAACAAAAAATGGTGAAGTAAATGATTCAGTTATTAAGCAATACTTAATAACTGCCACTGACGGCAAAGAATATCAGACCAAACACTACAATCTTCAAGCCATTATCTCTGTGGGCTTTAAAATCGAAAACGAACGCGCAGTGCAATTTCGCAAATGGGCAAGGCAAATAATTAAGGAGTATACGATCAAAGGTTTTGTGCTTGATGATGAACGGCTCAAAAATGATGGCACAATTTTGAGTAAGCAGTTTTTTAATGAATTACTTGTTCGGATAAGAGAAATTCGATTGTCAGAAAGGAAGTTCTATCAAAAAATCACAGATATTTATGCCACAAGTATTGATTATGACACTACAGCAGAAGTAACTAAAAGATTTTTTACAACGGTCCAAAACAAACTTCATTGGGCAATTCACGGACAAACCGCAGCCGAGGTAATTGTTGCAAGGGCAAATGCAAAAAAGCATCATATGGGACTCACAAGCTGGAAAGATTCTCCAAAAGGTAAAATCCAGAAATTTGATGTGTCGATAGCAAAGAATTATCTTACTGAAACAGAGCTTGCCAGTTTGCAAAGAATCGTGTCTGCGTTTTTGGATATAGCGGAAGATATGGCAGAAAGAGCCATTCCTATGACTATGGCGGATTGGGAGATAAGACTTAATAGATTTATAGAAATGACTGATAGAAAAACTTTAAATGATCCTGGTAAAATTACTCACGAACTTGCAATAGAATTTGTAGAAAGTGAATTTGAGAAATACAGAATCGTTCAGGATAAGTTGTTTGAAAATGATTTTGATAGATATCTTGTTACTGAAAAAGAAATACAAAAAAGATTCAAAGATTCTAGACCAACAAAATGAGCGTAAAATAGTTTTGTTTATTTGTAATTGTAAGAAGTAGCATAAATAGTTAGTACCCACCTATATTCCTCCCATAGGTATATATGTGAGGAAATAAAAGAATACCCTAGTCGGCTAGGGTGATTTAATCATGAGGTTTGGGTTATGTGAAATTTGTAATTTTCAAGCACTTATGCCTTTCTGGTAATTTTTTTTACCAAACTCCAGATGCATAGAAAGTAGCCATCTACGATCTTCACTCTACCTACTGTAACTGTATAGGGCTTTTACCTTTATATAGAAAAGATATGAACCATCCAACAACATATCCCAAAGTAGCCGATATTAAAAATCCAATGGCAATAGAAATAAATACAGAGCCAGCGACTATGAGAAACGCGAATACATTCCAAAATGTTATGTTAACAATGTCATCTCCCATAGTTTTACCAGCACCAATAACAGACTCAAACATTTTTGCCCACTCATGCCATATAATTATGTTTAATATAAAAAATAAACCCATCGAGATCAAAGAACCACGAATCGGGATGCTATATTCCTTAAATTTTCTTCGCCTTTTTAGTACTCCGGTCACTGATTGTTTGACTGTAGTCATATTATTTTTTCCTTTAAAATTTGTAACTCATATCTAGTTTACTCTAAAATTGACCTCTTATAAAAGATAGTTCTATTTCATATGCTCAAAAAAGTTATCGCTACTTACAGGGGTTGTTTTAGCTCTTTGTTCCATTTTTCCTAAAAATTATGACTTAGGTTTTATAGAAACTAAATGCGCAATTGTTGGCGATGGTGATAGCGATATTGCATTATTCGGATGACATTTATCCCACCAGCTCCTCAATCTTCTCCTTAGCCAATTTTTTCACCCTACTTTTTGCTTTCTCAACTCCATCAGGAGTCGGCAATTTCTCTGGCATGGTTCCGCCCATTTCTCTAATTGTTTGACGCACTTTCTTACCCACATCAAAATGTGCTTGATTGGCTCTAGCCTCACCTTGTATTTCTTCCCGCTTAATTTTGGCATCGGTTTGTGTAGCACGAAATAAATTAGCGGCCAACTCTTCGCTACCCATGTGATCTAAAATCTTTTGGCTCTTTTTGAGCTTCTTTTGCTTATGAATATCTTGCACTTTTAAGCCACCATACAAACCCATATAACCATAGTTGGTAAAAACAGCATAGTTTTTGACTCCAGCTTTAGATGCCGTCTCCGCCAAATGTTTATTGTGAACGGTGACTTCACCTCGCAGGAACAATCGCTTCTGATCTTCAATCAACTGTTCTTGAACTTCTTGTTTTCTAGTTTGAATAGCAAAATATGTTTGTCCTAAGGCAACTATTTCTTTAGATGGATCAGAATTTTGTACCACCAAGTAGCAAGCATATCTGGATAACTGTGTATCAGTAATTTCTCTTGATGCAGTTTTACCAACTTCGATCATGTCGGTGACATCACCGAAATGATCTTTGACCGATTGCCCACTATTTTTGCAAGCTTCTTTAGCTTTTTTAAGAACCGTTTCAAAATTACGATAATCTTTATACTCCAAAGCCTTTGCCAACTGCCGAGCTGACCAGTACTCAGACTGGTATTCATTAATGCGTTTAATTTCTTCAAAAACGACTGGTTGATTTTTAGAAATTGAGACTTCCTCCATATTGATAAGAGTTTATCACAGCCATTCTAAGTCCAAACAGTCGCATATTAGATAAAATTAATTAAATTTCCTAAAAATTCAATTGGTTATATATTTTTATACTATCACCAATAGTACTTGCCACAAGCATTGCTCTATCGGTCATTGCCATTTCCTAAACCTAAAGAAGCACTAGTATAGTAGCTGCTTACTTTCTCTTAGAGAGAATTTCCTCAAGCTTTGTATATTCAATAACTTTGATTGTCCCTGCTTCTGTATGAATTACTTCGTTCTCACCTTCCATAATTACAAGTATGCTTTCAGGCTTTTGCAAAGCATGCATCCCTGACATGAGAGATTCAACCTCTCGATTACGAGTAGACTCTAATTTTATTGAAACCGATGCATTCACAAGATATGATATCTGTTCTTTTTCTTTCACCACAAAGTCTACTTCCTTGTCTTCTTGCCAGTAATAGATTTGGTCAAATGCCCGCCGGAGAGCTAAATACACGGTGTTCTCAAATAATTTGCCCAAATCATCAAGGACACGGAAAGAAATTGCAGACTGGAGTCCATTATCAATACTATAGAATTTTTTTGGATTATAGTTTTGTTTGCGGACAGATTGAGAAAATTTTGGGACAAAAAAACCAAGGTATGCATCTTCAATATAATTGAAATACTGCAAGATAGTATCTGGCGAAACCTCCAGGTCTTTGCTTAGCCGATATGATGATGCTTGGTTTGCAACAGATGCGAATAGTTGGGCTGAAAGTCTTCTAAGTTTGAAGTCGTCACGAATGCCATATCGAGCGGTGATGTCACGAAGTAATATACTTTCGTAATAATCTTTCAGGAGTTGTTCTTGAATTGACTGGTTGCTTGTCAAAACAGGATCTGGAAATCCACCAGATTGCACAAAGGATTTAAGATCTTTTTTTGTAAATCTTTTGTATTCTTGAAAAGAAAGCGGGAATACTTCAGTTGTGAGATATCTTCCTGTAAGTTTTGTTCCCAATTCTTTTCCTAGTAATTGGGCGGATGAGCCAGTAAGATAGATCTTGAGATTTGGTTCTTGATCATGAAGTGTGCGTATAATAGACTCCCACCCTGGAATATTTTGAATTTCATCAAAAACCACGTACATCTTGCTTCTTAAGTCTGCCTTATTTTTGAATGCAAATATTAAATTGAGAAGATTTGTATTTTCTAATAATTCAATTAAGCGGGGATCTTCGAGATTCACAAGAAGTGTATTATTGGGATTTACACCTTTTCGAGTAATTAATTGATAAATAACTTGTTTAAGAATTGTGGATTTACCTGATCTTCTAACCCCTACTACAGCACTTACGTTACTATTTTCGCTTTGTTCAAGTAACCAAGAAACATACTCTGGACGTGGCTTGCCAGGAGACTGTTTTAACTCACCCCAATAGTTTGTGGGATGTAATATATCAAAATAGTTCATATATTCGATTATACTAGAATATCTTTAATATTTCAATATGTTGGAATAACTGGTTGCATTGGTGACCCTAATGTGTCTAGTTTACAACTTTTCAAAGACTTTGAAAGCTTCTATACACTAGTAAATACCTTTGATGAAGCTAGCGTTTATGTATAAAGCTATTGTCCTAGGATTAAAGTGTAAATCGGTACAAGTAATACCCCTTTAAAGTAGTGAATATTGGATTTCCAGATTGACAGAGCAGGAAAGAGATAAACAGGAATTACTGATAATAATAATCAACTATGCCTTCAGCAAGAACTTCATCAGAGTTGATGACTCGTTTACCTAGAACTGTGTAATCAACAGCTAGAGGCAATTCAGTACAACCCAAAATGATTGCCTCAGCACCTTGATCAAAAAGTTTGTTAATTAGTGCGACATATTTTCCTTTATCAATATTTTGATTATTTCCAGCAATCACACCTCTTATGATTTCTTCAACGACCTGCAATTCCTCTTTTTGTGGAGTTAATAGTTCTATGTTTCTAGAGGATAAAGTCTTATTATAAAGTTCCGATTCCGTAAGTACTGGGGTTCCAAGTAAGCCAACCTTTTTATAGCCATATAACGCACATTTATCAGATACCAACTCGATCATTGAAATAAACTCCAAATTAGAATCTTTTTGAATCTCCGACAACAGTATATGAACAGTGTTTGAAGCGATACAAACTCTACTAACATTTGAAGCAGAGAACCGAGCAACACTATCTTTTAACATTTCCAAGGCAAGTGGAACCTTCGATTTATCAGAAATAAAATCAGGAATTGGAAGCGATTCAATAATTACGTGTGGAAAATCATCATTATTCACAGCATTATATTTACTTTGAGCAAATTCGATAATCTTCCCGTATAAATATTGAGTAGCTTGAGGTCCAACTCCGCCGATGATTCCAATGGTTTTATTCTTCATTTTTATATACTACCAAAATTATACTTACAATAATCAAGAGTCCACCAATTAATTCAAAGAAATTTGGAGACTCTCTAAGAAAAATTATTGATAATAAAATCCCCGAGATTGGAACAATGGCAGTAAATACACCAGCCACAGATGCTTTGACATATTTAAGACCGCTAAACCATAAAATAAAAGCTATGTATGTTAAAAAAACACCGTAATACACGATCAGGGAAAATCCAAAGAGTGAAATAGTTGTAATATCGAAATAAAAAATATCGTATAGTGCAGTTGGGAATGACATTACGCAACTAATGAGCGTTACCATCCCAGCAATTGCCATCGGGCTTATCTGTTTATTGAGTTTTTTAGCAAAAACACTAAAACAAGCTTCGCCTAGCACTGCAAGTAATACCAGAACTGTTCCGATTAAGAGGTACGGATTTATCGTGACACTTACTTTATTCGCAAAATAAGCTAGGATTAAACCCACAACAGCAAGCCCAATTCCAAATTTTTCTTTTAGTGATTGTTTTTCCTTCAAGAAGGATATGGCCAACACTGATATCATAGCTGGCTGGAATGCGGATAAAATTCCTGCAAAACTAGCATCAATATATTTCAATCCAAGAAAGAAAAATATTCTATATAAAACTGTTCCTAGTAACCCTTGTAAACCAAGGTAGAAATAATCATTCTTGGATAACTGCTTACTTTTCATCAATGGAATAATAGTTGGTAAAAATAATATTGAGGCGATTAAAAGACTCAAAAATGAGGATAAAAATATCGGAAGCGTATTTGATATTAGTTTCCCAACGACAACAGATGATCCAACGATAATCATTGCCAATGACAAGTGCAAATATGATTTGATCTGTGTGTTCATTTTGATTTTTTAGTTAGAAATTTAAAATGGCCTAATTTAAGTTCTTTAGCTCCTCTGGTTACAGTCGCTATTCCTACATTTAGTTTTGCGGATATCTCTCTGTGAGACTTATTTTTTAATAGTAATTCAATAATACGAATTCTTCTCTCAAATGTTTCGATTTCTTCTGGAGAAAACATACTTTCCAAAAAGTCTTTAGCTTCTGGTTCAGACTTAATATGTTGAATCAATTTAAATAGCGTATTCATGAACTAGTACGATACTATACGGCAACACACTTTAATGTCAAGGTTTTCTAGTTCAGCTTCGAACTGTGAAAACTGTTTTTGAAACTGAAATGGCTATATTTCAAAAGCAATCGCACCTTCATTAAGGCCTAGAAAATTTAGATTGTATTTAAAAAATACTCGAGCTTGTTACGAAAGTTCAACGGATATATTGCGGAAATACAAAATTTAAGAAGTTTATTAGAAATAAAAAAGGCCAAGATCAGCGGTCGGTCGAAACCTTAGGCTACTTAACTTGGTCATCGTGATAGGCTCATTCTACGATAAATACTCACAAAAATCAAATCAATATGTTAGGTTATTTGAATACCTTCCATTTTCCTTTTGTGATTATTTCTATGTTTCCATTTATAACTTTTATAGCCGTGTTGTCGTCGATTGCATAGAGTTTGTTTGAAATTGTTTTTGCATAGTTTTCGTTTATTTCGAAACTTAATTGTTCAGGGGAATGCGGGCTTATTTCAAAATCAACAAGATTTAAAGCTGTTAGATCTGTTATCTCTGCGTAGTTAGTATCAGCAGGCTCAACAGTTGCAATTGCGATTGTCGGAGTCGCCAATATCGAACCTGCACTCGTTCCAACATAGATTTTGCTTTCTATGTTTTCCTTAATCCATTTATCAAAACCATTTTTTCTAGTTTCATTCAGTAAATGAAAAGTATTTCCTCCACTAACATAAACCACATCACAAACATTTAAACGCTCTTGCCAATTAAAACCGGATGCGGAAAAATCTACGAAATCGATATTAGTGTATCCGAATTTATTTAAATCAAAAATCTGTCTTAAAAACCAATCCTTCTTACCAGGCTCGGCATTTGCAGCAGTTGGAACAAAGCCAATCATAACCTTAGACCTAGCCATTCCGGTCAAACCATCAAAAGCAATTGCAATAGAATCATTAGTAATGCCTGTGGACGTTAAAAGAAGCTTCATGGATCTATTGTAACTAAAAATGTTCGGTATAGTAAATGCTAAAATAGCATCATGTCGTTAGATACAAAAACACGTTTGATATAATTTATGGAAATATGAAAGATCAAAAGATATTAAAAAATATGTCCATGGTCGTAAGGGAACACCTTATTAATGTGACGAAAATTGGTGATCAAGATTATATCTGTTTAACAGACATGGCAAAAAGTGCAGGTGAGGAACGAGCTTTACATAGCTGGCTTAGAACAAAAAACACTATCAGCTTTCTCGGCTTTTGGGAGCAAATTAATAATCAAGATTTTAAAGTACACGAATTCGTGTACTTTAAAAATAATGCAGGTGCAAATAATTTTAATCCATCGATTGTAGAATGGATAGAAAAAACAAATGCTAAAGGAATTATTGCCAAGAGGGGAAGGTATGGCGGAACATATGCTCACAAAGATATAGCTTTTGAATTTGGTACATGGTTAAGCCCAGAATTTAAGCTTCTCATTATCACTGAGTTTCAGAGACTTAAAGAAAAAGAGCAGGAACTTGTTAAATGGGATTCTCACAGATATCTTTCACGTGTGAATTATCGTCTTCATACTGATTCAATTAAACTGATTCTCTTACCATTATTACAGCTAGCAAAATCGCAAGAAGTGTTTGTCTATACCGATGAGGCAGATATGCTAAACAAGGTTGTATTTGGTGAAACTGCGGCAGAATGGAAAGCGAATAATTTAAACCAAGCAAAAAATAACAAGAATCAAAGAGATTTTGCAAGCATAGAGCAATTGGTCGTTCTCGCAAACCTTGAAAATCTGAACGCTCATTTTATATCTGAAGGTAAAGATCAACAAAATAGAATGCAGCTTCTCATTACTGCCGCCCAGAGACAATTCAAATCATTTATTACTGAAGAGGAAGAAAATTCGAAAAATACTAATATTTCAAATCTAAAAAAACCATAACCTTCTCAACAACAGTAATTGATATACATCAATTTGTCAGCTTGAAAACGCTTATATCCCTATTGGTGACCCCGGCGGGGTTCGAACCCGCGATCTTCTGGATGAAAACCAGATGTCCTAGACCACTAGACGACGGGGCCACATTTCGGTGAGCTAGCCAGTACCTTAAACAGACTGCGGGAATTCTATAAATTATTCCTTGCTACTGACGGCCTAAACCCCGAATTTGCGTATACATTTGGACTAAGAGACACATAATAATGTATAGCAAATGTACTTTCACCGCAAGAATCATTCGGTAGAAGCATTATATCATGTGTAATTTCCCTATAGTTAGATTATTGACTTACTACATTTTTATTTTTACTATTAAACTAGTATTGGAGGTATCTATGGTCGAGAAAACATTACAAAAGAAAAAGGGTGTTGGGTGTCTAAAGATAGTCTTGATTGCCTTGGCAACTCCAATATTGTTGTTTATCGTAGGTTTTGCCTTTTTCGCAGTAAAAGCATTACTTGATTCCGATGAAAAAGTTTTAAGAACCTATCAGGCTAGGCCCGAGGTAGCAGATTTAGCAGAAAAAAATACCCTGACCGACAAAGGGAAAGCTATTTTGTATAGAGCAGATCCACAGTTTGTCGATGTGCGAAATTTTGCAAAGTACTGTCAGGTTAAAGAGGGAGGTGTTGAGCCTTTAGCCTGTATTGCACCAAACCCTGAAAGAGGGCCTTTTGCCGAAAGACAAATATTTCTTTTGAAAATTGACGACCCTGAATTTGCTGATCATAAGTACGCGGCTTCCGTCCATGAGATGTTGCACGCTGCCTATGGTAAGTTAAGTTCAAGCAAAAAAGAACAACTAGATGTCCTTTTGGATCAGGAGTTGTCAAAACACCAAAACGATCTCCATTTAATCGCAATAATTGATATCCTCAATCAGAAAACTAGCAAGGAGAAAGACGACATCCACAGCGAATTACACTCCAAGTTTGGCGTTGAGTACAACGACCTTTCACCGGAATTGGAAGAACACTATAAAAAATATTTTGTAGATCGCCAAAAAGTGATAGAACTTTATAAAAAAGGAGGATTTAACAGTAGGGTGAGAAAAATAGATGCGTTGAATGTCGAACTCACCTCCCTTAATAATCAACTTACCACCCTTAAAAGCCAACTCACTGCGTATCAAACCACCGGCAATATTAATAGCTATAATAGCCTTGTCTCACAGTTTAATAGCATGGTGAATCAGTTCAATGCAAAGGTCGCCGAGTCTAAAAGAGTGTACAATGATATTCAGGAATTTTATGTGCTTTTCAATCCAGATTATCAACCTCCACAAGAGGCGAAGCAATAAAAAAATTTACATAATCCCTAAAATTTTCATTTTCTTCTTTTACTCCGTTTCTTCAAAAACACAACAGTGCTACCGATAATTGCTATTAAAACTAAACTTACCATACCGAGTTTAACAAGTGAAAGTTTTTGAGTAACTACCACAACTCCCGGCTTGTCTCCATTTGGAGAAACAGAAGCGGATTGATTACTATCGCGAGCTGTAACCTCCACCTCACCCTTGTACACGCCTGTTATCGCAAGCCTTTTGTCCTTAACATAACTCACCCAAAAGTGTGTGCCTTTGACTCCCGCAATTGAAGTTGGCGTGCTAATCTGAAGAGTCGAGGTATACACTCCACCTTCGACGCTTACCTCAATATCGCCTGTATTCAATTTAATATCTGTGTGAGAAGCCCCTTTTATATTTTCTTCACTGACCGTAATTTCCGTAAATGGCAGCATTTGGAATACACCCATATCTTGGACGCTAAAAACCAAAGTTGCATCCATCCCTGTAAATAAAGTTGCTCCGGGAGGTATTACATCTCCGGTTTTGACTGGAATCCACTCATCGGAACCAAGCAGTTTATAATCCGCATCACCCCTGATATAGTCTACTCTTGCCCTAAGAGATATCTCTGGTTCGATTTTGGGTGACTCAAACATATTTCTCCAATCTTCTTGGGCTTCTTTGATTATTTCCTCAGTCATCTGCGGAGTTCTGCCATAAAACTTCACGTCGAGGTTTTCTCTTTCAAGTCGCTCTATTCGGGCAACATCTACTGTAAGTTCATTCTCCATAATCCAATCACTAATAGCCTGGGCTGGAGTTTTTGATTCGATAGGAGAAGTCTGATTTGACTGATCAGATTGCTCTTCCGTTACTGCTTCTTTTGGAAGATTTTCCTTAGCTTTTGATATGACATCTAAACAAGCGTAATAGCTTTCTTGCGCCTTTTTGTAGCAAGCATCGCTTTTTGCACTACACCCGCTTTCCTTCATACATGTTGTATAAATTTCACCGGAATTAAAATAAATCGAACCGTCCGGTTTTTTCGTCTTTTCTTGACATGCATCAGAACATTCACCGGAGCGCAACAAGCACTGATAACTTTCTTTATCAAATGCTTTCCTGCAATCCAGTTTTGTTTGCGCATAAGTCTGATTACTCAAAACACTAAGAGCTATCAAAGATAAAAATATGAGCAGGATGAATTTTTTCACTCTAAATTTAGAGTATCAAAAAAGTAAAAGCCAAGTCAAGAAATGTCAATTATTTTTTAGTAAATTCGAAGATTTATCCACAACTTTTCGAGGCTAAAACCCTATAAAATCACAAATACCATTTGGTGAGCCAGGTTGGAATCGAACCAACGACACCCTGCTTAAAAGGCAGGTGCTCTAACCCCTGAGCTACTGGCCCGCGAAATACTAGACACTTCTCAACAATTTTCGGCAGGTGCTCTAACGCCTTGCTTCGCGCGGCTATCATTTGCTTCGCAAATGTAACCCCTGAGCTACTGGCCCGTACTCGGGCCTGGTAGACGTGTACTCACGTCGTCACTGGCCCGTACCCAAATTTCTGCTTAATTTTATATGAAACTAGCTAAATAGGCAAAGCTTTTTCGTCTAAAATATATTCTCCAACCCTTGTTCTTGTAATTGTTAACGTACACGCTCCAACTTTTAAATCCTTTCCAATTTTATGCGCGATAGCCCTTACATATGTTCCTTTTG
>Ga0209541_10010183_pt1 | contig 15036 bp, 20 predicted proteins | sample RifCSPlowO2_01_FD_184027 | JGI IMG/M metagenome (GOLD analysis project Ga0209541, IMG submission 184027) | Groundwater microbial communities from Rifle, Colorado - Rifle CSP2_plank lowO2_0.1 (SPAdes) (version 2) | ecosystem: Environmental > Aquatic > Deep subsurface > Groundwater | place... | reverse complement strand
CGGCGTCGCTCCCTCAGACTTTCGTCCATTGGGGAATATTCTTGACTGCAGCCTCCCGTAGGAGTCTGGGCAGTGTCTCAGTCCCAGTGAGGCGGGTCGTGCTCTCACACCCGCTATCCGTCGGAGCCTTGGTGAGCCATTACCTCACCAACAAGCTGATAGACCATAGGCCCATCTTTGAGTGATAAATCTTTACATGGGAATGACTTTCGTCCCCCCATGTCCATCGGGAATTAATCTCTCTTTCGGGAGGTTATGCCCGGCTCAAAGGTAGGTTACCAATGTGTTACTCACCCGTTTGCCACTAACCAATGTTCCACAGCGGAAACACGAGGGCACCGAAATGATGTAGTACCATAATAAAATGCATACATACTCACCCCAGTCTCGCGTCTCCAGTGTGAAACACTGATCCGTACGACTTGCATGCCTTAGACACGCCGCCAGCGTTCATCCTGAGCCAGGATCAAACTCTCATTTAAGAGAGCGAATTGGCTCTACTTCATTGCTCCCATCGTGATGATGGGATTGATTTTAACTTTTGGAATAGACGATTGTTCCGATGGTTATCGGAACACGTCTTTGTCACATGTGTGTTGTCAACGAACCGTGCGCTAGAACGAAAAAGAGCACCCCTTACGAGTAACTCTTTTCATCCCGGTTTCCAGGACACGCGTCCAAGACCTGGGCGAATATATGTTGTGAGCCCTACGAAGCTTCAGCGAAGTAGGTTGAATTCTAGTGCGAGATTATCTTATATGATCCCGTAAAACCTGTCAAGGGCGTATGCGAATGGGGTGTGGATAGAGGGGTTACGGCGCGGCGCAACCACTCCGATCCGTCTTTTCCGTAATCTCCAAATAAAAGAAATCCGAGAGAAAATCACCCGGGTAATCCTTGCCGTCTATATTGATGCGAACAAAATCTTTTGAGTATACAAATGGCCATTCTTTTCTTTCCAGTTTGCGGAGATACGCGCGATGGTCTCCTGCCAAACTCACCTTCCATCCCATGCCACCCACATACCCATATTCTTTACCATCATAGATCACTTTGGGGTGTTGATCATCGGAACGCGGATCAATTTCGGCGCGAGCGCGTATATATGACAGATGTTTTTTTTCAATGATCGGATCTCGGCCGCGGCCCAAATTTTTGCCGTCGTAAATCACTCGAGATTCTGCCCCTTGCGATGTTTTTGACCATGTAAAAACAAAATGGCCGTCTTTTAAAGACACTTCGCCGCCGTAGCCCTGCTTTTTTCCGTTATACATCATCTGGTCACTCCGAAAAATATCCACGTACGCCAAATTTTTACCATCATAATCGCCATAGGCGCCGTTAGCAACCTTTTTGCCATTCACAAACAATTGATATCCAGTTTTAATTATTTGTCGATTGATTCGCCGCTGATAAATAATGTAATCGCCATTAAGTTTGTAATCAATGACGTCGGCCTCACCAAGATCTTCGCCATCATAAATCAGGTGCGGTATCGGGGCGAATGTCTCCCGATCGTACGACATCAACCGAAAATAGGCATAATGTTTTTCATTAATCTTTATATTCGCATCTCTCGGGGTTTGGTAACGCTCGTTAGCATTTGTGAGCCCAACATTTTCTCCATCAACAATGACCGACGTATCTCGCACATACGCCAACCGATCGCCCGCAATGTGCGCCTGCGAAATTTTGGACCGCGGGCCCGGTTCGCTCACGCCCGGATCAATCATTTCGCCATTGTAATAGATGCCGCGATCTTCACTGGCAATCAAAATGTTTAAACATTGTTCTTGCGCAAGCGCGCGATACGCGGCTTGTTCTTCCGCAGACAACGGCTGCCGTAACCGCTTAACTAGCTCTGACTGGTTATCTACATCAGGCCGCGCATCACTCAAAACCATCACACCCTTTTTCATCGCGAGGATAAAACGCGCTCCGTTGTTGGTGGGATCATTGTCCGTTGGTTCGTCGGAATCATCAAAATTGATATGCCCAACCGTAGCGATGCTCAAACCGCACATTTGGGACTTTTTTCCCGCCCGTAAATCACGCATGCCATTGTTGCTCGTAGACTCTGCGTCCTGAAACGCAAAAAATATCGTTTGCCGAGAAACACCGGGACCCAGTAAAATATTTTCTTCTTTTTGAAAATCCTCACAAATAAAATTGACTGTCGTCTGGTATTTTCTCGTCCCGCCGTTGTTAATAGTGAACGGAAGAAAAAAACCCTCATGCTGATCACGTTTTCCTATTTTTGGCTGTTCAAGCGCAAGGATTGCCATGTCCAGCTCGGCATCAATGTTGGGCCCGTATTCCGTATCATCAACATCGGCAGATGGTCCGGGTGGAGGTGGTGGCCGCATAACTCCCCATGGCGGTGGGGGCACAGATGAAAAAAGCGATACCGCAGAAACACGCGATGCGGTTCGTGATTTATCTAGCGCGACACTCCCCAAAAAAAATGTGGAAACCGCAATGGCTCCGATTGAAAACGCAAAAACAAATCGCGAAGTGTTCATGCACATATCATATCATGTAACAAAAAACCTGCGGAGGATAACCGCAGGCCGAAAAAGAACTATACGAAGACGTTAGTGATGCGCTCACCGAGGCCGCCGGCGCCAGGCACCACATACTGGGTGTCGGTCAAGCCGCGTTCCTGATCAGCAAGTACGCCAGGAACCTCTCGCAGCACCTCTGGCGGAGAAAGTCCGCGATCAACGGCCAGCGCGTACACGCGCACCATGAGCCACTTCTCGCGCACCATTCTGATGTACTCCGGCGTCACCATAAGATGCATGGCGATAACGCCAGCCGGCGTGCCAGCTACCGAGGTGCGGTAATAATCAAGCGCCTGGCACAAGGTGGTACCAGATGCACCCATGGGATCCGGAATCAGGAGGTAACTCCCTTGGATAGTGGCAGCGGTTTTTGCGCCGTGAATGGCGGCGCCCGTTACCCGATGATCCTTATCGGTGGTGCGGCTCATGGAAAGATTATCCATGTACACCGCGTTCCCACCCAAGAGTCCGGAGAGAAAATCGTAGCACACCTGCGCGGGCAATGTGCCAGCGCGCGCGATGGAGGCCACCGCCACGCGCGTGCGCCGATCAAGAACCGTACCGGACCAAACACCGCGCGGCGCGACGTCCATCGGCAGATTATCTACCATGGGCGTTGACACCTCAAGATGCTGATGCGGCATTTCCTGGGCAACAACACGCCAGATGAGAAAACGATACAAATCCGCAACCAGCCGATTCAATTCCGGCTGTACCGTCTCACGATTGCGCACCGCCGCAAGCTTCGTCGCGGCAACCAGATCATCAAGAATATGTACCGTTGGCCCGTACCGATGATCCAACTCATACGGCCTCTGCATCACGCCCCTCCTCTTATTTTAACCAGTTTTGTTGTATCACAAATGAATCATTGCCGCAACAAAAACTGTGGAAAACAAGTTTATTTCTGCATCTTACGCCGCCATTCCTGAATTTTTTTATGATCGCCGGAAAGAAGAATATCCGGCACGTACCATTTGTTGAAAATCTCTGGACGAGTGTATTGTGGGTATTCTTTTGCCGCGCTCGTTGTCTCCTCAAGCAAAGATTTCTCATTTCCGAGTACGCCCGGGATGTTACGCGCGACCGCTTCAATAACGGCAAGTGCGCCAAGCTCGCCGCCGGCCAGCACATACGGCCCTACAGAAATTTCTTCATCAATCATTTTGTCATGCACGCGCTGGTCAATGCCTTCATAGCGGCCGCTTATCAAGACCAATTCGTCAAGTTTCGCAAACCGTTCCGCCATGCGCTGATCAAACTGTTTACCGCGCGGTGACAACAAAATGACGCGGCGTTTTTTTTCTTTGCGACGTTCCCCGTTTTTTTTGAGCACGCCAAGGGATGCGAGCGCGGCGGCTATCACATCCGGCCGCATTACCATTCCCGGTCCCCCGCCATAGGGTGAATCGTCCACCGTGTGGTGTTTATCCGTAGCAAAATCCCGCAAATTCATCGCGTTTATTTCAATCAAATTCTTTTTCTGCGCGCGCTCCAAAATAGACTCATTGCAGTAGTCTTTTATTAAATCCGGGAAGATGGTGATGATGGAAAATTTCATGTTTTTTTATTCTACAACCTCATGTTGTGCACGAGTAAATACTGAAGTGATAGTAGCATGCATCTGGAGCGAAATCAAGGATTCTAGAAAAAGAAAAACCGCGGTTCCCCGCGGCTTTCCTTTCTTCATTTTCTTAATTTTTTATAAAGCTCCGCAATCTGCTTTTTAAAAATCGGAAGATCTTTTTTAACGGTTTGCCACAAAATCTCCTCGTCTACGCCAAAGTATTCGTGAATAACTTTATTTCTCATGCCCAAAATTTCTTTCCATGCAACTTCTGGATTTTCTATCCGTATTTCTTTTGGTATATTTTTTACTGCTTCACCTATAACTGATAAATTTCTTACTACGGCATCAATAGTTTTTGCGTCGCGATAAAATTCCTGATCATGTAAACCACGGGTATATTTTTCTATTTTCAAAATCGCATCTTTTATATCTTCATAATATAAAATAATTCCCCGCTTAGACATACTGAATGTCTTTAATGATCCCCTTTTTTATAGACGGCTTGATAGCTCGGTTTGAAACTAAATCAACTTTTTTGTGCAACGCGTGACTTAAAAAATTCTCCAGCCGTATAAATTCAAAAAAACTGACGGGCGTTTTAAATTCTACCACAAGATCTACATCGCTTCCCTTTTTTTGTTCGCCACGAGCAAACGACCCAAAAATGCCAATTTTCTTGACATGGTATTCCTCTTTAAGCAACGGGAGTTTCTGGTGTAATTTTTCCTGTATGTTCCCTCGTTTCATACATGTTAAGCATAGCAGACGGTTTAAAACTTAGCAACAAAAGAAAAACCGCGGTTTCCCGCGGCTTTCCTTTTTGAATCTTTTATATATTGAGATCGCCAACGGCGCTGATGTCCACATCCTCGTTCGCTACTGGACGCGCATACCGGGTTGAACCTTCCGGTTCGTGGATCTTCAAGTTCACTCGCGCGTTGTTCTTGGCTCCCACAATACGCAGGAGCGTTCGAAGCGCGCGCGCGGTCTGACCTTGCCGCCCAATCACATATCCCATATCCTGCTGGTTGATGTGAAGGGTAATCAAGACACCACGCTCGTCAACGGTCCGTTCGGTTTTGACATCGTTCGGATTGTTGACGATAGCTCTCACCATGTCTTCAACAAACTGCTGATCTGTTTGCATACATTCGTTTCGGTGAAAAATCAAATGGCAGTCCCGTCGACGGCGCCCACAGGGGGCCAAGCACTGCAGTCCGTCTGATATATTCAGTACGAACGGTGAATATAGTGTAGTAAAAAGGAAAGACGCTGTCAAACACCTTCTGATGGTTGACTTTCCTCCGCTGCGGCTGGCGCCTCTTCAGTGGCAGGAGGCGTTTCTTTCTGTGCTTCTTCGGCCTTCTTGGCGGCCTCCGCAATCTGTGCTTTGCGCGCGCCAGAAAGCGTCACGGTGCGACGCTTCTCGCCATGAATCAATCCAGCGTTCACCAAAAGATTGTTCACTGTATCCGTGGGAAGCGCGCCCTGACCCAGCCAATAGTTGATGCGGTCTTCCTTCAACCCTTTTTCTTTTGTGCGAGGATTATAAAAGCCCACAATCTCTATGTGTTTTGACTGTGGCGATCTGGTTTTGTCTTGTATGATGAGACGAAACGACGGCTGTCGCTTGCGACCCATGCGTTGCATGCGAATGACGAGCATATATAAATGTGTAACTATCCTACCTGATTGGCAAAAATCCGTCAAGTGCAGTGGACAGAGACAGTAAGAAAGGATACTGTATCTACGTCATCTCATTATAATCATTTTATTTTTCTCTATGTCCCCTGTCCAAAAGTTCGTCCTCTCAATTTTGGGAGTAGTGGCCAGCGCCGCGGTCATCCTTGCGCCCTCGTGGTTCGCGCGTCAGCGGTTGCCCGAAGACCAGTTCTCCGTCACCGGCGAAGGCCGCGTGTTTGCCCCGCCGAACATTGCGGAAATTACGCTTGGCGTGCGCACGGAAAAAGCGCAAACCGCACAAGCGGCCACCAAAGACAATGTTGAGAAAATGAACCGCGTGATTGAGGCAATCAAAAAAGCGGGCGTGGAGGCGAAGGATATAAAAACAACGGATTACCAACTATACGCCGACTATAACTACACACAGAATCAGGGACGCGAACTAACGGGATGGAATTTATCGCAAAGCGTGCGCGTGAAAATTCGCAATTTAGACAGCATCGGCGATGTCATTGCTAAAGCAACCGCCGCCGGAGCCAATCAGGCGGATAGTGTTTCATTTACGATTGACGACGAAGAAGAACTGAAAAAGCAGGCGCGCGCCGAGGCCATAGAAAAAGCCAAAGCAAAAGCCGAGGAATTATCCAAGGCCGCGGGGATCAAGCTGGGCAAAGTGATTAACGTCTACGAAAATTATACCCCACCGCCTATCACGCCATACTATTATAAAGGAGAGGCGGATGGGATGGGTGGCGGTGGCGATATCCCCCCGCCATCTCTTCAGCCCGGACAAAACGAGGTGGTGGTAAACGTAACTTTGGTCTACAAGGTTAAATAAAAAAGGGGGACGATTAGTAACTCATCCCCCGAGGAAGACTAGCGCATGTCGATCAGTACCCTACCGCACGGCCCGATCATCCGTTCCCACGGCGGGGGCAACGGTTCCGGGAAAGGACGAAACGGCGACGGCGGGAACGGTGGATAGGGAGAGGGCTCTGGCCCGAAGGGTGCCGGCCTGCACGGCTCACATTCGCAATGATACCCTTTGCACATCGTGCATCTTCCGCACTCTCTACACCTTGCCATCTGCGACCTCCTTCTATTGGTCTCCTCAAACCAAGTCGAAGCCCATTCTTCGATTTGGTAGAAAGGGGAGGATGATGGCGAACCATCATCCTCCAGACCACCAGCTAGGGCGGGCCGATCCGCACGATCTGGCCGCAGAAGTCGCGCACGATCACGTTCGGCATGAGGTGGTCGAGCTCATGGGGGAACGCCACCGGCATCCGGAGCGGGATCTCCCCCTCCAGCGGCTGCGGGTGGCGGTTCCCGAGGCAGCTGACGAACTCCAGCGGCTGCGGGTGGCGGTTCCCGAGGCAGCTGACGAGCGTCACCTCGCGGATGGGCGCCACCTCCTCGTCCTCGAACTGGTACGTGAGGGGGTTGTACTTACGCATCGCATTCCTCCCTTGTTGGGTTTCGGAGATTCTTCCCTCTACGCAAGTCCGGCCAATTCCGGACTTGCGCGATTCTCGCTACCGCCCTCGCCCCCCGTCTACCGCGGCGGGTACATGGGAGCGATCGGGTCGATCACGCCAGGGACATGGCTGATCGGCGTCGCCCACGGCGGGCTGTAGCCGGGATCCATGCCCGGCATGGGCTGTCGCGGCTCCCGCTCCAGCGGCGGAGGCAACGGAAGCGGCCCGCCCACCGGCGGCGTGTCCCACCAGTTGCCGACCGGATTCCTTCGGTGGAACTCCCGGTTGTAATCATCATAGTCCGGCATGGAACGTTCCTCCTACACTTGATGGTGTCTAACTATAATCTACCATACCAAAAAATGAAATCTACTGAAATTTCTGAGAAAAATAAAATGGCTTTGTTGAGCAATTTAATTTTGACTACCCTAAAACTACCCCACCTTTTCTAAAATCCCTATCTTTAAATCCGCAGGGTCAAATCGCACATCAAACGCCAGCAATTTACCGTGGATTTTCAGACCCAGATCTACACCGAGTCGCTTTTCTATCAACTTATTCAACGGAGTCACAATTTTCCCCTGAAACTCATTCCGATATCGTGTATATGTCTGGGCTGGCAACACTTTGTTCGACATAATTTCCCCACGATGCTCAAGGAGATATACCAACACTTCAATCGTAGCTTTCTGGGTTGGCAAATCTCGAGACGTGCACTCTTCACCGTTAATATAAATTTTGCCGTCCATTTTATCTAATAAAATATCAAACTCTTTGCGCGCGTCTTCGTTTTTTTCCGCTACGCGCTCAACATTGCCACTTTTTCCATTCCACCCCCGCAACCGATAACTCTCTCGACCCACAAATTTCGAATATATGCCTTTTGAAATGAACTGCTCCACGCGGATACCATCTTTGCCCCACCCATCGCGCCAAGAACAAAAATCGACGGAAATGTCTCGATATTTTTCTTGCAGTGTTGCCACGATAGAAGGTGCACTATTTCGCAATACCTGAAGGGGCGCGAAGATAAGAAGGGTGCCGCCTTGTTTTCTGCTCAAAAATAAAGATCGGAAGCCAAACGGAATGCCACTGGACCCAACGTGCTGTGAAATTATCTGCGTCACCTCTCGTACATAATGAGATGGAGCGCTTTCAATCGGGAAACGCAAATCCAGGATCGTATTCAACGCATTCAGAAAATCCTCAACCACGCCTTGGTTCAAACGTTTTTGATATAAAGCGAGAAGTTTCTCAAGCAAAAACAAACGATAATAAGCAATCCCCACACTGTATTCATACCAATAAACGCCTTGAGTGGTAACATTCTTTAAAAAATGCGGCAATCGCTCTGACTCTTCTTGCAACACAGAAGCAAATAATCTCCCCCCGAAATCCTCCAACCGATTAAAGGCGGCGTAATAATCCTCTTTCAAATGTAAAATAAGTTCCTCTGGTTCTATTGACGAACCAAGGTGGACAGCAAGAACATCGAGTGGAAAGTCCCCCGTTATTTTCTTTTCTAATTCATTAAGACGGAATCCCCAGTATCGCAATGTTTGGAATATTTTATCGCTCTCTGCATCCACCACTGAAAACCCATGAACACTATCGCGCTGCATCCGCTCCTCGGTTAAATAAACAAAGGGGAAGCCTGAGGAAAAAAAAGTAGGGTACGACAACGCGCCGGATGCATATCCACCGCTACATAACGCCGTTAATTTCAGTGCATGACAAAAAAATTCACGAAAAAATAAATTAAACTGTTTATCAAGGTCTGCGCGCGAACAAGTGACGATATCTTGTATAGTGGCAACGTCCACCATGTCGTACGTCAAATAAAGAGCAGCAAGCACCATGATCTCCATTGAAGTATCAAATCCTCTACTTTGTGGGGCTTCAATTAAAATATTCAATTCTATGCTGGGGAATCCCATGGTTCCTTTTTTCTGAGCAATAAGATTCTCCACATAACGTCTAGCCCCATGCTCTACCTCTATAACTTTGTAATCTGCATCTACAAATGTGTCGCTATCACTGCGATACATATATGACTGACCAAATTGTATTGTTCCCTCTCCGTGCACACGACGAGCACCTACATAGAATCTGAGCGGCAACTTCTGGCTCATCATTGGTCCGCCAGTTAACCAACCAGGTATATGAGCAAAATCAAAATTTGGAGTAAGTGAATATTGAATCGCCGCAGAGATAACAAGATCGTGTTGACAAAAAAATTGCTCGTATATATTTTTGTGCCGTTCTTGTAACGCCTCGGTATTTTGTACGTGCTCGAATAACATAGTTTGTTGTATCGTAGCTGTTTCTATGCGTGTTGTCCATTGTACCCCATATCTTAAGAGAGTTGTGTCTGCGTCAACCGCCGTATCGCCTTGCTTTTCTCCATGGACGGCGGTGGCGATATCCCCCCGCCATCTCTTCAACCCGGACAAAACGAGGTGGTGGTAAACGTAACTTTGGTCTACAAGGTTAAATAATAAGCATCCCATCACCAAACGAAAAAAATCTAAATTGCTTCTCTATTGCCTGCTGGTACAGCGCGAATAATTTTTTGCGTCCCACGAGCGCGGACACCAACATGAGCAAGCTAGATTCCGGCACATGAAAGTTAGTAATCATGCTGTCTATTATTTGAAATTGGTAGCCCCCGCGGATAAATAGATCGGTGGTGCCAGAACCTGCCAGAACCCCCTCTCGCTCCCCCTTAGAAAGGGGGAGAACATACGCGGACTCCAGCGTGCGCGTAACCGTGGTGCCTACGGCAATAATTGGCCGGCCTTGTTTTTTTGCGTGGTTAATAAGCGCCGCGGTTTTTTTCGGAATTTCAAAATATTCCTCATGCAATTTTCCGCTTGCAAGTTGTTCTTCTTTTACCGGCGCAAACGTGCCGAGATTAACATGGAGCGTTACAAAAGTAACCTCATGTCCTGCTTTTTTTATTCTCTGCAAAAGTGCACGGGTGAAATGAAGTGACGCGGTAGGCGCCGCCACTGATCCGCGTTCGCGCGCGAATACGGTCTGATATTTCTCTTTTAACTTTGCTTCCGTAAGCGGTGAATGTTTTATGTACGGCGGTAGTGGTGTTTTGCCGTAGCGTTCTAACATGCCATACCAATTGCGAATAGGAAACAACGGCTTCAAGGTGACATATTTTTCTTGAGCTTCCACAATAAATTGCTCTTTCCCGCCAAGTTTTAATTTTGATCCCACGCGAATCGGCCGATCGCACATCGCAATAATATTTTTTCCTTCCGTGCGGATATATAACAGCACGGCTTTGCCGCCGGTTTCTTTTTGCACCGTAAACCGCGCGGGAATCACTTTGGTTTGATTAAAAACCAGCACGGATTTCGGCGGTAAATATTTGATAAGGTTGCGAAACGTATCAAAAAACGTCTCGCCCGCGTGACGGTTATACACCAAAAGCCGCGCGCTATCCCGCAGCGATGCCGGTTCCTGCGCAATCAACTCTGGCGGCAATTGATAATAATAACGCGCAAGTGTGCGCACTAATTTTGACATACCAAAAACCCATCATTCCACAAAAACATCCTCGGTGCAAATGTATGGGGTAAAATAAAAAACGACCGGTTACCCGATCGGCCAGGATCAATCCTGTTGCCGTACAAGCAGTGCATCGCAGATACAAGGTGTGATTCCAAAAAAATTCTAGCCATACTTACGTCATAAGCGGAACAAACACAAACCCACTGAACTCTTCGCGCTCATCCCAACATAAACGCCACGGTGGATGGCTGCGAAATAGTGCCGCCGCCACCGATGGGTAACGGGTAATCCACATACGCCTCATGATAAGAATCAGGCCGCACAAAATCCGCGCGATCAATCGCGTAAAATGCCTCAATGAGCCGCGGCGTTTTTAACACGCCTGACTCAATCAGGTGATTCACCAGCGCGTCATTGGTGTTCATCCCCTACACTATACTATATTTTCCGCCGCGTTCCACAATAAACACAGTGGTATAAAACTAGAGCGAGATCCTTAACCGGCCGTCCAGCGCCTTGGCGACTTTTCCTAAAAACGCAAAAGATGGGTTGTAGTTGCCGGACTCTAAGCGCGCAATTGCCGATTGCTTGGTTCCAATTTTGCGCGCAAGCTGTGCCTGAGTCATACCCTTTTTAAGGCGCTTCTCAATAATCGCTCCTATCAACGCAAACTCCGGCCCGAGCTCATCGTAGGCCTCTTTGATCTTAGGATCTTTAAGAAGCTGTTTTTTAAATGCGGTGTAAGATTGCATATCATTTATAGTATAACTTATATGCTATATAGTGTCAAGAGCCCGCAACTTCTGCCGGGCAGTTCCCAGCTCCTTGTTGACTATTTTCTGAGATTTTTTAACAAATCCATACAGGAGCACGAAATTCTCCCCGCGGAAGATGTAGATGATGCGTACTTCCTGCCGGCCTCTCACTCGCAACTCAAATAACCAGTGGTCAATTTTTTTGCTATGTGGCATTCCCAACTGATGTCCGTACCGTTTCAATAAATCAATTGTGCGCAACACTTTGGCGATTGTCGGTTTTTCTAAACTATTGATGAACTGCTCAATTTTTTCGTCAAAAAATCGTACCTCCATATAAAAATGATATCGCAATTCTCGCAAAATAAAAAGAGCCCGCCGTTGAATTTCCCGATTTATTGGGATTCTCAAACGGCGGACCGGCGCATCACCTGTTGAGACTACCAAAATACTCAACCAACTCGTTTGGTACACCAGCGAACCTGCATTTCTCTACAAGAATATTTCGTTCCGTTCGTGCGGTAGAGGCACGCCCTGACAACTCATAGCACATTTCTGTATCTCCCATCACCTCTCCCAGATGATCCATTGAATCCCTGAAGCGCGTTGCTACAGTATCAAGTTGTTGAACGGTGGCTCGTTGATCTTGAGGCAAACGTTTACACGCCTCGCGCATGCGAAAATCACGACTTACCAACGCGTGTATCGTTCGGAGTAGCCAGGCCATACCTCACCTCCTTGCCGGTTACATAATCAGACGATACCACAAAATACGGAAGAAGTCAACGTTGGTGGGCGCGCTTGGATTCGGACCAAGAACCAGACGTGTATAAGACGTCTGCTCTACCGTTGAGCTACGCGCCCATTCTGCGCCCTTCGGACTGCAAAGGGCAGGCTCCAACACTATAGCGCATTTTTGGTATTTTTTCAAGGGGTGCTATACTCTTGCCATGCAAGCATCCTTCCTTATTATAGAATCCCAAGCCGGACAGCGACTGGACAAATTCTTGGCCGAACAGTGCAAATCTTCACGCGCGCAGGTGCAAAAATGGATTAAAAACGGCGGTGTTACGGTGAATGGCGCGGCGATCGCGGTGCCGCACTATGCGGTGAAAAAAGATGATCGGGTGGAGGCGATGACGGTAAAAAGCGCTCCTCTGAATTCTATCGTCCCGATTATATCGGGACTCCAGAATGACGGCGCGGCCTACGCCATCCGCGTCATCGCTGAAGAACCGGATTACATCGTGATTGAAAAACCAGCCGGTCTTTTGGTGCACCCAACAGAACTCCATGAAAAACACACGCTGGCCGATTGGATTGTTGCGCACTACCCGGAATGTGCGGCCGTGGGCGATAAACCGGATATCCGACCCGGGATTGTGCACCGATTAGATAAAGAAGCGTCCGGCCTCATGGTCATCGCGCGCACGCAAGAATTTTTTGACGCGCTGAAACAACAATTTAAAACACGTGAAGTGCAAAAAGAATATCAGGCGCTCACGCACGATGTGCTACCGGAAGACGTGGATGACATTGATTTCCCCATTGCCCGGAGCACCCAAGAAGCGCGCATGTCCGCGCGTCCCCTTTCGCAAGGCGGAAAAGAAGCGCGTACGGAATATGAAGTAATGGAACGCTATACCAACGCCACACTCGTTCGTGTTATACCAAAAACAGGCCGTACCCACCAAATTCGCGTGCATTTTTTTGCGCTTGGCTATCCGCTCATCGGCGACCCGCTCTACTTTAACAAAAAAGACAAACGAAAATTGGACGCCGCGCTTGGCCGGCTGTTCTTGCATGCAACCCGCATGCAATTTGCGAATATCACGGGCGAAACGATAGAATACGAGAGCGCGTTGCCGGAAAAGTTGGAAACATTTTTAAAGACGTTAAAAGTAAAACAATAATTGTCATTGCGAGGAGGCATTTTGCCGACGAAGCAATCTAACCCGATTGCTTCGTCGCTTCGCTCCTCGCAATGACATCTGATACCTCGCAATGACATGATATGATCATCACCATTTCCGGTCTTCCCGGATCGGGAAAATCAACCATCGGCAAACTGCTCGCGCAAAAACTCGGCTACCGTTTTTATTCCATGGGCGACCTGCGAGGAAAAATGGCGATGGATCGCGGCATGAACATTGACGCGTTAAACAAGGTGGGAGAACAGGAACCGTGGACTGATCGCGACGTTGATGATTATCAAAAAAAATTGGGCGAAACCGAGGATAATTTTGTCATTGACGGACGGCTCTCATGGTTTTTTATTCCACGCTCCCTTAAGATTTTTTTAACGGTTAAACTGGAAGAAGGAGCCGAGCGCATCTTCCAGCGCCAGCGACCCGACGAGACGCCTGCCGCATCTGCACAAGACGTGCTCAACACGCTGAAAACACGCATCACATCAGACGGAGTGCGCTACCAAAAATGGTACCATGTGCGGTTTGACGATCCTGCCAACTACGATGTGACCATTGACACCACGACGCTCGCGCCGGAGGCGGTAGTTAAAAAAATAATGGATAACCTGCCGGCTTCTTGACAGCCCACACGCCGTCCGGTACTATAGTCGCCATATGGAACAGCACGCTACCAACATATCCACGCTTCGTCCCGGTATGATTGTACGGGTACACCAAAAAATTAAAGACGTGGGTAAAAAAGGTGAAGAAAAAGAACGTATTCAGGTATTTGAAGGCACCATTCTTGCCGTCCGCCACGGCAATGAGCCCGGCGCCACCTTTACGGTGCGCAAAATTTCCGAAGGCATCGGCGTTGAAAAAATATTTCCCAAGCACTCACCGGTTATTGATCATATAGAAGTGGTGCGCGCGCTCCGCGTCCGCCGCGCAAAACTCAATTATCTCCGCAATCCAAAATTCAAACGGCGCATGGACGAGTTGGAAAAAGAGAAAGCGGTATAAACAAAATCCCCCGAGAAGTTGGGGGATTTTGTTTTATCTTATTTCTTGCCAAAAACTTCTTTCAAAAAATGACCGGTTTCACTTGCTTTTAATTTGACGAGGTCGCGCGGGGTTCCTTCCGCTATCACCTCGCCGCCGCGCCGACCGCCGCCAGGACCCAAATCAATAACCCAATCAGCGCACTTAATAATATCCATGTTGTGTTCAATAATAATCACGGTGTTACCCTTATCAACAAGCGCGTAGAGCACGTGGAGCAAGCGTTTAATGTCGTCAAAATGCAGACCCGTTGTTGGCTCATCCAAAATGTAGAGCGTTTTGCCGGTAGCGCGGCGCGATAATTCCGTTGCCAATTTCACGCGCTGCGCCTCACCGCCGGAAAGCGTGGTGGCCGGTTGACCCAATTCCACATAGCCCAAACCCACCTCCTCAAGCAAACGTAATTTTTCCACAATCGCTTGCGTGTCGCTGAAAAACTGCCGCGCTTCTTCCACGGTCATACGGAGCACATCCGCAAATCGGAAG
>Ga0209541_10010182_pt1 | contig 15039 bp, 16 predicted proteins | sample RifCSPlowO2_01_FD_184027 | JGI IMG/M metagenome (GOLD analysis project Ga0209541, IMG submission 184027) | Groundwater microbial communities from Rifle, Colorado - Rifle CSP2_plank lowO2_0.1 (SPAdes) (version 2) | ecosystem: Environmental > Aquatic > Deep subsurface > Groundwater | place... | reverse complement strand
ACCAGCAGGTCTTCCGCTACGCTACAGACCTGCCGAACTCTCGGCGGTCTTTAGATTTTGTTGGTCATGCCCTAATGGTTTTAGCATTAACAATTCTAATTTACCTTCTAGGCCTCGTTTAATTTTGACAGTATTTGATGTGGATGCGGTGCCAATAGAAAAAGTGTCTATGATTCCTTCCCTTGGATAACCCATTACATCCCTGACATAATAAGCGACTGGCATATTGCTACTTTGGAGTAGGGTACTATTTATAGACGTTTCTCCGCGCTTGATTAATATATCTACGCTAGTTGCATTTAAGGCAAACAATCCTCTTTTTTGGACGCGATTACTTTCACCATATAAACCCCTTCAAGCTCATATCCAAACTTCCTGAAGTATTCCCTTGCACCGATGCCCGAGATTACAACTATCTTATTTTTTCCGTTCTGCCTTGCAATCTCCTCTGCCCTTGCCAAAAGTGATTTTCCAATCCCCCTGTGCTGGAAACTCCCTTCATCTTTTTTTCCGATTTGGGCTGCTGCTGAAAAGACATGGAGCTCCCTTATCAAAGCAGAATCTTTTGTGATTTCTTCTCTCAGGAATTGGGATGGGAATCTCATACGGACAAATCCGAATAAGACATCTTGTTTAGGCTCATCTGCAGAAATGAAGAATTCTTTGCCTTGAGAGGCAGCATACTCAGTTACAGAAATTTTAATTTTTTTGAAATCAAATTTTTCATTGTTTTTGAGATGAAATCCTGCTTCCCTGCATCTTATGCATTTGCAGTTTATTCCCCTTTCTTTGCAGATCTTTTCAACATACTGCCTTAAATTAGTCCTGTCAACACCCGATGCAGTTGCAAATGTCGGTATGTCCCTTTGCACCCTCATTATCCTGCACCATTGTGGAACAAATCTTTTTGCCTCTGCAATTATCTCGGCTGCCTCTTTTGTCGTCAATGGATTGAATTTACCGTTCTTCCATTCATCATACAACTTGGTGCCTTCCATAACCATGCACGGATAAATCTTAAGCATGTCCGGCTTGTAATCAGGATTCTCAAACAATTCTTTCAGTCCCATTAAATCCATTTCTTTTGTTGTTAGAGGCAAGCCAGGCATGTAATGTGCATTTATTTTGAAGCCCAGGTCTTTCAGTATGCTTATTGACCCTATGTTGTCTGCTGCAGTATTTCCCCTGTGCGTCGCTTCAAGAACATCGTCATAAATTGACTGTATTCCGATTTCAACCCTTGTGCAGCCAAGCTCAAGCATAATGTTGCCATGGTATAATTTGCCGAAATCGCTTTTTGTCTCTATAGTCAGGCCGACGCACCTTATCATTGAAGTTTCGTTTTCTTTTTGGATTTGTTTCAAGGATAATGGAGTTATGTCTTCAGATTTTAACTTATTTTGGATGTTTTTTATTGCTTTTATGTTTGCATTTTTAGTTTCAATAAGGTCTGGTGATGTGTTTTGCGCTGACACAGCTATTTCATTCTGATTGGTTGCCAGTTCCTTTCCTGACGCATTGTCTGATTTTTCATTAAAATAAAGATTATCGAAATTTGAATTGTTTTCAAAAAATAATTTTTCAGCTTCTGCACTAGCCTTTAGATCATTAAAATCCAGGTGCTTTATATGCAATAATTTGTTCTGTATTGATTTTGTTCTGTTTTCCTCCTTTGACATCACTCTTGGCAGCTCAAAGAATTTCTTGAATTTAAGCATGTCAATGTTCCCGTCTTCATCGAAGAACAATCTTGAAAAGTCATTCATCGCCTTTAGCGCATATTTCACAAAGTATTCCTGATATGCTTTCGGGAAAAATGTGAAAGTCCCGCCTTGTATTATTATTTCAGCCTTGTCAGGAACTTTGCCCATGGCAACATAATGCTCTAACCTGTTGAAAACAATCAGGTAAGGGTCATAGAAATTCCTCATCGACCTTCTGGTTGACGGCTCTTTTCCGGTGTAGCTCTGCGGAACATCCCCAAACGGGCTTCCGGGCCCGCCGGGGCAGTAAGTGCAGGGCCCTATGCCTTTCATTGTATGCGGGCAAGGATAAGGCTCTGACATCAGTGCAATGGGCGCAACGCCGCTTAATGTCCTTACAGGCTTAAGGGAAAGCAGCTCTTTGAACTTTTGCCTGTCCCCTTCAGAAGCCGCAAAGTAGATGTCTGCGTTTTTCGGGATGTTGGCCAGGCTGCCATTGGATTTATGCCTGTTCAAGACAGCAAGTTTTATCTGATTGAGCTTGCGCTGGGTTTTTGTGTCGTGCCTCTTAAGCTCCTCAACTATTTCAGCGCAGACCTGGTTAAAGATATCCATAGAACAGAGGATACATTTTTTGTTTTTAAATCTATAGTGTCAATTCGCTTCAATCACCTCATTCCTGGTCTTGTAGTACTTGCACGATTCTATTATAATCGCTCCAATGGTGGATACCAAGACTATGAAAAAGAACTGCCCTACGCTTAAAGCGGTCATGTCAAGGACTTGCCCTATTTTTGGAACGAAAATAGATACAGCCATCACAGCAAACGAGCTGATGAAAGCAAGGATAAGCCACTTGTTCCTGAAAGGCCCGACTTTCCACACGGGATAGATTGTAGACCTTGATGCGATTGACTGGTACAGCTCAAACATCCCTATTGTCAGGAAGGTCGCTGTCTGCGCCTCAGCTAAACCGATGTTCTTATACGTCCAGTAAAAAATTGACAAAGCCGTTATGGTCATGGCTATTGGGTAATAAATCAGGAAAGGGTTAAGTCCCTTGTATATCGGCTCATCGTGCTTTTTCGGCTTTCTCGACATTGCATTAGGCTCAAACGGATCAGCGCTTAAAGCCAATGCAGGCAACCCATCCGTGATAAGGTTTATCAGCAGTATCTGGGTTGCTGTCAGCGGCAGCGGAAGGCCGAAAATTATGCCAAGGAAGATTATCATGACTTCGCTTATGTTGCCTGAGAGCAGGAATCCTATGTATTTCCTTATGTTGTCATAAACTCCCCTGCCTTCCTCAACGGCATTCACGATGGAGGCAAAATTATCGTCAGTCAGTATCATTGAAGACGCTTCCTTGCTTACATCAGTTCCTGTGATGCCCATTGCAATCCCTATGTCGGCTTTCTTCAGAGCAGGCGCGTCATTCACCCCGTCGCCTGTCATCGCAACCACATGCCCTTTCTTTTTCAAAGCATCAACAATCTTTATCTTATGCTCCGGATTCACTCTCGCAAATATCGCAATATCCTCAACCTGGGCTTCAAGGTCCTGCATTTCATCGAGCTGCTGCCCTGTAACGACCTTTCCGGAGAGGCCAAGCTCTTTCGCAACAGCCCTTGCGGTTATCTCGTGGTCGCCTGTGATCATCACGACTTTTATTCCTGCCTGCCTGCATTTTTCAATCGCTATTTTGACCTCTTCTCTTGGCGGGTCAATCATTCCCTGCAAGCCGACAAAAACAAGGTTCTTTTCAGGATCATTGTCCGTGACCATGCTTTTGTAAGCGAATCCAAGGACCCTTAATGCGCTGTCTGCGAATTCCTTGTTTACTGCAAGAATTGATTCTTTGTCTTCCTGAGAAAGCTTTTTCACTTTTCCGTTGATATTGATATAGCTGCATAATCTCAGCAAAACTTCAGGAGCTCCTTTGACGTAAGAAATCTTCTCCCCATGGTGCTTATGCAGCGTAGTCATCAGCTTCCTTTCGCTTGTGAATTCTATCTCACCTGTCCTTGGGTATTCAATTTCAAGCTCTTTTTTCAGGAATCCTGCTTTCTCAGCGCTTACAATCAGCGCGCCCTCTGTAGGATCTCCGATGAGGCCGTTGCCCCTGAGCTCGGCATTGTTGTTTAATGTCCCTATTCTCAGAATAAGCTCTAGCTCATCGGCATCAACTGGCTTGTTTTTATGCAAAAACTGCCCCTTGGTTTCGTAGCCGACTCCGCTTACATCAATGATTTTTCCGTTTGCGAATATTTTCCTGACAGTCATCTCATTGGCTGTCAATGTGCCTGTCTTGTCAGAGCATATCACTGTGGTTGAGCCAAGGGTCTCAACGCTTGGCAGCCTTCTTATTAGCGCATGCCTCCTGAGCATTCTCTGAGTGCCTAATGCAAGAGCCATGGTTACTATTGCAAGGAGGGCTTCAGGGATGGCGGCAACAGCGACTGCAACAGCCACTATAAGGTTTTCAAGCCATGACTTGTCCTGGAAGACAGAAGCAACTGCGAATATCAATACCGCCACTGCTATAACGACTTTGGATATCCATTTGCCGAGATCGTCCATCTTTTTCTGCAATGGGGTCGGCTCAGGCTTGACCTCCTCAATCATGGATGCTATCTTTCCTATCTCTGTCTGCATTGCCGTGCCTGAAACAACCGCACTTGCCCTGCCTGCAACGATGATTGTGCCTGCAAAGACCATGTTTTTCCTGTCAGCCAATGGAATGCTTTCAGGCAGCTTATCCGTGTGCTTTTTCACAGGCGTTGATTCCCCGGTCAGGGCAGCTTCCTGTGTCTGTAAGTTTAATGACTCTGTCAGCCTTGCATCTGCAGGGACTTTGTCTCCTGTTTCCAAAAGGATGATGTCGCCAGGCACGATTTCTTTTGAGTCAATGTCTTTCTTCTCGCCATCCCTGATCACAGTGGCTTTGAGCGATGCCAGCTTCTTCAGAGCCTCTATTGACTTTTCCGCCCTGTACTCAAGAAAGAATCCAAGGACGGCTATGAGGATTATAATAACCAATATGACAACTGCATCGATATATTCTTTGAGAAATGCTGAAATTATTGTTGCCAGGATCAATATCCACAAAACTACGCTTTTGAACTGGCCCAGGAAAATATCTAGCGGGGAAACTTTTTTTCCTTCCCTTATCTCATTCAACCCGTATTGCTTCAGCCTTGATTCTGCCTCATCATGCGACAATCCTTTTTCAGTGGATTTAAGCTCTTCAAGCGCCTGCCTGACCGTTTTGCTGTGCATCTTATTCTGCGCTTCCGGAGTTGCTGATGTTGTCTTCTTTCGGTTTTTCTCTCAAATCCTTCAGCTTGATTATGAAATATTCCAGGCAGTCCAGGCCGCAGAAGCTCGCCTTCTTTTTGAAATCGTCGGGACCGAACACCAAAGTGTAGTTGCTGGCTTTATAGAAATTCAATGCGCTTGAGCATGTTGCACATGTTTTCTCATGCTCCCTCAGGCTTCTTTTTATTTTGTCTTCCAGCAGTTTTTTAAGCTTGACTGCCCCTGAATCAACGTCCATCTTGAAGCGCATCAGCTCATTGTAGTCCAATATGTCAACAACTTCCTCAAATCTTCTTGCCATATCAAACACCTCTCATGTTTTTTTATCCTGCCTTTGCTCAAACTTGACATACCACCTGTTCGTTTCCTCGTCATACAAGAAGACCACATTATGTTTCTTCTTCAGGTCAAGGGCAAACAGAAGTGGCATTGGCACAGTAGTCTCAAAACTAGAACCTCGCTTGTAAAGCTTCCTCCTTAGTTCTGCCATTTTAAAATACTTATATTTAACTAATTAAAAATACTTATATTTAAACCTTTCGCAACTCAGTAAACCTATAATACTTATTTTTATACTTAGTTTAAAATGAGCAGGTTTATAAATTTTTTTGATTTTTTGCCAATAATGCAAAAGATTGCTGTTGTAGCCTCTTCAACGGACCCAGCTGGAATCAACATAAGAAACAAGGTTATTGAGCTGCCTGGCTTTGAAAAATTGAATGAAAAATTTGATGGCACAGACGTATTTGAATGTAATAATATCAAAAACAAGAATGTAAGGCTATATCTGGTAAAGAGCGATCTGATTTTTTCTGAAAGCCTGGATAAAAAAATTGATGCTGATGTTTTTATCTTTGCTTCCAAGCACCGCTCAAAGGAAAACACGCCCTCTTTTGCAGTGCACTCAATAGGCAACTGGGGCAAAGCTGAATCCGGCGGCAAAGAAAAGGTATTATGCCCTTCATCGCCGTTCCTTCAAAAAGATTTGTTTCTTCGGTTAAATAAATTCGGGAGCGACAGCAGTTATGAGATTACACTGGAAGCAACCCACCACGGGCCTTTTATGGAAAAGCCGTCAGTGTTTGTCGAGGTTGGAAGCACGGAAAAAGAGTGGAATGACGAAGGCAACGGAAAGCTGATTGCAAAAACCATAATGGATGCGCTAAATTCAGATGAAACTGCGTATAAGGCCGCGATTGGCATCGGAGGCCCTCATTACTGCAATAACTTCAACAAGATTGCCTTAAGGACGGATATTGCAATGTCCCATGTATGCCCGAAGCATTCGCTTGAAAGCCTGGATTTGGAATTAATCATGCAATCAATTGAAAAAACAACCGGGAAGGCTGATTTTATATTGCTGGACTGGAAAGGGCTTGGGGCACACAAACAAAAGGTCTTGGGGCTCATAAAAAGCATGGGCATTGAGTTTAAACGGACAGACCATGTACTGGGCGCTGCAGAAAAAAATGGCAAAACAATGGCTTAAGGAGATAGCAAGGGACCTGCTGGCATTAGGCAGCATTCCGTTTTATCTGCTGGTTGCAGTAAGGTCAATGATCGGAGATTACATGGTATTTGTATACCAGATGCTGATCAGCGCGATTGCCATTTTCATTCTTTTCTTGATAATAAAGAATTCAGACATGCATGTTGCAAGGTCATTTGCCATCATTGCTTTTACAAGCATGTTTTATAACGACGGGCTATTTGCATTTTTCGCAGTCTTAATCTGGATTTTGATTATTTTCTCTGCCTATCACTTAAAGGGTAAAATCAGCCAAATTCTAAGAGGGGCCTTAATTGGAGTTATTTCTTTAGTGGTAGGGTATTATGGCGCTTTGTTGGTGTAAGTAGATTTAAGCAAAATATTGATTGGGCATATATGGGCTACACACCAAAAATGTGACTAACAAAAGATATCTGACATATCAATTGTAAAATTAATGCCCCTAACCTAACAATCTTTGAATTAAGTTTGGATTATAATTCTTCTTTAGTTCTTTCAGCTCCATTATAGTGATTTTATCAAGTGGAGGATTTAATTCTGCTTGCCCGTAACTTCTTCTGGCAAACTCTTCATGAGGATAAACCATTACATGCCCCCCATGTCTAACAGAATCAGCAAAATCAAATTCTGTACAACCATTATCAACTTTAACAGAATTTCCAGAAGGATAAACAAAAAACTCACCCTCAGACAAAGCAACTTTTATTGGTTCACTATCCAGTTTGCTTCTAAAAACAAGTTTTCCAATGGTTACATAACTATCTTTCCTTGGCTTTTGTTCTATTTTTCTGAAATCATAAACACTTTGCACTGTTTCAGGCGGAAAATGTTTCCCAATATATTCTTCGTCAGGAACTATCCTTATCAAGAATTCATTTAATTCATCTACGCTATACAATCCAACCCCTTTAGGAGCAACAAGATACTCTGCAGCCCTTATTAAATCAAATCTACCACTTAGGCTAAATTGGAGCACATTTTTTATCCTCGGCTCTCCAACTAATATCAAATCCGGAAATCCTTCTAAATGAGACTCAATCCCTTCTTGAATTTTTTTTGTTGTATCATCTGCCATTTTCTGCTAATTGGCAACGATCAATATTATATTAATTTAATCTCTAATATTTTTTACAAAAACAAAATATTTAAATATTCTATTTGTTTTTATATTAAAATGGTAATAAAATTAAGTAAGAAAGACAGAAGTATCCTATACCAATTAAACATCAACTCAAGACAACACGCAGCTAAGCTTGCCAAAGAACTAAAACTGTCAAAACAGAGCGTTGTTTACAGGATTAAAAATCTTACAGACAAAAGAATAGTAACGCAGTTCTACACATTGGTAAATTTTACGGCTTTAGGCTACAAACCTTACAAAATTTTTCTTAGAATGAATAATCTCAACAGAGAACAAATTCAGAAATTCTTAGAAGGACTAAGAAAAAAAGAATATGTTGTCTGGACAGTTCATTGTGACGGCCATTTTGATGTGATTATCGGACTAATCGCCAAGAATTCTGAGCACTTTAGAGGTATTTACTTGGATATTTTAGACGAAAATCAGGAAGCAATAATCTCCTCAGACCATTCCACAATAATCAGCGCCCACCAGAAGAAAAAAGAGTATCTTGCTGATAAGGCAGAAAAGCCAATATTAAATAATTTCTATGCTAATCAGCCTATTGAAAAAATAGACAAAAAGGATTCTCAAATACTAAGTTTGCTTGCCTTCAATTCCAGATTGTCAATAATTGATATTTCAAGAAAAATAAGCCTTACCCCTGAAGGCACGAGAATAAGAATTAAAAACTTGGAAAAAAGGAATATTATTATGGGCTCAAGCATACTATTAGATTTCAACAAAATTGGTTTTGGAGGATACAAAGTATTATTAAAATTAAGAAATAAAAGCCAAGAGGGAATAAAAAAATTAATATCATTTCTTCTGAGTTATCCGAAAGTGCTTGAAGTGATTAATGTTCTCGGAAACTGGGACATTGAATTTGATTTGGAGGTTGAATCAATCAACGAGTTTAACAGCACCATAACAGAGATAAGAAACAGATTCAAGAACTTGATCCTAGACTGCGAAACTCTTATCAAATACGAAGAGCACAGTTACAACTACTACCCCATCAAAATTTGATTCACACGAAATTCCAATTAACCCGCTACTTTTATATATCTGATTCAATACACCTTATCAGATAAACAAGAATACGCAAAAGGTGATAATTCATGAGCGAAACAGCAAGCAGGCAGAATGCAGGAAGGCTTATAATGTTTTCAGGGACAGAATGTGTGCACTGCAAGGAGATGGACCCGTTAATCGGGCAGTTTGAAAAGGAAACCGGGCTTAAAATAGAGCATATTGAAGTCTGGCACAATGCCGAGAATGCGGCATGGCTCGAAAGCCTGGACAAAACTGCTGACGGAAACGTATTTTGCGGAGGCATCCCTTTCTTCTACAACGAAAAGACAGGCAAGAAACTCTGCGGCAACCAGAAGTATGAGAAGCTCAAGGCGTGGGGATTGGAAGGAAGAGAGCAGGAAAAGAAGGCAGCCTAACGTACAAACGTTCTGCCAAAAATAGTGTGGAATTTTCATGCTCAAAAGTTGGTTAATTTTTAATGTATTCGCTAGACGACTCAGATGACCCTACCAACAACTAGATCAACTGAAAGAATAATTAGCTTACCTGAAAAAATAAGGTATTTTAGGGAATGCACAACTGTAGTTTTAGTTCCGAAAACTGATGAAGGGGTTACTCCTGAAGATTTCAGAAAAGATATGAGAGTTTTAGCAGCTAGATTTGGACTAATTGGTTATGGGGGTGCAGTGGTGAGCTTCAATTTAGAATCCTGCGTTGCCGGCAATGAAGATTACATAACCTACATGGCAACTTTTTTTGATGGGGCGTCTGTAAATAGGTTTAGGCTCATAATTAATAATCTCCAGAGGTTCCCCTACGCAATTGATGACCACTCGAGTTATCCCGGGCTGAACAGGTTCATTCTTGAATAGGAAAACTGCAATCTGGGCAGTTATCCAGCAATAAGCATTTAAATATCAATATTTATCAGGCTATGGATGGATCAAAAACTAGTCAAGCCCAAATGGCTCAGAATCAAGCTATCAACTAATGACAGCTTCTCCAATATCAAGCAAACTCTGGACCAGCACAAGCTCCACACTGTATGCGAATCAGCGCATTGCCCAAACATTTCTGAGTGCTGGAATGGGGGAACTGCAACATTCATGCTGATGGGAGATATATGCACAAGAGGATGCAAGTTCTGCGCAGTCAAGACCGGCAACCCAATGAAGCAATTGGATAAAGATGAGCCGAAGAAACTCGCAAAGGCATTGGCAGAAATAAAGCTGTTTGATTATGTTGTCCTGACTTCTGTCAACAGGGATGACCTGGAAGATGGAGGCTCACAGCATTTGGCAGAATGCATCAAAGAAGTAAAGAAGGCCTATCCTGAAATCATTGTTGAGATTCTTATTCCGGATTTCAAAGGCGTTGTAAAAGACCTGAAGAATGTAGTCAATGCAAATCCTGAAGTCATAGCGCATAACATTGAGACTGTTGAAAGGCTGCAGAAGAGAGTAAGGGATCCAAGAGCCGATTACCGACAGTCACTTTCGGTTTTGGAAAATATTAAAAAATTAAATTCCGGGATTTACTCAAAATCAGCAATAATGCTGGGGCTTGGCGAAACTGATGAAGAAGTGATTCAATCAATGAAAGATTTAAGGGCTGTTGGCTGCAATATCCTTACCATAGGCCAGTACCTAAGGCCAACCAATTGGCATCTTCCAATTAATAATTTCGTGGAGCCTGCCAAATTCAGGTATTTCGAGCAGAAAGCCCTGGAATTGGGATTCTTGTTCTGCGCTTCCGGCCCTTTTGTAAGAAGCTCTTACAGGGCAGGGGAATTGTTCATGAAGAATGTGATAAAAAGACACGAATAGGACTGTTTTTACTACTATAAACGGGGAAAAGTTTATAAAATAAGTTGGTTTACAATGTATTAATGGATAAACCTAGTTCATATTACCTACAGTTTTTGTTCGACAAAAAAGCGGAAAGAGATTTACTCTACGGGAGGGAACTGTTTATCGATGTTGCCCAGTCTAATCTGCGGGCAGGGAATGATGGATCATATGAAATTCTATACAGGAGAAAAGGAACTCATTATACTGGTGCCAGGCACTGGTACGGGCGCAAAGAAAGAAAGCCCACTATTGAAATGGTCATTGATGTCCCCAACGAAAGAAATTTAGAGCATCTGCTTTTGGATCCTAAATTTAGAGTAGGCGAAAGGAGAAAAGTTACTAAAGCAACTCTTGCTTTTACCACCACAGATGAGGATGAGACAAGATTAAATAGTTTTGTTGATGAGTTAAAATTACAAAGTACTGCGCAGAAACTACATACTAAGTTTAAAGTTAGGTCATACGTGGAAGATGATGATGAAGGCGACAAAATCTACACTGACTATCTTGATGGATTCGCATCAGGTCCTGTCCGTGCCATTCTGAATCTGTATAATTTCACTCAAGGCAGGGGCATTAAGTTTTCAAGCATTGACTTGGATTTCTCCTAAGCGTAAAAACCCATAATGTTTATATAATTCTTGTTAAATAAACATCAAATCGCAAGATACCATCTGAAAAAAGACATAGGATTGCTGGAAGCGATCCTCTACGGGATAGGGATTATTCTCGGGGCCGGCATTTATGCGCTTATAGGAGTTGGCGCAGGAGTTGCTGGCAACGCTTTGTGGATATCATTCCTTGTTGGCGCATTCATAGCTGCTTTCACGGGCTTCAGCTATGCAGAGCTTTCATCAATGTACCCGAAGGAAGCTGCCGAATATGTTTATACAAAGCACGCTTTCAGGAAAGAGGTGCTGTCATTTATAGTTCAGTGGGTGATGTTTTTTACGGTTGTTGTCTCCATACCCGCTGTTGCTTTGGGATTTGCCGGCTACTGGAATTTTTTATTTGGGGGCAGTATAATATTCATAGCTATTGCGCTCATTGCAGCAATGTCATTTCTGAACTATTTTGGCATCAAGGAATCCGCAAAATACAATAACGTATCAACAATCATAGAAGCATCGGGGTTAGCGGCAGTCATCCTGCTTGGCCTGTATTATGGAATCGGGAATGACGTGTTCTCTTCCATGGATTTCTTTGCTTCCCCTGGCGGCATAGGCGGGATACTTGCAGGCACCACGATAGTTTACTTTGCCTTCATCGGCTTTGAAAACATTGCCAACATATCAGAAGAGGCAAAGCACGCAAAAGAGATCATCCCAAAGGCAATTTTGATTTCGCTTGCAATCTCAGCCGTAATCTACGTGCTGGTTGCTATAGCAGCAGTGTCCATCCTGGGATGGGAAGCTCTTTCCGCTTCCAAAGCGCCATTGGCAGAGGCTGCAGAAAAGGTGATTCCCGGAAGCTCCGGCGTGCTTGCTGTTATAGCGCTCTTTGCCACGTCAAACACTGTACTCATACTGCTGATAGTAGGCTCAAGACTGCTTTATGGGCTGTCAAGCAACGGCTCCCTGCCGGCATTCCTTTCAAGGATAGGCGAGAGAGGCACTCCTTATTTTTCTGTATTGACTATTTTGGCATTGTCCGGGTTAAGCTTGCTTTTAGGCGGCATAAAGAAACTAGCCCATCTGACTGACTTGGGCATATTCATAGTGTACATATTTGTCAATCTGTCAGTCATTGTTCTAAGGTACAGGGAGCCAGATGCAAAAAGGCTCTTTAGGTCGCCTTTGAACATAGGCAGGTTTCCCTTAATGGCTTTCATGGGCATACTCCTAAACCTTCTGATGTTCTATTTCTTTGACTTCATGACATTTGTTTACGGGATACTGCTGTCAGCAGCCGGTTTTGTGGTGTACTTCTTGTTCGACAAGAACCACCAAAAAGATTTATAAACCAGCCAAAAATAAGGTTTTAAGAGAAATAAATGTCGATATCCTTACAATCGGGCAGTACTTAAGGCCGACGGACTGGTACATTCCTTTAAGTGAATATGTTGCTCCGGAAAAATTCGAGTATTATGAACAGAAAGCTTTGGAACTGGGATTTCTTTTCTGTGCATCCGGGCCTTTTGTCAGGAGCTCTTACAGGGCAGGGGAACTGTTTGTTAAGAATGTTTTGATGAAAGAAAAAAGTGGTATTTACAGATAGCGTGAAACTTTACATAAAAATGTTGCATCTTGAAGTATATTTAAACTCACAATGATTATTTAAATTCTCGAACATCTTTTAGTTCTCTCGGATAAATTTGTATTGGAACTCTTGTGCCATCTGCTTTGGTTTCGTACGATTCATGGGGCTCAGATCCCACTGAACCTCCAAGCCTAAATTCGATGTGCTCTCCATTTTGAGCAAGCCGAACTCCCCTATTTGCGGCAAAAACTTCCTCCCCATTTTCAGTTTTAATTTTATATTCAATAATGTCCCTACCCCGCCGAGTCCCAAAACCAAAAGTCGTTTCCCAAACATATGAATCAATTACAATTCCTCGGAGCAACGGCTCTGGAGCAGTTAATGCCGAGTATATATCCGGACCCTTCATAACACCAATTGCTAGTGCTGCTCCTGCCAAAATATTTACAATTCTATCAATGCTTTTGTTCATTAAAGAGTAGGAAATTGAATTCGTATAAATACTTTTCTGAACGAATAAAGATGTACTATAAAACCCTTTCAATAAACTTTATAAAGCAAGTTAAACTCTTCTTTTCTGAGGAATAATGCCAAAAAAGGTGCTAAAGGAATTCAAGGTTGAATATCTTCAGATTCTTGATGAGGGCGGCAATTGCGATGAGCAGTTAATGCCAAAACTCTCCGGTGAAGAGATAAAGAAGCTGTATGAAATGCTTATTCTAATCAGAGTTTTCGACCAAAAAGCCTTTAACATGCAGAGGCAGGGAAGGCTTGGCACATATATCCAGTTCAAGGGCCAGGAAGCAAGCCAGGTCGGAAGCGCCTATGCCCTGCAGGACAATGATTTCATATTCCCAATGTACAGGAACAGCGGGCTCCTGATAGCGAGGAAGCACCCAATTGTGCAGGTTCTCCAGTACTGGGGAGGGGATGAAAGAGGATTGAAAAGCCCGGATAATGTAAACAATTTCCCTATTTCAATACCTGTTGGAACGCAGATGATACATGCTACAGGGGCTGCCTGGGCCGCAAAGCTCAAAGGCACAAAGCAGGTTGCAGCAACTTACTTCGGGGATGGCGCAACCTCAAAAGGAGATTTTCATGAGGCAATGAATTTTGCAGGGGTCTATGGGCTTCCCGTAGTTTTTATCTGCGAGAACAACCAGTTCGCCATATCTGTTCCGAGAAACAAGCAGACTCATTCAGAAACAATAGCCCAGAAAGCGATTGCCTATGGGATTGAAGGTATACAAGTTGACGGAATGGACATCTTTGCTGTTTACAAAGCCACAAAAGACGCTGTTGACAAGGCAAGGGCAGGAAAAGGGCCGACACTGATAGAATGCAATACCTACAGGCTCTGCGACCACTCAACAAGCGATGATGCTTCAAGATACAGGACAAAAGAGGAGTTTGATGCCTGGCTCAAAAAAGACAGCATCGAAAGGCTTGAAAAGTACATGCGAAAGAAAGGATTATTGGATGATAGCTACAGGCAGAAAGTGCTGGAGCAATCGCAGCAGACTGTTGAAAAAGCAGTCACAGAGTTTGAGAAATTGCCGGCGCCGGACCCAAAGGACATTTTCAGGTATGTTTACGCTGAAATGACTCCGCAGCAGAAGGAAGAGATGGAGGATATTTTAGGGCATTGATTTTTTATTTGGATTTTAAAGGTTATTAGAATAATCAAAATCGTTTAATGCGTTAGGAAAGTTAAAAATAATTGAACAAAAAGAGTAAATGCATCAGAGCAAAGGAAAGAACTCAATCATTAATGAAAAAATTGTCCAATAACGATTGAACATTGAAAAAATCAATAATAAAATTAAAAAACAGATAAAATGGTTGTAGCAAACGTAGTCCAGGCCGTTACAATGGCGCTAAGGCAGGAATTGGCCAGAGACAAAAATGTCATTGTTCTAGGAGAAGACGTCGGATTGAACGGCGGAGTTTTCAGGGCGACTGACGGCCTGCAGAAAGAATTCGGGCCTGACAGGGTGATTGACACTCCCCTGGCAGAGCTAGGCATAATCGGCGCTTCAATCGGAATGGCGGTAAACGGGCTAAAGCCTGTAGCCGAGATACAGTTCAGCGGATTTGTTTATGCGGGATTTGACCAATTATTGTCTCACGCAGGCAGGACAAGGATGAGGAGCAGGGGCAGGTTTTCATGCCCCATGGTCGTAAGAACCCCTTACGGGGCAGGGATAAAGGCATTAGAGCTGCATTGCGAGTCAGGAGAAACTATATTCTCCCATATCCCGGGAATAAAGATGGTTGTGCCCTCAAACCCGTATGACACAA
>Ga0209541_10010181_pt1 | contig 15041 bp, 14 predicted proteins | sample RifCSPlowO2_01_FD_184027 | JGI IMG/M metagenome (GOLD analysis project Ga0209541, IMG submission 184027) | Groundwater microbial communities from Rifle, Colorado - Rifle CSP2_plank lowO2_0.1 (SPAdes) (version 2) | ecosystem: Environmental > Aquatic > Deep subsurface > Groundwater | place... | reverse complement strand
TGGCTGCAAGCTAAGATCTCAGTGGAGTTTGCCCTAACTGAATCCAGGGCGCTGCCCGCGCTTGTCAGATCGAGCTCTTCAATCGGCGTCGCAAAGATGGCATCGTTGAAACCCATCACCTTTTCCGGCTCGCGCATCCCGAGGCAGTTGACGATCGGAGTTAAGAACACCGATTTCTCATGCGTCGGAAAAGGCGCAAACAGCACCGTGACATTCTCGTTTTCAAAGAATTTACGAAGAGTCGGGTACGCTTTCCGCGTATACTCGCACGCGTAGCAGCCGAGGAAGACAACCTCCTCCTTGCCCTCCTGAATTGTCAGGAATAAGCCCGTGTCCACATCCTCAAGTGTCAGTCCTTGGGCGGCCAGTTCAGGCACGACGCATTTCTGGTCCAGTCCAGAGCTGCCCGTATTCTCTCCAGAAGGGTCGAAGATGCAGAAGCCCTGGGCGTTCTGGCCATTGCAGTTGCCCCACTTCCAATAATGATAGCCGCCAATTCCCGCAACAATAATGCTCCACACAAAGAGCGCGGTGAAGAGCCAGGACAAGATCTCAAAGCGCCTGAAGACGAACCTCCCGACATCCGGAGAGAGCCGCATGAAGAGTTCAGTCAGCTGCACCTTCAGCCGCGTGTCAAGCCCTGTCTGGCATTTCCTGAACGTGACCCTTCGGAACACGCAGTCGAACGCTTCTGCCGCGAGCTTGCGGTATTTTGCGCTAAAAATCCCCAGAATTGCGAAAACAATGAGCGCGATGAGGCAGATCATTGATCCAGGGACGAAGTTTTGCTATATAAAGATATGCCCGGCACTTTTCCAATGGCGGCTCGCAACGCTTAAATAGCTCCCCGGAGACCCTCGGCCATGAACATCCTGATGGTTTCGCCGACGGTGTTTCCCGACTTGACGGGCAACGCTGTCAGCGCGCATCGCATTGCTGAGGGGTTACGAAAACTCGGCCACGAGGTACATGTCATCACTCCTTCTGATGATGTGGGGCCCCTCCAGCCGCACGTTGTCCACGCTCTTCATGCGTTCAAGAGCGCCCGCGCCGCCATTCTTGCCAAGAAATTCAACGTGCCGCTGGTCGTCACCATGACGGGCACAGACGGCAACCGCGATATCAATGACCCGCAGAAGCGCCTGGTCATCGCCGAGGTGCTCTTCCAGGCCGCGGCTGTCGTCTTCTATTCTGACATCCTGAAAGCGAAAGTTGTGGCGGAATTTCCGAAAATCGCCGAAAAAGCCCTGACCATCCCAAAAGGGATGCCCATCCTGCCGGACTCGGAATTCCAGCTCAGGAAAGCGCTGAAGCTTGATGAGAACGCTATCTTGTTCACCTTGGTCGGCAGCATCAGGCCGGTCAAGAACACGCTGTTCGCCATCGCGCCGCTTGAAAAGCTCCACCAGCAGAACCCACAAGTTCATCTGATCGTCGTTGGCACGATTTTAGAAGATCCGGAATACGGGAAAAAAATTATGGAATCCCTGTCCGGGAAAAGCTGGGCCAAATATCTGGAGAACGCTACACGCGAGCAGATTCGGCAAGTGTACATAGAATCGGATGTCATCGTCAATTGTTCACTCTCTGAGAGCGAGAGCAATGCGATTATCGAGGCTATGATTCTCGGCAAAACTCTACTTGCGTCTGACATCGACCCCAATGCCGCCTTGATAGGATCTGCGGGCGTGACGTATCGCGCCGGCGACGCGGACGACTTTTTCAGGAAGGCCAAGGCACTCGCCGAGGGAAAGAAAGACGCTTTCGGCGACCTTGCCAAACAAGCGATTCTCCGCAAGCTCAATCCGTTAGAGGCGGAAGATTACGTGAGAGTCTATGAGCACGTCGCTTCCGAACATCTTGGGCGCTAAAGGATGTGCCCGCCATCTATCGGCTCGTCCCACCGCTTGATGAGGGCGAAACAAAGATGTTTCTGATGCTTCTGTGAAAAGCAGCATGAGCTAACTTTCCCCACCGGCAATCCCTTGACCGTTACAATCTCAGGAACCTTCTCGTAGAGGATTCTGATAAGTTTTCGCGCCGGCTTGATCTTCTCGCCCCTCGCCATCACTTCCTGCCCGAGATAGCATCCTTTGGTGAAGGAAATCGCGTGTATGCCTAAGTCAAGGAACATCTCATGGTTAAAATCTATCCCCTGTTTGGGGATGTTGTTTTCAATCCGCATCCGTTCATATTCTTCTTCTGAAACTTCTCCTTCAGAAGGCATTTTTTCCAAAAGGGTCACATATCCGATGGGCTGAGGAAAACGCAGCGTTCCCAGTTCGCCTTCAAAAACCTGGACAACGGGCTGATGCAGCATCTCAACCCTGACCGAAGCTTGCGAAGCGTAAGGTTTGAGGTGCTTCAAAAGGCCAAGGGCGGCAGACTCTTCGACAAGAATATACAAATGAGCCCCGGCAAGCAATTGTTCGACGAGAGCCACGACTTTTCCAAATCGGTCGAGAAAGGCGTTCTGGGGAGCGTCAAGCGTGTTACACGTGAATGCGTTCGCGAACTCCCTGGGCATGCGCAGCGTGGCTTTCGTGAGCTGTTTCCATCTCATTTCCTTGCCTCGCTGATGGCGCGCTCGATTTCGGAATCAGGGGACTGCTTTTCGAGGATTTTCTTCAGCTTATCTCCCGTATCCTCCTCTTTTCTCTTGATTGGTGGGGGAGTGTGCTCCACGACAAAAAACTCGTCGCGCAGTTTCGACTTGATCGCTTCCAAGTCCGGCTTCTGCGCCAAGGGCTTCCACGAGAGCAAAAGCCCGTCATCCTGCCACCGGGGAAGGAGATGCAGCCTGAAGCCAGAATCGTTGTCCTCGCTTTCGCCGGTATGCAGAATTAAATTCGTGCCGTGCGCCTGCAGGCTTTCAAACAAGATAGAGGAGGCGTACGAAGCCACCGTGAACAGTCGCCGCGATGCATTCTCGTCAAGCTGGTCGAACTCCTTACCCGGAATGCTGAGCACGACATGGCCCTTTCCCCAGGGATTGTCCGGAGCAGAGCCCTGCACGAGATCATCTTCATAGGTCTCGCTCGTTTTCACGCTTCCTCCCGGATTCCTGGAGAAATGCTCGGTCATGACAGCGTTGAGGCTCTTCCAGAATCCGGAAAGATCCGTCTTTTGGCCCTTGCCGCCGCTCAAGGAGAGCCCGTCCCAGCGTTCCCGGGGGAAGAGGTGCATCAGGAAGTGCGGGCTCTGCTGGCCCGCGGCGCCGCCGTTCGCGATGAATGCTGTGGCTCCAGGCACGACCATCGCTGTTTTCAGGGATTTCACCAGCGTAGGGAGCTTTCCGAAGAGGTGAGCGAAAGTCTCCGGCGGAAGGAACGACAGGATAGGATAATGTTCCAGCGGCATGAAGAGCGCGTGCCCCTTGACAGCCGGGTTGATGTCCAGCATCCCGGTCATCACGGCGTCCTTGTAGATGGGAAAGCTCTTCATCTCTCCCGCGATGATCTTGCAGAACACGCAGTGCTTCTTCTGCTCCTCGAGCTGCGCCTGGACTTCCGGCGAGAGTGCCATACGGAAAGGAAGGAAACTTCCTTTAAATACTTCACCATTAGGTTTTTGACTAACCCAAACTTATTTATACTTGCGCCCATTTCGTTTGATATGCTTGTAGTCATCCATTTCGGTTCTCAAGTCGCTCACCTCATCGCCCGTCGCGTCCGCCAGCTGGGCGTGTATTCTGAGATCCTCCCACACGACGTGTCCGCAGAGGCTATCATGAAGCTGCGGCCAAGGGGCATTATCCTTTCAGGCGGGCCCGCTTCTGTTTACGAGGAGGGGTCGCCGCAGGTGGATCCCGGGATCTTCTCCCTCGGCATCCCTATCTTGGGGATCTGCTATGGCATGCAGCTGATCGGCCAGCAATTCGGCAAGGTGGAAAACAAGCCCATCAAGGAATTCGGGAAGGCCTTGCTGCGGGTGAAACAAGCGAAGGGCGTCTTCAAGGGGCTCAAGAGGGCAGAGCAGGTCTGGATGAGCCACGGCGACTCTGTCACGGAGCTGAAAGGCTTCGAGCTTTTGGGGAGCACGAAGAACTGTCCGGTCGCGGCTGTCGCGAACGAAGCAAAGCGCATCTATGGGGTGCAGTTCCATCCTGAAGTTGTCCATACGCTTCCCGGACGGAAGATCCTGGAGAACTTTGTCTTCGGCATCTGCAATGCGGAAAAAGATTTCAACATCGCTGACATGCGCAAGACGCTGGTGCAGGAAATCCGCAATACGGTCAGGTCGAAGGCCGTCTTGATGGCCATCTCAGGCGGGGTGGATTCCACGGTTGCCGCCACGCTGATCCAGGAGGCTATAGGAAATAAATTGCATTGCGTCTTCATCGACCATGGCTTCATCAGGAACGGCGAGAAAGAGGAGGTCGATGCCGCGTATCAGAAGCTCTTCAAGAATTATCATTCCGTCGATGCTTCCGAAATCTTCCTCAGGAAGCTTGAAGGAGTTTCTGACCCGGAGCAGAAGCGCAGGATCATCGGCCATACCTTCATTGAGGTCTTTGAGAAAAAAGCAAAGGAGCTGGAGAAGCAGCACCCGGACATCGCGTTCCTGGGCCAGGGCACCATCTATCCGGACAGGATCGAGTCAGCGCAGCCGTCCAAGACCGCGTCGAAAATAAAGAGCCACCATAATGTCACGCTGCCTGAGAAGATGCATTTGAAAGTGATCGAGCCGCTTAAGGATTTCTACAAGGATGACGTGCGCGCGCTTGGAAAGCAGCTTAATATCCCGCCCGCGATTCTGCAGCGCCATCCCTTCCCCGGCCCCGGGCTGGCCATCCGCATCCTCGGCGAAATCACGCGCGAAAAGCTCGCTTTGCTGAAGAAAGCTGATTCCATTTTCATCGAAGAGCTCAAGAAAGCGGGAGCTTATGACAAAGTGTGGCAGGCGCTGACCGCCATCTTCCCGGTGAAGAGCGTCGGCGTCATGGGCGACGCGCGTACGTATCAATACATCGTCAGCCTCCGCGCTGTCACTTCCGTTGACGCCATGACCGCGGACTGGGCCAAGCTGCCGCATGCTCTGCTTGAGAAGATCTCGACGAGGATCGTGAATGAAGTGAAGGGCGTGAACAGGGTTGTCTACGACATCACCCAGAAGCCGCCCGGAACGATTGAGTATGAGTGAGTTGTTTCTATAATTAAGAACTTTCTATAAAGCCAAATCAAACACGCTTATCTAACCCAGAAAATAAAATAATGGACGTGTATAATAGGCCAGAAAATAAAACCGCTGAGAGAATCCATATAAGAAATGAGAGATTTTGCCCGAAGAAGAGGTATATTTTAGATCTAAGAAATGAGTAACTCGAGGAAGTGATGTAGACGGAGATAAAACTCGATAACCCTATTCCCCAATAAGGATGTGATTTAGGTAACTCTGCCTTAATCAATATTAGTTTTAGTATGACAAAAAAGAGGAGAGCAGAGTATAAAGCAATAAGTAATCCCATTGTTAGGAAGTAAGAGATTGGTTCTTCAAGGTTTGCCGGATTTATTAAAACTATGCTGAGTATACTTAAAACGTAAGCGAGGTAAGAAGAAAAATAGAGAGTAAGTGCCTGCCTCAGTGCCGTTTTCATCTCTTCTCAATCTTCTTCTTTGCGATGAGGATGAGCATGTAGGCAACGATGAGCACCGCGGCCATGCCGAAGGCGAGGAAGATCAGGCTCAGCACCGGCATCCGGGTAACGAACTCGCCGCCGAAATACGTCTTGATGTAGATGAGCGGCGCAACTCCGAGCGCCGTGGCGATGACCGCGCTCCGCATGCGCATCGCAGTCAGGCCGGCGAGATAGCCGAAGATGTCAGACGAGGTTAAGGGGTTCACGCGGAGGAAGAAGAGCGCGTACGCGCCATATTTCTCCGTAAACGCATTGAATCTCTGCTGGTGCTTGGGGTCGATGTGCTCCTCGATGATGGCCCGGCCGTAATTCTTCGCGAGAAGGAAGGAGATCGCGGTGCCGATGATGTTGCCGAGCACCGCGAGCGTGCCGCCCCAGAACCAGCCGAACACCGCGCCGCCGGCGATGTCCAGCACCAGGGGGGAAAGCGGCGCGAGGATCACCTCCACCGCAACCAAAATCACGAACACGATGGCCGCATACGCCCCGAACCTTTGCAGGAACCCGACAACAGCGTCCATGTCGGTGTGCACAATGGAGTACATCACCCCTTTCTGCACGTAAGAATAGGCCACCCAGGCGAAAAGGGCAAGGAGCAGCACAACGAGCACCCAATGCCGCTTCGCGTGCTTCACTCCTTCATCAATATGCCCCTTCACCCGCTCCATGGCATCACGAGCGTGAAGTCGCTATAAAAATCTTTGTGAGCCCCGAAGAAACGTTTATATAACAACCCCCTCTTTTCCCGCATCTATGAGCTTCCAGAAGCCGAAAGGGACGCAGGATTTCAGCCCTGAGGACATGGCCGCGAGGAACAGGGTCTTCGAGATACTGAGAGGAGTGGCGCAGAGATATGGCTTCCGGGAAGTGAGCACGCCCGCCTTTGAGACGCTCGACCTTTTGACCAAGAAGGAGGGGGAAGAGATTAAGCAGCAGATCTTTGTCCTGGAGAAGAAAGGGAGCGAAGAGTATGGCCTCCGCTTCGACCTCACCGTGCCGCTTACACGAATGTTCTTGGAGAAGGAGAAAGAGCTCCCGAAGCCGGTCAAGTGGTTCTGCCTCGACAGGATGTGGAGATATGAGCGCCAGCAGAAAGGCAGGCAGCGCGAGTTCTACCAGTTCGACGCTGAACTTTTTGGTTCAGAGAGCATTTCAGCCGATGCCGAGGTCATTTCGCTCGCGATCGATTGCCTCAAGGAGCTGGGGCTTAATGAAAATGAGTTTTATGTGAAATTGAATAGCCGAATCTTGCTTCAGTCCTTGATCTCACCGTTGATTGGCAAGGCTAGTGTTGAGGACGTGATTGGTGTCATCGACAAGAAGGACAAGCTCCCTCCTGCAATCTTCCTTGAAGAGCTGGACAAATTAGGCGTCAAGGCCAAGGAGATAGCCGAGCTGATCTCCACCCCGCTCGAAAGAATCAAGCCAGCATCCAAGGAAGGGAGGGAAGAGCTTGACAGGATTAAGAGTTTGATGAATCTTTTAGGGAATAATAAAGGCCTCGTCCGATTCGATATCTCACTCACGAGAGGTCTCGCTTATTACACGGGCATTGTCTTTGAGGCCTTTGATGCGGAAGGCAAGTTCCGGGCGCTGCTCGGCGGCGGACGTTACGATAAGATGGTCGAGCAGTTCGGCGGCACTCCCACGCAGGCCACGGGCTTCGCGATGGGCTATTCCACGCTCTCCCTCCTTCTGGAAGAAAAGCAGAAATTCCCAAAACAAGAGAAAGGCATAGACTATTACGTCGCGCCTGTCTCAGAAAAGGAGATGCCTTCCGCCCTGGAGCTCGTTTCAGCGTTAAGGGAGAAGACGAGCGCGGAAACTGATGTGATGGGAAGAAACCTTAGCAACCAATTCAAGTACGCCTCAAGGATCGGCGCACAGAAGGTGATTGTCGTCGGCGAGGCAGAGCTGAAATCGGGAGTCTTCACTGTCAAGGACATGAAAACGGGAAAGGAAGAGAAAAAGAAGCGTTCTGAACTCTAATCATTTGTCTTCCAAGTCATCAAGCAGGGCAGCCGTAACCAGTCGATCGTGATCCATTGCCTTCACCTCATTTTTCTACTATACGAAATGCATGAAAGTCACACTTTTGTATACCAGTTTATATACCTTTTGGTTTTGGAATTAAGAAAAAACAAACAATAATTCTTCCTCAGAATCCTCCTGATTTTACTTGTCTAGCAAAGTATCATCAAGAAGGATTGCGTACAACTTCTTATCCATACTTTTCACCTTTTGTATTTCAGATCACTGCAGAAACAGTCTCTGATTTTCTCTTGAAGAGAGGATGTCGTCGGTGTTTATATACCTTCCGCTTTTGTTAATACTTCAACTCCTTCTTTCCCGACGTAAAACGAGTTCTCCGCCTGGCTCACGAGGCCGCCGGACCTCTCGACGAGCGGAGGGAAGCTTTTCAGGATTCCAAGCTGATCGAACTGCTTCATCGCATAGCTTACCTGTGATTCTGAGAACTTCTTCAACAGCCAGCGCTTCGTGAACGGCAGGCCTTGATACGATTCAATCTCTTTCTGAATGTCGCGGACAAATCCTACCCTGACCGGCTTTTTTCCGAGCATCATGAAGACATTCGGCTCGCCCTTCTCGTGGATCAGCCCCACACCGGCCGTCGCGAAGGGCTCAATCGCGATGAATCCTTCCTCTAGAACACTGTCCTCTTTCGTATCATAATTGGGGATATTGGGCGGCAGGTGCACTTCGTATTGCCCCAAGCCATGGCCCGACAAATTCCTGACCGGCTGGAACCCGGCGCTGACAATCGTCTCTTCGATTGCCTTCCCTATCGAAGAAATCTTCACGCCGAGAGCCACAACCTCCGTCGCCGCCTTCAGCGCCTCTTCGCTCGCCCGCACGAGATCAGCATGCTCTCCGGATAAATCAACAGTGAGCGCCGTGTCGCCGATGCAGCCATTCACCTCAACCCCGACATCCAGGCACACAACCTGATCCTCAAAGACGAGAGGATCGTCCTTGAACGCGCAGTAATGCGCCGCGATGTCGTTGCAGCTGATCTGCATGGGAAAAGCAAGCCCGGCTCCTTTCTGCTTGATAAAGCCCTCAATCTTCTCGGTAACGTCGAGCAGTTTCGCATGCTTTCTGATCAAATCCTTTCCGTACAGCAGGGCCTCTTTCGCGATCCTGCCCGCCTTCCGGAAATCCTCGAGAAGATCCATGAGACTCGTCACAAAGAAGAGGTATAAAAGTTTGCCTATTTGGCAGGCGCCTTTTCCTCCTTCACCATCACAACATGCGCGAAGGAGTGCGATTGCTGCGCAGGAAAGCCGGTGAAGCGCGCGCCAGGGATATCAACAACATAGAGCCGGTGTCCCGGATGGAGCGTATCAGGCCGATACAGCTGGCCTTGAAGGTCCGCGTAGGGCCCGGGGACTAAGACAATGCTATCTAGTCCGTACATCATCAACAGGCCTTCCACTTCGTAGTGATGCAGGCCGACGACGGGCAAAGTCCTTCTCACGCGTGTATCGCCCACCTGCTCGGTATAGCGCGCGATTCCCGCCTTATACCCCAGCTTCAGAAGCAAAGTCACAGCAGCGTCGCTGAGAGCCGCTTGATTTCCCTTTCCCTTGAAAATGACAGTGTGCAAGGGATCCACCGCGGTAATGGAGTCGTCTATTTTGATATGATCATGAAGGAACCGGAGAGCGTAACTCGTGCGCTCACGCAGCGATGCGTTAGGCTTGTCGCTGGTTAGTTTGATGATCCTATCTGCTAGATCTCCCGGATCCACACGTTCAGCAATAGCTGTGTCGCGATCCAGCCCAAGCATCGCACCCAAAGCTGCATATTGATCGCTATATCCTTCATTTACGGCTATTTGAGCTATCTTTCCCCCAAGCGTAACCACATTAATGACACGATAGACCTCCTTGCCTTTTTCAAGATCGATTTCAAAAGGCGAGATCGCGATTTCCCTGACAAAGGTATTGTTAGCGAGGTCCTGAATATCCAACTCATAGCGAAGTTCAGAATTGCCCCTTTGGAGCCTCTTCTTTTCGGCGGTCAGGCGGAGATTGGCTGCCTGCGCCTCTTCCAGCTTCTTCTCAAGCTCGCTTATGCGGGAATCGGGCAAAGCTTCAACAGGAGGCGCAGGCTGAGGCGCAGTTTCAACAACAGGCTCGGGAACTTCAGCTTGCGGCGATCGTTCAGTCTCAACGTCGGCAGCTTGCTCTGAAGGATCAATTTCTGTTGATGGAGAAGGCCCGGTGTACGCCAGCACGCCAGCGACGGCTACGCCCGCCGCAAAAAGCGCAAACCGTCCCCGCATCATTTCACCTTAAGAGGAGCGTAAAAGATGCGGGTATCTTTCCCGACCCTATCCTGAGGCACTCTCCTGATTTCCGGGGTAGCGAGATCCACAGGGAAATACAGCACGCCGTCATGCGAGTAATGGAGCCCTTCCTTCATCTTACCGGCGTCATTCTCGGCGAACCCGACAAGCGGGGTCACAAGAAGCTGGTTTCCAGGTTGTGCGACCGCCACCCCCGGAGGGCTTGTGTAGACCGTATCATCGCAGGATATAGCGATTCCGGAAGGGAATCCAGCGGCAGCAAGCGCGGACCAGGCGGCGACGCTTCTTGTCGCATCAGATCCTATGCCGTAGAAAGCCGCGGTGTTCAGGTGCTGGACGTCTGCAACCTGCGGATCAAGAGGGACGGTTTTGCCGACCCAAGAGAGGGCATACGTAATCTTCTCTATCGGAGTGGCGTCCGGATTGTCCATGCCCAGCCGCATTGCTGTAGACACAAAGTCATTGCCGGGATCATATCTTGCTGCCACGCCCGAAGCGTTCAGCTCCGGGTTTGCGATGCTCTTTACGCCATGAGCGCGAAGGAGAGGCGGGACGTCAAGATATGCCAACCTCTCCTCTATGCGTCCAACGTGCCCCATATGAAGGCGATAATCGAACGTCCTGCCCTGCATCGTTTCAAAGGTGACGGCTTTGCTGGCGTCTCCTTGATTCTGCTGCGTGAACTGCAGGCCTGAAATCTCCGAGAATGGCTTCACCCGCGTATAAGTAGTATGGTCATTCAACACTCTGAGATCGCGCTCGAATGTGGGGGCCTCTATTTGCGCTTCAAGATCCTTGATTCGCTGGGACGGATCAGAAGCCGCCGCGGGAGCGGATCCAACTGCTTCTGGAGCTGTTTGGGAAGACCCATCAAATCCAAACCACCCATTGATTGAATCTCGCTCATTGTAGACAACGACCATCGCAGCTGCAGTAGCAAGCATGCCTACTCCGACCGCGATTTGGAGAAATCTAGAACGGCGCGGTGGTTGCGGAACTGGTGCACCTTCAAAGGATACTTCATCAGTCATGGAATTCACCACAACCAATGAATCGCCCTTCCTTTTTAAATCTTTCTGTCTGTATCCACTTAGAAGGGGTTAATGCTATTTCAGCCGCACCGTCTCTAAATTCCGTGGTGCCAGCGTCTCAATCCTATACTGCTTGTGGATCGAGCTCGCCAAATCAGCGCATCGGGAGCTTTCCCCATGATTGACCAGCACTTTTCTCGGCCGGGGCGTACACTTGTGCATGAAGGCCATCAGCTCGTTCCTTCCGGAATGGCCGGTGATGCCGTCGAGCGTGTGCGTCTCCATCTTCACTTCGATGATCTCAGGGTTCATTGTGGAGCCCATGTTGACTTCCTTCTCCCCGCGCTGGATTCGCCGGCCCAGCGAACCTTCGCCCTGATAGCTGGAGAACACGAGCGCGTTCTTCGCGTCATTCGCGAGCATCTTGAAGTATTCAACGGATGGCCCGCCGACCATCATTCCGGATGTCGCGAGGACGACGCAGGGGCCGGTCTCTTCAACGATCTGCTTCCGCTCCTTCTGCGAGCCAACCTGCTTGAAGATCGGGCACAGGAAGGGATTTTGGTCTTTGTGGAAAACCTGCCTGCGGATTGAAGTGTTCAGGTATTCCGGATAGGCAGTGTGGATGGCAGTGATGTCCCACACCGAGCCGTCGACAAAGACTTGGACATCGGCAGGCAGCTCGCTGTTGCGGTACATCTCTTCGATCATGATCATGATCTCCTGCGCCCTTCCTACGCCCAAGACCGGGACAAGCACCTTTCCCCCTCTTTTCAGCGTATTGAGGATGATGTCATGCAACTGAGTTTCCACCTCCTTCCGAGGAGGAATGATGTTGTCCTTTCCTCCGTACGTTGATTCGAGCATCAATGTTTCAACGCGTGGGAATTCGCAAACAGCAGGATCAAGCAGGGCGCTCTTCCCGAACTTCATGTCCGCCCCATAGACGAGATTATGCAGGCCGTTGCCGATGTGGATGTGCACCATGGCCGAGCCGATGATGTGGCCTGCGTTGTAGAACGTGATGCGCACGTCTGGAGTGATGTCCGAGACCATGTTGTAGGGAAGGCAGATCGTCTGCTTCACCATGTTCTTGATGTCCTCGATGCCATAGATCGGGTCCTTTCCCTCGCTCCGCATGATTTTGATGAAGTCAATCTGCGACAAGGCCATGATGTCCCGCGTCGGAGGGGTGCAATAAATCGGGCCCTGATAGCCCATCTTCACCAGATACGGCACCAATCCCACGTGGTCGAGGTGCGCATGCGAAATCACTACAGCGTCAATCTCGCTCAGCTTGAATTCAGGCACTTCAAGATAAGGATACGCTTCGGGATTGTCTGTCTCATAAGCTGGATCAATGCCGCAATCCAAAAGAATCCTGGACTCTGGGGTCTGCAGGAGCATGCAGCTTCTTCCAACCTGTCTCCCAGAACCAAGGTAGCTTATGCGGATCCACTCGTGCTTCTTCTCGCGGATCCATCCGTCATAGATCCTGTGCCCCACCTTATCGAGGAATTTCCGCCGGAACTCGGATTCCTGATACAAGACTGCGCGGATGCTTTCGATGAGCTTGCTCCTGAGCGCCGGCTTCCTCCTGATGTGCGGGATCCATAGCGTCTTTTCTCTAATATCTTTGAGAATGTTCCCCTGCTTTCCGATGGCCAGGCCGGGCTTCTCAACTTCGATGATAACGGTGCTGCGCTGGGAATCGAAGATGATCTGGTCGATGCCGGGCTCCTCAGTCAGAATCTCGCGGATGAGCTTCTCCGCCTTCTCCTCTGGCATCGTTATGCTCGGGTCAGGCCTGAGCTCGATGCGCTTCTTGAACTTGTCCACTATTTCCTTTATGAGGCCGTGGTTGGTGAGCAGGAATTCAGCGTCCTTCGTATACAGGACAATGTTCGCCGCCTCATAGGAAGCGTCCGAGATTTTATCCTTCGGAAGCTCCTTGAGGATCTCCTTGATGATGTCTGCCATCCGTTCACTTGATCATCGAAGAAACCAACTGCGTCTCGACACGCTGCACTCCCTCAGCCGTGATCGCGACGATGTCAATGCCATTGCCCGACGCGATGTCGCGCTGCACAGCGGCATTGATGCTCTTCTTGCCGAGCTCCACCCCTTCTTTTACACTTAGATTGGGAACATAAAGCGCTTCCAGCACCCCGAATGCCATCACTGAGCCCGAGCCGGAAGAGACATAATCGTCAACCTCAGTGATGGAGCCGTCAGCGCCGATATCGTAGATGTGCAGCCCTTTCTTGTCAGCTCCGGCGATAACGAAATGCGAGATTCCGGGGATAAGCGAGTATTTCCTGATGTTTCCATAGACGAGCCCGGCTAAGAGATTTGTCGCCTCGTGCACGGTCGTCTTCCTGCCGGTGCGCACGTCCCTGAGCCGGATCTCGGCCTTCAGGATCTTGACGAGCAACTGCACGTCAGAAACCGTTCCGGCGACCGTGACCGCCATGGAGTCTGTTACGGAAAGAATCTTGGTGAATTTCTTGTTTGCGATGAGATAGCCGGCTGTCACGCGCTTGTCCGCGCAGAGCACAATCCCGTCCTTGCACTTCATGGCCACGGTTGTGGTCCCTGTCTTCATGATATCCTTGTCGTCCACCATTCGTATCACACCAAGAATCTTTGGTCTCAGAATAAGGCATGAATGGCTAGGAAATATATAAAGATTCCGTTTTTCAATTTCGATTTTGGAAATATTTAAGTAGTCTGCTTCCAAAAAAGTGGGTATGGCATCAAAAAAGCTGGCGAAGGCGGAAGCGAAGCTCCGCCAACAGGCACAGAAACATTGGAAGAAGGCGACAAAAGCGTTCAACACTGCTCAGCGCAAGGTCAAGTCCTACGTAAAGACCCACCCGAAGCGGGCTGCGGCCATCGCGGCCGGCGTGGCTGCGGCCATCGCGGCGGGAGTCATGCTCGCACGGAGAAAGAAGAGAAGATAGTTATTCCCTGGGGGGCTCCGGCCCTCTCCTTCTTTGGGGAGCCGTGTACGTGAAAAGGTCCGAATTATCTATAGGATGGAAATAATCGGCTTCTTCCTTGAGCGCCTTGGCAGTGGTCTTTTCAATGGCCGCGATCTCGACGCGCACTCCCTCTGACTTTAAGTGCTTGGCCAGATCAACATAGTCGGAATCCCCGGATAAAATGATAATCGTATCAACTTTGGGCGACAATTGCGTCGCCTTGATGGAAAGCGGAATATCGGCGCTCTTGTGGCACGGCACGACAGAGCCATAATATTTCTCATGCAGGCGCTCGGCGAGCTTTGACGAGATATTCATGCCTTCCCGGAAGTAGATGAGCCGGTTCAGGCCTCTTCCATTTAGCAAGCGAGGAACAAGTGTATCGAAGTTCACCATGGTGTTCTTCTTGCCCATGTCCTCGATGCTGCGCTCGATGTTGTTGCCGTCGACGAGAATGGCGACTGTCTGGTTGATGATGGCTTTATCTGTGGTCATGATGATGCTAAAGATAGAGACTATATAAAGATTTAGAGGGAAAACCTACTTGAAGACGTGATCAACGGCGTCTAGAAGCCCATATGCGAGCGCTGTAATGTACGCCCCGCGGATTGCGCCGGGCAACGCTTGCGTACTGAAACTTTGGAGAAAATGATGGCCTGGCCTTGCGGCGTCCCGTAACGAGCGGACGATGGCCCCAAAAGCGCCTCCACTCGCCGCCATTCCTGCATATTCAGCAACTGTATCAATAAACTCAGGAGCATGATTGTTATAGAGAGCCGCAGCCATGACCGCAGCCAGACCGCCCACGGCGATGTTTACAGGATCGCGAAGCTGGCGCCGAAGGGTTGTCGCATGCTCAATGAGGCGTCTTCCGCCAGCCATGGCACCATAGACAACCATTCCTGTGAGCGCGCCGATGCCGACATTATCAACGACATCGCCGACAGATTCCATGACACGATGAATGGTATTCATATAAAACAGGGAATTTATTGCTCTATTTAAACCTTTCCAAATTTATCCACTCTAAAGTGATAAATAATACGGCAAGAAGA
>Ga0209541_10010180_pt1 | contig 15041 bp, 12 predicted proteins | sample RifCSPlowO2_01_FD_184027 | JGI IMG/M metagenome (GOLD analysis project Ga0209541, IMG submission 184027) | Groundwater microbial communities from Rifle, Colorado - Rifle CSP2_plank lowO2_0.1 (SPAdes) (version 2) | ecosystem: Environmental > Aquatic > Deep subsurface > Groundwater | place... | reverse complement strand
CGGCGGGGGGAAAAGGACGACGAGAAGGAAGCGGAGGCGCTCGGCATCGAGCCGATCGACGTGGTGGCAGTGAACTTGTACCCGTTTGAAGCGGCGCATTCCAGTGCGGGCCTGCCGGCCCGCGAGAATGCGCAAAAGGTAGATATTGAACTTATTGATGTCGGCGGTCCGACATTGCTTCGCAGCGCGGCAAAGAATTTTGCATCGGTTACGGTTATCTGCGATCCGGCGGATTACGACCGCGTCGCAAGGGAAATTGAGAAAGACGGCGGGACATCTCTGGAATCGCGTCGCGCGCTCGCAGAGAAAGCCTTCGCGCGCACGGCAGGGTACGACGCTGTCATTGCAGAAATGCTGAGCGGAGGGGCTCTCCGGAGCCTCTCCCTCGTCCATGGAACGGAGCTTCGGTACGGGGAAAACCCGCACCAGTGGGGGCGGTTTTACGACTTCGCAGGCGAGGAGCGCGTGTGGACCGTCCTGCAGGAGGAAAAGCGCATGAGTTACCTGAACATCCTCGACGCCGACGCCGCGTGGAGCCTGGTACAGGAATTCGGGGAACCGACCGCCGCCTGCATCAAACACGCGAATCCCTCCGGCGTCGCATTGCATGAAGACATCGCCGAAGCGTTCCGCTTGAGTTACGACGCGGACCGGCTGTCCGCATTCGGCGTGATCATCGCGCTCAATAGACCGTGCCCCGCGGAAGTCATCCGGCACGTCATCGACCAGAAAATCTTCGTGGAGGTCATTATCGCACCGGCGTATGAAGAGGGAGCGATGAAGCTGCTAAAGGAAAGACCGAAATTGAGAGCGATAGCAATGAGCGATAAGCGGGCGATGCCCCGTACCGCGCGCAGCGCTGGTACCGGGGAAGCTGGAAGCGGGAGGCTCCTATACCGAACCGCACTCGGCGGAATGCTCGTTCAAAATGAAGACGGGAACGGTCTCACTGAAAAAGACCTGCGGTGCGTCACGGCGAAGAAGCCGGCGGAGGAACAGATCCGCGATCTCCTCTTCTGCTGGCACGTCGTGAAGCATGTGAAGAGCAACGCGGTCGTGTTCGCCCGTGACCGCGCGACGGTCGGCATCGGCGGCGGACAGACCAGCCGCGTCGATGCGACGATGATCGCCTCGCGCAAAGCGGGGGACCGGGCGCGGGGGGCGGTGATGGCGAGCGACGCGTTCTTCCCGTTCCCCGACAGTGTCGAGGAGGCCTCGAAATTCGGCATCGCCGCGATCATCCAGCCGGGCGGCTCGATCCGGGACGAAGAGGTGATTGCGAGAGCAAACGAGCTCAATATCCCAATGGTGGTGACGGGAATACGGGGATTTCGGCACTGAGAATGGGGAAAGCTTCCTCTCCACGCCCTGCAAAGACCCGCTCTTCCCAGCGTAGGCTTGCGGCCTGCGGGAAAGAGCGGGGTGAAGGGGGATGGTCGTGACTGGGATAAGAGGATTCCGACAAGCGTGCGCTGGATTGTTATAACGCCCTCCGCCCCTCCACCGCTTCCTTCAGTGTCACCTGATCTGCGAATTCGATGTCCGCACCCATGGGAAGCCCGTGGGCGAGACGGGTGATTTTCGGGACAGTGCCCGCGAGCCGCTGCTTGATGAAGCTCGCCGTCGCTTCCCCTTCGACGTCGGGATTCGTCGCGACGATGACTTCCGCGATCCCCCCGCCCGCGCAACGGTCCATAAGCTCCCGCAGTTTCAGCTGCTCCGGCCCCATGCCGTCGAGAGGGGAGAGCACCCCGTGAAGCACGTGGTAGAGGCCCTTGTACGACGTTTTCTCGAACGCGACTACGTCGAGCGGGTTCTCGACGACGAGCACGGTGCTCTGATCTCGTCCTGCGTCCTCGCAGATCGCGCATTTCTCCCGGAGTGTCACCATCTGGCAATCCTCGCAGTACTTGAGCGACATCTTGAGATCCGCGAGCGCTTTCCCGAGCGCCTCCGGCGAGGCCCGGGAACTCCGCAGGAGATGGAACGTCAGCCGCTCCGCGCTCTTCGGGCCGATACCGGGAAGCTTCGTGAATTCCTCGATTGCCCTGGTGATTTGCGGAGGAAGGAGGGACATACGAAATGCAAATTGCAGAATGTTAAGATTCGAAATGATCATATACCAAATCAAGCCCGGTATCCGATTGCCAAGCGGATTGGGAACGCGAGTATCTGTGGGACGGAGAGCCGGCGCTCTTCGACGCGATCGCGCGGGAAGTGCGTGCGGAAACCGGCGTCGAGGACGTGTTCAACGGGACTCCGCCGGAGCAGTTGGAATACTGTTTCGTCCGGCCGCTCGCGGCACCGCTCGATGGCGCACAGCGGGAACGGCTCCTGCGGCGCAGACCCGTGCTCGAGTACCTCGCCAACCTGGCACTGCAGGAAAATGATCGCGTGCTGCTCTGCGGCGTCTTCAACGCCACCGTCGACTACATGGTGAAACTCGGTCTGGTATTCGGCGACATGCGGCACCTCGGCCTGATGGCGTACGCGGCGACCTGCCCGGAGCCGGAGAAGTATGCGAAAGTATTCGGGTAACTTTCTAAATATCCCGTCCTTCCCGGAGTCTCCTCCGCACATCCCTCTCCCGGATCTGCTCGCGTTTATCGTGCTTCTTCCTGCCGCGGCCGAGGCCGAGGAGTACCTTGACGTGCCGGCCGGCGCGCACCTCGAGCGGGAGAACCGTGACGCCTTTTTCGTCAGCGGCGGCCTGCAGTTTCCGGATGTCGGTCTTCGAGAGGAGGAGGGGACGATCCCGTCCCGGATCATAGCCTTCGAGTCCGGAAGCGAACGGGTACGGGGATATGCCTGCGTTCTTGAGTACGGGTTTCCCACGGAGAAAGGACACGTAGGATCCTACAAGATTTATGTGTCCGAGACGGCAGGATTTGACCTCCTGCCCCGTGAGGACAACCCCCGCCTCGACGGTTTCGAGGATGTCGTAGTCGTAGCGCGCGCGGCGGTTCCTGGCGACAACTTTCATGGGAAGAGGCAACCCAATCGTATGTGATCGCCCCGGTGCAGCCAAACGGGCGCTGCTAACTTTCCTTGGCTTTCTTACATGATTTACCAAGCCCATAAGGGCGAAATTTGCCTTCGGACGGCCTCCTAGACCCCATTTGTATCTTGACAATTGACATATTTTAGGTAGCATGGAAGCAGCTGTTAACAGTTCCGACCCCCCGCGAGGGGCGGTCACGAGTAATCTCGAAAAAAGGCGTTAGCAGCGAAACTTCCGGCTTTCGCAGCTAATTGCCGGCGAGAGCCGGTTTTTTAACCGTGAAGGAAAAATCAGTAAAACTTCTCCAGAATTGTGTCACCAAATACCAACAGGAATATGAGAGCTATCACCATGAACGGGCTGAAAGCGAGCTGCGTATTCCGATTGGCCTTCCCCATTGCCAACAATGCAAATGCGACGACAGCGCCGCTCATGTATGTGAAAAGGAGCCAGAGGAGCACCGCAGCGGGCCGGGCAAGAAGCGCGCCGATCCCAAACGCGAGGAGGACGTCGCCGCTCCCGATCCACCGGCCGCGGCTGAGGATCCACTGCACACCGAAGAAGGCGGCAGCGACTGTCGGCCCCGCAACAGGGACGACGCCCCGCATCACAAACGCCGCGACAAACGCGAGGAGAATGAATGGAATAGTGAGCGCATCGGGAACCACCTTCGCGCGCATGTCGATCGCGGCGATAACGAGGAGAAGAACGAGCGCGAAGGAAAGGACCAGGGAGGACATGCGGAGCAGATTACCGCGAAATCCGCTTCCTCCGCATCCATGCCCCCCCGATACCCGCACCGAATGCGACAATGATTGCCGGGAACCCGGATTGCGGCAGCGCTTCCGCAACGACAACAGGCTCATGCACCGGCACGGGAGCCGACGCGGACGCTTCCTCCGCGACGCCTTCGTAGAGATCCGCGAGAGCCTGCGCACCCGCGAGCGGGCGATCCGCGGGCGGGGGCGCGAGCGGCTCCGCCGGCCGGAGCGGTGGAGCGGCGGGTTCCGGCTCCGTGACGACGTAATCCGCGGGATCCGTACCGTCCGGCGCCCGTGTCCCGAACTTCTCCGCGATCTCCCGCGCACGCGCTGCGATCCGGTCATAGGCTTCCTCCTGATCCTCGTCCTTGTCGGCGATGTTCACATTGCCCGGAGCGCTATCGAGAACCGGCACCGTGAGGTACGCCAGGAGCTTCGGTTTTCCGAACTCATAACCGTAGTAAAGCGCGAGCGCGAGGCCCCCGCCGATCGCGGCGCCGAGAATCTGCTTCCAGAGGGGAGGAGGACCGTGGTTTGTGTCTTCTGGCATGGGGTCGTCGGTAAATCGTGAAATTATAGCATCTTTTCCGGATACTGGAAACCCGACTGACGCGCGGGACGCGGCAGTCTAGGCATCCTCTTGCCGTAAACTGCTCTTATACCGCTCCGGCTTGTACGCCGGGAGGCGTTCGACCCTGCACGGAAGATCCTCCAGTGCGATCCCGGGCGGGAGCATTTGGTCATAGCCGAGGAGAATCAGGTCCGGAGTGGTCTCCCGCACGGGCACCAGGTAATCATCGGGATCGCCGAGTGAGACGTGCACATTGGGGAAAACCTCCCGAATCGCGCGCGCGCGTTCCTCCTCCGGCTGCCGTGGCTTCTTCCCTTTGATACGTTCCACGGTCGCATCCCGCGCGACGGACACGTGCGTTGCTCCGCGCCTGCATGCTTCTTCAATGACAAACCGGTGGCCGGGGTGCAGGCGGTCGAAGGTGCCGAATACCATCACGCGCATCACGCGCATACTATCAAAAACCATTCTGCATTTCCTGGCCCTCGCAGCTCCGCGGAGCAGAGCGAAGCGGGCTGCATTTACCGGTTCAGATCCACCTTGTAGATCCTCTTCTCGTCCATCACGAAGAGCTGGCTCTCGTCCTCGTCCACGTACAGGTCTTTGAGCTCCCCGATCTGTTCGCCCTCGAAGACGAATTGCCGGAGGTAGGTGGATTCGCCGGAAGCCCCGCCGTCCGTCACGACAATCACGCGCGCCTGCACCGGATCGAGGAAATAGAGGCTGCCGTCCGGATTCTTGAACACTTTCGCCACGTTCGCGAGCACCCCCTCCGGGGCGTGCCGGATCACGAACGGCCGCACTTCGCCACGCAGGAGCTTCACGACCACGCCGCCTTCCTTGATGACGTAGATGTTCCCGTCGATCGCCATATCCAGCGCCCCGGCCAGATCGCCGTTCACGTTGTACCCGGCGGGAGCGCTGTACCGGTTGCTGAGCCTCTCGTACTTGTACACCTGGTTGTTCTCAGACGAGAGGATATAGAGGTACCGGAGGTACGCCTCGATGGCACCCCCTTTGATCCACCCCGCCGAATCTTCCGTCTTCATGGGCGTCGGAACGTCGTTGACGAGCTCGATGATGGCATTGTCCGTCGTCTGGAAAACGGTCGTCTGATAGCGGGGGAACTCTACACCATGCAGGATGAGCTCCTCGTCGTCGAGACGCCGGGGATCCTCCATGGAATTCAGCAATACCCGGTAGATGTCCTGCCGGTCATAAACGAGGAATTCCCCGTCCCCCTTCCCGACGAACCCCTGCGCGACGATATCGGGATTTTTCGCGGTCAGGGTCATCACCACCGTCGGCGAGATGCGGAAGATGCTGTTGATCTCCTCACGCTTCGCGCGGATGCGGTCGAACACGTCCAGCGCTTCCATGCGGAAGAGCCCCTCCTCGTTATCCATGACCTCTTTCGCCCGGACTTCCGCCTGATCGAGGATGAGGTTCGCGGATTCGGTGTCCCCGGCCAGCCGCCTGTTCTCCGCCGTGCCGAGCTGTTCCTCGATCTGTTCCATTTTCTCCTTCAGTTCCGTTTTCGAGACGCTCCGCTCCGTGGACGTCGTGACCTGCACCGCCGCCCAGACGACGACGAACGCCGCGAGAACGGACGCGAGGAGGAGCAGGTGCGTCCGCTTCCGTTTTTTCGGATCCCGGAACCCCGCGACAACCATGCTTGTGACGCCGTGCACCCCCTCGATCCCCTTCGTCAGGAACCCCGCTCCCACCCGGCTCCGGAGCGATGAGAGAGCCGCCCGGACCGCCTTGCCGCCGCCCCGTTTGCCGCGCGCACGGAGCAGGACCGGCTCCTTCCCGGCTGGTTTCGCGGCTGGTTCGCCGCCGCCCCGGCCGGCCGACACGTGCAGAACGCAGAGCGCCGCCTGTTCCCGCTCCGCGTCCAGCTCCACGATCAGTTCGTCGAGAAGCTGATCGCCGCGTTGCGCGAGCTGGACGAGCTGGACGGGCGTCACGGTGCGCAGGAGCCGCTGGGTGCTGAAGATCACCGTATCGCGCAGCTCCAGGCCGCCGCTCGAAATGTGCACGAACGCCGAAGCGGGTTGCCCGCGGGAATATTCCGTGATCTGGCTCGCGGCCCCCCCGCGTACGATGTATGCCTCCGCGCGGCCGACGTGCGACGCGTGCAGGACGCCGCTCGTGTCCACGATCGCCGCAATGGCATGGATGTCCCGGATGGCCTGCGAGAGAGCCAGCCCCTTGAAGAGGCCGTTCAGTTCCTTGAGCGTCCCATCCAGGCGCGATCCGGCGTCCCCCTCCGTTTCGAGAAGCGCGTGCCGGACGACGGTCTCGCATTCTTTCTCCAGCGTCCTACTCTCGGCCGGGGCCGCCTCGATTTGCAAAAGCAGACACACTTCTTCCCCCGCAAGCGACGCCGTTGTTTGCGCGACGAGCGCCGTACCGCGCTGGGCTTTCGTGTGCCCGGACTGCAAACGGACCTCCATAAGGGGTAGGCTACAACAGAGGATTTCAGGGGGCAAGATCAACAAGGCCTGCACGGCGCACAAGGGAAAACGGCAACCAGTACATGCAAAATGACAATTTTCTCGACTAATTTTTTGTTTAGTTTAAGCCATAAACACAATACTATAACAAACTTGCGCTTGCATTTCAGCCCGCTGCGGCGTACACTGAGACCGTCATTTTAGTTCATACCAATTTCCATAATCATGAATACAGATGGAGTACGGAATCAGGCGCAGGGGGCGAGCGGCCACACACCACCGAAGAGACATAACCGATGGCGCAGGCGGCACAGGGGCCCGCGCGCGCCGGCCGGGGTACCGGAGAACCGGTCCCCTTTGAACGGCCCCGCTCGTACCGACCCGCCCGTACCGATCCGCAGTACGGATCGGGCAAGCCCGCGGTACGGATCGCCAGCCCGACAGCAGTCGGGCGGAAGCGGGCTACCTCGCCCATTGCAGAACGGAGAAAATGCCGGAGACGGGGGGAAACTGCGCGTGTACCCACTCGGCGGCTTCGAGCAAGTCGGCCGCAACTGCTTCGTCGTTGAAGTCGACCAAGACATCTTCCTGATCGATCTGGGACTGGAATTCCCGGACGAGGACATGCTCGGCATCGACTATCTCGTCCCGGATATCGGAAGCCTCCGGGGAAAAGAGAGCCGCATCCGCGGCATCCTCTTCACGCACGGGCACCTCGACCATATCGGGGCGGTCCAACATCTCCTGCCGCAGCTCCACTTCCCCCCCTGCTACGGAACGAAGCTCACGATGGCCTTCGTCCGCAAGCGGCTGGACGAGGAACAGCTCACCAGCAAGGCCCGCCTCAATACCGTGCAGTACGGCGAACGCCTTCGCCTCGGGACGACCGAAGTGGAATTCCTCCGCGTGACGCACAGCATCCCCGACTCGGCGGCCGTGGCGCTGCGCACGCCATACGGCACGATCATCCACACCGGCGATTTCAAGTTTGACCTCACGCCGCAGATCGAGCCTCCGGCGGATTTCCAGCGCTTCGCGGAGCTCGGGAAACAGGGGGTTCTCGCGATCATCGCAGACTCGACGAACGCGCCCCAGCCGGGTTCCAGCCCGAGCGAGATGAAAATTTCCGAAACGCTCCACAGTCTCATTCGGGAAGCTGACGGGCGCGTCATCATCTCCACCTTCAGCTCGCTTCTGAACCGCATCCAGCAGGTCGTGGACCACGCGAAGGCGCTCAACCGGAAAGTGTTCATCTCCGGCCGGAGTATGGAGACCAATGTGGAAATCGCGCAGAACCTCGGGTACCTCAAAGCCCCGCGCGGACTCATCCGCAAGGTGGGACCGGGCATGGACAAACTGCCCGACCGGGAGGTTCTGATCATCACCACGGGAAGCCAGGGGGAGGAGAATGCGAGCCTTGCCCGCATCGGCCTCGGGACGCACCGGCACATCACCGTGAAGAAAGGCGACACAATCGTCTTCAGCTCGAACCCGATCATCGGCAACGAGCGGGCGGTGACGAAGGTCGTGAACAACCTCCACCTCAAGGGCGCGACGGTTAAAACGAACGCGAACCTCGCCTTGCACGTCACGGGGCACGGCCACAGCGAGGACATCCTCCTCATGCACCAGCTCGTGCGCGCCCGGCACGTGATCCCCGAGCACGGGGAACCGCACATGCGCGCGGCGCACGCGGATCTCGCACGCAAGCTCGGCTACGCGGAGAACCAGATTCACATGCTGACCAACGGCGAAATCCTCGAATTCGACCGGGACGGGAGCGCCCGCAAGAGCAAGCAGCGCGTCACGATGCAGGATGTCATCATCGACGGGCGCGGGAGCGCCGGCGAGGGCCAGCGCGTCATCAACGACCGTAAGATCATGAGCACGAGCGGCCTCATCACGATCATCCTGCGCGCATACGCCGACAGCCGGCGGCTTGTCGGTGATCCCGATGTCATTTCGCGCGGCCTCCTCTACGGCTCGGAACAGGAGGGCATCACACGGGAAGTCGTTAAACTCAGCAGGAAAGCCTACGAGGAAGCGCTCGCCCGCGGCGAGCAGGACCGCAAGGCCTTCAAGCGCTCGGTGACCGGGGCGCTGTACCGGTACTTCGACCGGAAGCTGGATAGGGAGCCGATGGTTGTGCCCATCATCGTTGAGGTTTGATTTCTCCACGACCCTGCCATGACAGCGCGCCCCGCGACCATTGATGCGCATGTGCACTTCACCGACTTCTTCCAGGAGACGCAGGGCATCGAACGCCTTCTCGTGGAAATGCGGAAGGCCGGTGTCGCGCGCGCGGTCATTGCCGGATCGCCGCTCACGAAAACATGGGACGAACGGGAGCCGAACGCCCCGCGGAATTTCCTGGATGACGATTCGCGCTTATATTACTACTCCTACACCGATGCGATGCTTGCTTCGGCCCTCGAACAACTGAACCGGAAGGACCGCGCTGCATTCGCACCGCTCCTCTGCGGATTCAATCCCGTCGACCGGTTCGCAATCCGGCACATCGAACGCGCGTACGGCGCGCATCCGCATCTCTGGAAAGGAATCGGCGAAATCCTCTGCCGCCACGACGATCTGACGCGCCTGACGGAAGGGGACCCGCCGCGGCCGGACCATCCCGCGCTTTCTCCGGTGTATGCGTTCGCCGCGGAGAAGAATGTTCCTGTTCTCCTCCATCAGAACATCACGTCTCCCGGATCCGACCGGGCGAACTCATACGCGGACGAATTGAAAAGGGCGCTCCACACGCATCCCGATACGCGCTTCGTCTGGGCGCACTGCGGTTGCTCGAAACGCGTGCATGTCACCGGACATGCAGAGATGGTAGACGAGTTGCTGGCAGACTATCCGAACCTCTTCGCCGATATCTCGTGGGTCATCTTCGACGACGTGATGATGCACGGCAGCATTCCGGACCCAAGCTGGGTCTCCGTCATCGAAAGGAACAACGGGCGCTTCTGCCTGGGGAGCGATCTCAACGGGACATTCGACACATATACGGAAAAGATGCGGCGTTACCGCCTGTTCCTCGATCATCTCTCGGATAAGGCACGATCCGATCTCCTGTTCGGTACAGCCTCCACGCTGTATTTTGGAGAAGCGTAGCACGGACATCCGTGGCATGGGCAGGATGCCCATGCCACAAGCAAGCCCGTAAAGGCCGGCGTGGGCGGCCCACGTGCCGCTTCACGCGGAAGCCCCCTGCCACACGCGGCCTGGAAGGCCGTGCCACGAATGCGCGTGCTACGACACGATCTTCCCTTTCACCGCCCACCCTTCATACGGCGTCCAGCCGCATTGGGAATGCAGATCCTTCCCGCGGATGACCCATGCCGCGTCCGGATCGATCGTCACGCGCGGGGCGGCGTCGGCATGGAGGGAAAAGATGCGGTTGGGATTCGTGAAACAGAGAGTTTGAATATTGGAATAATGGAATAATGGAATATTTGGACGAGGCGACGAAGGATGCGGCCAGCCGCCTGCGGCGACCGTGAGGAGGAGCGGAAGCACGGTCTCCGTGCCCGGGACGCCGGAGGGTGCCCCGAGCGGATCGCCGCACTCCTTTTCCCGCGCGGTATGCGGCGCGTGGTCGGACGCGATGCAATCCACCGTCCCGTCCGCTATGGCGTCCCAGAGCGCCTGCCGCTCGTCCGCCGTGCGGAGCGGGGGATTCATCTTCCCGAACGGGCCGAGGACTTCATAATCGTCAACGGTGAGGAAGAGGTGGTGCGGCGTCGTTTCGCAGGTGACGGCCGCCCCCTCCTCCTTCGCCTGCCGCACGAGACCAACGCCCTCCGCCGTCGAAAGGTGCGCGATATGGAGGGGTGTCCCGTATGTCTGCGCCAGGGCGACCGCATCCGCGACCGCCTTCGCCTCCGACGCGCACGGCCGCAGGAGAGAATGGAAGGAAACGTCCGCGGTGCCGGGATGGGACTTTTCGATAATGGCGCGCGCTTCCCCGTTGACGCCGGCGTCCTCGCAATGCGCCGCGAGCGGGATGCCTTCTTCCGCGCAGACCTTGAATGTTTCCCTGATGACATCCATCGCCGCGCCCTGATTCCCCGTCGAGTGGTCGAAGAAGATCTTCACGCCGGCAAGCCTGCGGCAGAGATCCGGGTCCCGCCACGCGCGCGTCAGCTCCGTCAGGTGGTCGTACTCTGTCACTCCGAAGAAGAACCGGATATCGCAATCGGCGATCGCATCCGCGCACGCGATTTTGTCCCTGAGCGCCTCGATCGTCACCGTCGGCGGGATCGTGTTCGGCATGTCGCACACCGTCCGTACGCCGCCTCTGCGCGCGGACAGAGCCTCGCCCGCCATCGTCGCCTTGTGCGTGAGTCCCGGCTCGCGGAAATGGACGTGGCAGTCAATGAGGCCGGGGAACTCCAGGAGCGCAGATGGCATAATCGGTTTCCAAAGCCTACCGCTTCCCCGACACCAGCGCTACACGCGGTGCGGGGCAACGCCCGCTCTGGGCAATGTCGAAGGGCTTCCCGCTGTGCCCCGTACCGAGCTCCCGCCCCGAACCGCGCTTGCACTGATTCGGGGTCGCTCTGGTACTGAGGCTTCCAGCCTCGTCACGCTTTTCCAAGAAGCATCGCCAGGAGCGCCATGCGAATCGGGATGCCGTTCCCCACCTGCCGGAAGTATGCGGCGTTCGGGAGCGCGTCGACGCTCGCCGCGATCTCCCCGATGCGCGGGAGCGGGTGCAGGACGGTGATGTCCCGCCCCGCGAGATGATGCGGCTGCAGAATGTACGTGAGCTTCAGCCGCTCGAATTCCGCTTTGTCCGCGAACCGTTCCTCCTGTACGCGTGTCATGTAGATGACATCCGCATCGAGCCCGTCTTCCAGCCGATCCGTCTCCGTGAAGACGATCCCTTTCTCCCGGAAAAAACCCGTGACCTTCTCCGGCATCGGGAGCTCCTTCGGAGACACGAGCGTGAACTGCACGCCCTCATAGAGTCCGAGAAGGAAACTCAGAGAATGCACCGTCCGCCCGAATTTCAAATCACCGACCATCGTGATACGGATGCCGTCGAGCTTTTTCCGCTCCTTCAGGATCGTGAAGAGATCGAGCAGCGCCTGCGTCGGGTGCTGCCCCGGCCCGTCGCCCGCATTGATAAAGGGCACCGGACTCGCCGTCGCCGCGATGTCCGCGCTGCCCTGCTCGGGATGGCGCATGACGATGATGTCGACATACCGGCCGATCACCTGCATCGTGTCCTCAATCGATTCCCCCTTGTAGAGCGAGCTGAACTGCATGCCGACCGCCGAGACCACGCGCCCCCCGAGCCGCTGCATCGCCGCCTCGAAGCTGAGCCGCGTACGCGTGCTCGACTCGTAGAAGAGGCTCGCAAGCACCTTATCGTCGAGAAGCCTGCCCCCCCCTTTTTTGAGCACTTCCTCCATTTCCACCGCAACGCTCAAAATGGCGTCCGTATCCGCTCTGGAGAGCTGCTTGGTGGACGTCAGGCTTTTGAACGGCAGGGGCATGTGGTCGGGGGAAGAATATACTCAAATCCCCGATATTCCAATACGCTATGCGCGATGCCCGCACACCGCATCGCCTCCTCCACACTCTGGCAACTCGGGAGCCAGATCACGATGGCGGCCCTGAGCATCCTCACGGTCAAGTTCGTCGCGGTGGGACTCTCCCGTGAACTCGCGGGGAACTACAACTCGGCGTACGGGTTCCTGCAGATGTTCGGGATTCTCGCGGACTTCGGGCTGTACGCGGTCGCGGTGCGGGAGATGTCACAAGCGGGAAGCCCCGGCACCAGAGCGGAGCTCAGTGCGGGGCGCAGCCGGGAGAAGGTCCTGGGGGCGCTGATCGTCCTCCGCGTCATCACCCTCGCGCTCTCCCTCGCGGCGGCGCTTTTCCTCGTCTGGATGCTCCCGGCGTGGCGGGGGACCCCCCTGCCGTTCGCGGTCACCGTCGCCTCCCTCGTCCCCTTCTTCACGCTCCTCGCCGGCATCGTGCGAACGGTCTTCCAGGTCTCGTACAAGATGCACTACGTGTTCATCGCCGAAGTGACTCAGCGCGTCGTCGCCGTCCTGCTCATCGGCGCGTTCATCGCTCTGGGTGTCCGCGGGAGCACCGACCTGCGCCATCTGTACTTTTTCCTCCTCTTCGGCGGCATCGGCGCATTCGTCCTCTTCATCCTGTCTCTCTCCTTCGCAAGCCGGATCGGAACCCTCCGCCCGAACTTCGACCGCGCGCTGCTCAAAAGGCTGTCGCTCGCCGCGATGCCTTTCGGCGTCGCATACCTCTGCACCGCCCTCTACCGCGAATTCGACGTGACGCTCATCGCGCTTCTCCGCCCGGATTTCGAAATCCAGAACGCGTACTACGGATTCGTGGTCCGGATCATGGGGATGGGATTCCTGATCCCGACGTTCCTCCTCAATTCAACATTACCAATGTTGAGCCGGACCGCATGCCGCAAGCATGCGCTGGACGATGGTAACGACGATTCCCGATTGCTCGGGAAAACGCTCTTCATCGTCCTGATCCTGGGTACCGTCTCCTTCCTCTTCGCTCTCCTCTGGGCGCGGCCCGTCATGCAGCTGCTCACGACGGACGCCTACCTCGCGACGGGCGCGCAGCCCGGCTCCGATACGGCGCTTGCGATCCTCTCCGCGCCGCTCCTGCTCACCGGCTTCGTCACATACGGCTTCTACGTCCTCCTGCATTTGCACGCCTGGCGCCGTCTCGTCGCTCTGCTCGCGGCCGGCGCGGGCGTATCCATCGCCCTCAATCTCCTCCTCATCCCACGGTACGGATTCACCGGCGCGGCGCTCACGTCCGTCGCCGTCCACACCTTCATCACCATCCTGCTTCTTCCCCAGGCGATCCGGCTTCTCCCGCCCGCCCTCCCCGCCGGGTGGCTGCGCGCATGGGCGATCTTCGCCGCCTCCCTCGCGGCGTTCCTCTGGCTCATGCGCCCGCTCCTCGTGAACGAGGCTGCGACGGCGATCGGGCTGGCGGCGGCGGGAGCATGGATGGGAGTCATCGCGCTGCTCGCGCGCATGCAGAGAGTGATACGGGGATGAAATCCTATTCCCTATTTCCCTTCCTTCTGCTATAATGACCGGATTTCATGAACTTCACGCATTCCACCATCCTTCACTCCCTCGCGATTGCTCTGCTCGTCGCGCTCATGACACCCGGGCGGGCGGGCGCTGTTCCCCCCCCGGCCGTTACGGGGCTCGCGGGAGCTGCGCGGGGGCGCGAGATCGTCCTCACATGGGACCCGAGCCCGGATCCGTCCGTCACCTCGTACAATGTCTACTACAGTTCCCAGTCGATTCTCGAGAACGCGGGGCTCTACGATGATTTCGAGAATACCGGCAGTCCCGCGGCGACGTTCGCGCTCCCTGTCCCGAACCTGTCTGCGGAAGAGATCTTCATCGCCGTCCTCGCCGTGAACGGGCTCGACGAGGAAGGGGCCGCTTTCGACGATGAAATCGCGATCGGACTCACCGGCGCGAACGCGGGCAAGCCGGCGTACATCGCGCCCGGCGACGCGGTGCCCGAAGGAATGACGGCCGAGCCGCCGCAGATGTTCGCGACGGACGGCGCGCTCCACCTGCTTTCCGCGCAGGCGCTCTCGCCGACGCAGATCCTCCTGACGTTCAGCAACCCAATCGAGATCGCCCCCGCTTATGCGCCGCAGGCGTTCCGCATCGTCGACGCGCGGGGCGTCCTCCTCCCGATCCGGAGCATGCTGATCGATCAGGAACGCGCGGCGGCGGACACGGAGACGCAGACCAGGGGCGCCGTGTACGAGGTGCGCCTGAGCGAGCCGCTCGCGGGCGTGCCCAGTCTCCCCCTGGACGCGACCGACCGCAGCGCGTTCTTCGCGGGGCATCCGGACGGCCTCACGGAATCCCCCGCGCAGCCGCCGGCGCAGCAGCAGCAACAGACCCCAGTTCCCGCACAGCAACCGCCTTCAACGCCTCCGATCACCGTCCCATCCCAGCCTGCCTGTCCCCGCGACCCGTACGCCGTACCAGATGTCCAGAACTTTACGATGGCGCATGAACCGCAGACGGACGGTTCCTACACCGTCACGGCGCGGTGGACGGCCGACAATTCCTGCGGCGACCTGATCGGGTTTGTCGCGCTTCAGACGCGGGACCGGGGCCTCAGCTTCGGCCCGCCCGAACTCCTCCCCATCGACATTGCCGGCGCGATTCTCCGCGGGGTCACGCCCGGGGAATTCGGCCTCG
>Ga0209541_10010178_pt1 | contig 15043 bp, 10 predicted proteins | sample RifCSPlowO2_01_FD_184027 | JGI IMG/M metagenome (GOLD analysis project Ga0209541, IMG submission 184027) | Groundwater microbial communities from Rifle, Colorado - Rifle CSP2_plank lowO2_0.1 (SPAdes) (version 2) | ecosystem: Environmental > Aquatic > Deep subsurface > Groundwater | place... | reverse complement strand
TAGGCAATGTCTCGCTCGAAATTCTTATATACTTTATCGGTTGTTATAATCACACCAACTTTTATCCGATTTTGCCTGATTGATTCCAAGACATGAGCCGTACCCATCACGTTCGTTTCGTAGGTATAGAGGGGATTGTCGTATGAATCTCTTACCAGGGGTTGAGCCGCTAAGTGAAAGATGATATCTGGCCGGTATGCTTCGACGACTTTGTTGAATTTCTGATTATATTGGCGAATATCACCAATTGTGTGTTGGCCCATCGAATCAGCTAGTCCCAAAACCGAAAATAAATTAGGGTTAGTGTTTGGTTCAAGAGAGTAACCAGCAACCCGCGCGCCAAAATTCTGTAAAATCTTTGTTAGCCAAGCTCCTTTAAAACCGGTGTGGCCGGTAATTAACACTTTTTTCCGATAATAGAACTCGTTCAGTTTCTGGCTCATGTTTTACTTCCAAATCTTCCAGGGAGCACTTCCGCCAGACCATAATCTTTCTAGCTCTTTTTTATCGACTAATTTATCCATCGGCTTCCAAAACCCATGATGCTTGTAAGCGTCAAGCTGATTATCACTAGCCAGTTTTTCCAATGGCTCTTTCTCCAGTACCGTTTCGTCACCCTCAAGATAATCAAAGATTTTCGGTTCAAAAACAAAGAAACCGGCGTTTATCCAACTCTGATTATCGGTTTTTTCACTAAAGGCTTCGACTCGATCACTCCCCCCCAATTTCAAAGCCCCAAAGCGTCCTTCAGGGATGGCGGCGGTTAAGGTTGCAATACGACGGTTCTTCCCGTGAAACGTTATAAGCTTTTTTAAATCAATATCACCGACACCGTCACCGTAAGTGGCAAAAAAAGCATTATTGCCAACATGGTCCTTAATTCGCCTAATTCGACCGCCAGTCATGGTATTGGCACCAGTATCGACTAGGGTAACTTTCCATTTTTCCTGATGGCCGTTATGAAATTCAAACTTATTACTTCCAAGGTCAAAGGTTACGTCATTGTTATGGATGCAGTAGTTAGAAAACCATTCCTTAATATAATAACCCATATAGCCAAGACAAATAATAAATTCATCGTATCCTTGCTCCGAGAAAATCTTCATAATATGCCATAACATCGGCTTGTCGCCAATTTCTACCATCGGCTTAGGCCTAAGAACTGTTTCTTCGCTCAATCTTGTACCAAAACCACCAGCTAAAATAACAACCTTCATTGTTTGTACCCCTGATTGACCATCAATAGATAGGTTAACAAAAAAAACAAAAAGGAGCAAGAAGAAATGATTAACCCAAGATAAAATATTCTTTGCGGCCAATATTCGAGTGAGAGCTCAAGATTATAAGTTCCATCATTGTTAACCGTACAAATATTTGTTTTGCCGCACACGTTCTTAATATCTATTGCCCATCCGTTTGAATAGCCGTTGGCTATCAAATGGTTTTTTTCAGTATCGAGAGGCTTTTTAAAAAGAGTTGATGTAAGACTAGTTGCTAATAAGTTATCATTTTGAATAGTATTCTGAAACTTTTTCGAAATATATTCCGGCCCTGCTCTAGATATTAACCCACTGCCCATATATCTGCTTAAGTCCTCTGCCGCTATTTCTCCTTCCGTATTATCGCTAGTCGGTGGGAATGTTGAGGGGCTTGATTCCCTTTGCGTGGGAACCGGATATAATTTCCAACCTTCGGAGAAATTTTCGTTTAAAACAAGGAAGATTTTTTCTTTCGCACCGTGGATAATAACTTGATAATTAACAGGGTTTACTTTTTTATATTCGACGACCACGTCCTTCTCGAATTGATAATCGGTCAAATTGCTGGTATTTTTATCTATTGATAGATTTTGTTGCATATTTATGAGAGTTGAACGCGGGTCATTTGATAAAGATTGATCGCCAGCATACTCGTTCGCCATTTCCTTAGAACCGTTTAACATCTTATTCTCTGTTGAAGTATATATGATTGGCAGAAAGTAATCGTCTTTTAACCTATAAAGACTGGCATATTCCCCCTTTGATACAAGTTGGAACTTATCATAGGCCGCCATGTACGTCTCGACCCTATCCTTAGGCCAGATATAATAACACGAGGTATGTGCCGGAGTAATATCATTCCTAACTGCCAGGAAACGAACATTGGTGATAGAAAGCAATTTTACCATATCGTAAGATTTGTTTAAACAAATTTTTTCATCAACCAAGTTAGCAATCTTATTATATTCAGAAGAAAAAGTCGGATTCTTCATATAGTATTCGGGCTGGCCGCCTTGTGCATCTTTTTGGTAATCATTATCTAAAAAAAATGGGCTATAAACCGTAGGCAAGAATAGAATTCTATGGTTAAGTGACGAAGTTTCATTTAATTCATATATTTCTTTCAGATCGGGATTCAAACTGTACAAATCAATATGGTCCCTATTACTAGCCCGTAATATCGTGCTTCCAAGATCGCCATTAAACCACCATGCGATTAGCCAAAAAAGGGTAAAGAATAAGTAGATCGTAACAGCCTTTTTCCTATCTATTCGAGCAAAGAAGTTTAGAGAAAAACAGACAAGCAGGGGTATAATAAAAGACGCAAAAAACATTAGGTGTTGGGGGCTGCGATAAATTGACATCCCTGGCAGTTTCTCGAAAATTGTCATTGTAAGTTCAGAAAACGGGACATTGCCTCCCTTGATTAAGAGAATAAGCAACAAAAATATCGTTATCCAGACAATAAAGTTGATCCGGTTTGTTTTTTTCTTGTCTTTGAATAATGCGATTACTATTAATATCCAGATCGAAGAAACTGAAATGTAAAATAAGTTTATTAACCTGCCTGGAACAGCAAAGGAATACATGTTTCTATCAAGATACCCGGCAAGTGAAAAAATATTTTGGATGTTTTGTGTGTTTTCTTTGACACCCGCAAAATTGCCAGTAAAAGCCGCCGAGGTAACGATTTCGAAATAACTTCTGGCCTGGTAAAGGAAGGGGAATATCCAAAAGGAATGAATCATAATTAGCCCAAGATGAGCCAAGGAGAAGTTGAGAAGAGTGGATTTGAGAGAGCGAGGTTTTATCAGTACTTGCGCTATTAGATAGAGAACAACGATTATTTCGAGCGAGATAAAATTTTGAGTGGAAGCAACAACAAAAAGGGAGGATAACGACAGGAAGATGAAATCCTTAATATCCCTTCCTTTAATAAACCTTATTAAATAAAGAAAATATAATGGAGAGAAGGCATAGGAGACCCACATATACCAAGAACCACCGGTTATTTCGTTGAAAAGAAATGGTGAAAAAGAGAAAAGAAGAGCAGGCAGATAATTTATATATGTTGAATCTATAAGGTAATCGGCAAGCTTTTTAAAGGAAATAAAAGCCACCGATACAACGGCCGTAATGACCAGTAGAAAAAGGTATCTTGCCCCCATAAAACTAAATAGGGAAACGAATAGATTTAACCCGAGGTGGACGTGCAGATTTAGAGGCCCTCCCAAGTTAAAATTATTCCAAGAGAAGACTGACAGCTCACCCACTCTTTTTAGTGTCGGTACAAAGGCGGAGAAATTCCAATCCCAGTTATGACCAATTCCGGCAGATTGGCTAACAATAATTTTCCTAAGTGATAATAAGTAAAATAGGAAAAAGGAAGCAAATATTTTAATAAGTGAAAATTTCTTGCTCATTTACTTAAATATTTTCTTGCAAAAAACGAATAATAAAATCGTGGCAGGTTGACGAGTGTAACAAAATTCAGCACGCCAGGTATTTGCATTAAAATTAGCGCTTCCCTAATCTTAAGGTTAAACAAAAATTTGATAATATAGGAGACAACTCCACAATATCCATAGCTTAATATTTTCTTGTCTTTAATTTCTGATTTTTGGATTGAAACAGAGTTTTTTATCCTATTTATGCTTTGATTGATATTTTCCTTTTCTTTTTTAGAATCAAAAGCTTGAAATTCATGGATACGATAATACACTAAGGGGATATCGAGATAGATTGACCTATAATTTTCCAGAAGTCTAATATGGAATTCTTGGTCCGCCTCCGGCCCTTTACCGGGATTAAAATAACCGATTCTGCTAAAAACTTTTTTTTTGTAAATCAAAGCGCCCGAGCAACCAGGGTTATAATAAAATGATTTCCATAATTTCCTTAGAGACTCTCGTTTGTCAAATACGATATTTTTTTTAAAGGGTCTAAGATTGGAAGTTATTTTGAGTTCTCCGTTTTCTTTTTTAAAACAATAAACCCGCCCGAAATACATCATTGGGTTATAATCCTGATAGGCCATAATGGCTCTTTTTATTTCCTTGCACCAGTCCTTCGGCAGGAGATCATCCGAGTGGAGTATACTTAAATAATCATTTTTCGCTTTCTTTATGGCAACATTCCAGTTTCTAACCATGCCAACATTGACTAAATTTTGATAAATTCTAATATTTTTCGCATGCGAAGCGAAGGTTTTAGCGATTCTGAAAGTATCGTCTTCCGAGCGGTTATCGACAATGACTATTTCGTCAATCGGCTCGGATTGATTAAGGCAACTGTTTAAAGCATCTGATATTAAATCAGCACGGTCGAAGATTGGTATGACAAGGGAAATTTTAGGTTTCATAATTATTTCGGTTGGAATGTTAGGTTAAAATCTCTTATTTGGCTGGTATCGCCCCACAGTTCTGTTTGAAATCTAAGATATATCGTATTATTTTCGAGCGAGCCGACTTTTAGCGTATCTAGGATTTCGCCGTTGTTATATCTTTTCATAACTGTCCAGTTTATATTATCTGTACTATAAGAAATAGTGACCGGATTGGCCGGCAATGCAAACAACTTAACATTAAGTACAAATTCTTTTATCGGTCTGTCGATTTGGTACTTCAGGTCAAGAGGATATTCCCCTGCTTTTCCGTAATACCTTATCAGATAACCGGTATCATTTTGGAGCCATCCCATACCTTCGTTCGTTGATCTTTTTAGCCAATCGAAGCTTCTTACTAGCTCTAGCTGGGCGTTGTGGCATAGAGTAGCATCGTGAACTAAAGTCGAAGATCCATCAGAGCTTGGTAAAATAGCTGAAGTGTACATCTCGTCCTTGCTTTGGCTGGTAAGGTGCACTGATTTTAATTGTGCGCTTCCGGCGAGATGGGCTTCATCAGAGGTACGATGGAATTCAAAGCGTATAAATGAAATGTTTCTGGGATTAAATTCAATTACTGGGTTATAAATTTGTGACCTTGGACCTTCTTGAGAAAATATCTCTTTCAATTTATTTCCTTCCGGGCCAGCCAACACTCTAAATTTGAAACTGTCATCAAGCACGAATTTGGGTCTTATATATATTTTTTGAATATTTTTTGGAAAATTAAAATTGTAGTCAAGGTAAGCATCTTCGGCTTTTGTTGGAGATAAAACTTTGAAACCGACGGTTGGGGGGAGCTGGGGCATCTCTACGGCAGTGCTCATTAGATTTTTTCTCGCGTAAGCGTCAACCAGATATTTCGCGGTTGAGAAATCATCATAATACTCAACATCCCCCTCTTTCTCGGTTAGGGCTGTCGGAAATACTCGGGGTTTAAATTTAAACCGATATACCTTTACTCCCCCTTTGGAGTCATTATTGATAATATCGGTAATCGGGGACAGTAATCGCATATCAGGAACAGCAACGTAGAAATTATTGTTACCGTCGGAAGCAAGTTTATCGTAATCTATCGTATCGAGGAGAAGCGGATACGTTTCTGCGTAGGCTTTTATCTTTTTTCCCGAATAAAAATTTAAAAATATATCTCCGTCTTTGACGACGAATACCCTGTCCTTCTCTTGCAGTCTGTCTATTAAAAAAGTATAAGCACTACGCCAACTGAAAATCGTATCGGGGAAAACCGGGAAACCGTAGCTGGTCCTTGTCTTTATAGGTTTAATGGCGACAAATAATATTAGAATAGCAAACACAATCTGCAAGAGATGATTGATATATTGTCTTCGATTATTTGTTGTGTATAGATTTGTTAAAAAGGTGGCCAGCAAAAAGATACCATAAGCTACAAACATCAAATAAATTGGAATAATAAATATTAGGTATTTTTCTTCGAACCAGTGGCTGATTCTTACAAAATATAGAAAGACGAAGGGTACAGTAATCCAAAGAGCCATTAAAAAAACCGGAAATCTTTTTCCCCTTCGCGTCCAGGCCGCAAGGAATCCGGTAGTCGCAAGTAGAAAAAAATATCCTGACCATCTATCCGGCCCCAAGCTAAACCAGCGAAACATTGCATCGAAAAATTCTTTATTGAAAATCAAAACATTGCCCACCTGGTGCGACAAAGACCACCCAAGAGTAATAGGTATGTTCCTATCGAAACTAACATAACCGGTAAAGAAGTTTTTGTAGCCGCCGCTGCCAACCTTCATCATTATCGCGGCGGCGACAAAAATCGATGCGGCAAGTACCAATAACGGAATTATACTCTTGAGTAAATGTTTTCTTTTCGCAAAGATAAAGACAACTAAAAAGAGAATCTCTATCGGCAAGATAACAACGGCAACCATTTGCGTAAAAATATTAATTAGGCTAAAAATTAATGACAGAATCAGACTCCACCATTTAATTTTCTTTTCGTCAAAACTTAAGACAAAGTTTATTTGGAAATAAAAGCTAGCAACCGCGAAAAATACGTAGTAAGAAAAGAATAATATTTGTTGGGAGAACTCAATGTGCATAGGGGAGACTGCTAACAAAAAAGCTGCCAATAGGCCTGTTTCCGTATTGAAAATCCTTTTTGCGATAATATATGTTAGGAAAATAGTTAGTAACCCGAAGATTACGGAGGGAAGACCTAATATAAACGAGCCGCTCCCGAAATATTGGAAGATATGAATAAAGAAATAGTGAACAGGGGTGGGTACTTCTTTAATTATTGTTAAGAAGCTTTTTTGCGACTGGGCAACGGAATAAATTTCATCTATCCATAGATCCCTTGTTGCCAGCCCCTTCAATCTAAAATATACGGCTATCCCCAAAACAATAAGCAACATTATTTTTTCTGAACTTGGGATTTTCGCCCTTAAACCGATGGGTTTAATTTTCTTATTTTTCATATTATGAATAGTATCCTTCTTCCTTCCTAGCCGTTTTTTTACATAGGCGCAATAAGGTGCTACGGGCAGGTTCGACCAACAGGTGGTAAATATAGACCATAATCGCAAGTTTTTGTTCTCGTAGAATTATTCCTTTATTGCATGAACAAATAAACCCGCGCCGTTGCTGTTCAGGGCTTGATCGCTCTCATAATAATTTCTTATTTCTTTCTTATACTTCTTATATATAATAGATTCAGCTTTCCTGTTTAACTTACTTAAAAGAAAAACCTCCAATGCCATTTTATCCCACAGCATTAAGGCATTTTTGCTCATATAATATCTTGCTGATTTTATTCTAAAGCCATTCTTTTTAAGTTTCTTTTCCCAGTCCTTCGCGCTATAACAGTGAAATTGATTAAGTGATTTGTTTCTTCTATACTTATAAAATCTGGACAACGAGGCCAAACCTAAGCCAAGCAATTTGTTTGTTATGAACAAATAATCAGGAAAGTTATGACTTGGAACGGTAAACACAAATTGTCCGCCTCTTCTTAAGATTCTTGAGCTTTCTCTAAGTACAGCTGCGTTGTCTGGAATATGCTCTATTACACAATTACTGAAAATCAAGTCCACAGAGGCGTCGAGCAGCGACATCTTCTCCGCACTTTCAACAAGAACTTTTTTATAGACGTTATTTTTGATTGCAACGTCAACATCATTAGCCTCTCCATTATCCACGCCATAAGTGAATTGACCGTCAAATAGCATTTCAACGGTTTTTCCATCACCGCAACCCAAGTCCAACGAAGGACCCTTGAAGTTAATATTTTTTGTATTCTCGTATATTGTGCTAAATTCAATCGATCTAAATAAAGCGGAGGAGGGATGTTTAAATGCCCTATACGCCTGGCTAACCGCAACTTTCTTCGTTTTCATATTTTGCTTCCGTTTCTTCTCCTATAATATAAGTAAAAACCAGTAAGACTGGCTGGAACCGCGCCGAATAACCTGAATTGACGCAGTATGAGACCTTGATAAATATAATAACAGTCTTGAAATAAGATATAGCTTACAACTTTTATGAATTTTCTTAAAGAATTTAACTTAATATGTCTCATATAGAAATATATGAAGTTGCACATTCGAGGATAGCTATCTGGACGGTCGTTAAAAAAGCCATCTTGCGAAGGGCAATGGAACAGACATACTTTGGGATTAAACATCAATTTGTAGCCTAGCTCTTTAATTTTAAGAGAGGCGTCCGCTTCATGATATTCCCCAACTCCAGAGTAGACGGGGTCGAAGCCACCGACCTTCCTCAATAAAACTGTTCTAACAGCAAAATTACATGCCTCAAGGTTTGTCACCTCTTGAATAGGTTCTTTGAGCGAACGCTTGAAATTTGTACCGATTGAGAATACCCCTGAATCGAACCAATGACCAACTTTATAGGGGCGTCCTTCCATAAGAAAGCCAAAATAGAATTTGCCAACCAATTTCCACCTTGCCCCTTGTCTGAATTTTTTCTCAAAGACAAACAAGTCCCTATTTCGAGCATACTCCGGGGGTACGATTGTTGGGCCCGTCACTCCGCCAATTTTGTGATCAGAGGTAAGTGTAGCATTGATTGCTTCCAACCAGCCAGGGGTCATTTCGACATCATCATCGGTTCTAATGAATATGCTTCCTTCGCTTTTACCAAGCGCCATGTTGGCAGCCAAAGAAAGTCCTTTTTGTTTCTGATTTATTAATTTTATTTTTAGTTTCTTACGAAATCTCTCAATTACCTCGAAAGTCATATCCTTTGATCTATAATCAACGATTATTACTTCAAAATGCTTATAAGTTTGTTTAGACAATGAGTTTAATACCCTTCTTAAGCTTTCTGCTCTACTGCCTGTTGGAACAAAAATCGAAATAAATAGTCTTTTACTTGCCATATTAGAAACTTTCTGCGTTGCCTATTTTGTGCTTTGTTGCAGCTTTATTCAAAAAATATAGTAGAGGGGTTCTTTTCATCCAGATATTAAACAAATAACTATCGTCTGCCCTGCGGCGACTCTGAACTATTCTTCGCTTTTTCAACATGGAAAAAATGTTAAGGAATGTCCAGCCAATGCCCATCATAATCCAAGCTGATTCTCTTACCCTTCCCTTAAATAAATTAAAAAAGGCCAGCCCAAACCACAATCCCAAATGAATAATGTAGATTTTTATGAGATTTGTGAAACCCAAGTTCTTGAATAGTGTCTGCAGATAATTTTTTGTCCCGTGAAACTTGGCGTTAAAACTTACTTTGCTTTGGCCTAAGAGAATCGAGCTTGTGCCAAATTCATGATAGACAACAGACTGAGGAATAAAAACCGCCTTATACCCCGCCAGCCAGTTTCTCCAGCCAAGATCAGTTTCTTCAACATAAATAAAATAACTATCGTCAAAACCGCCGATCAAGTTAAAGGTTTTTCTTCTAATAAACATGCCTGCCGATTTAGCCGCTAATATTTCGATTGGTTTATCGTACTGTCCCCTATCGATCTCCCCCCCTCTGGCAACTTGTACGAGAAAGCCGTTTTGGCCCAGATACTCACCGACATAATCGATAATCTTATGGTCTCCAGCCAACAATAACTTGCACTGAACTATACCCAGCCTAGAATCTTTTTCAAAGGCTTTAATGGCGGGGTTTGCCCACTCTTTTTCCACTACCGTGTCATTATCTAAGAATCCTATATATTCCCCTCTGGCAACTTTAGCACCTTCGTTTCTGGCCTTTGATGGTCCGCAATTTTTATCCAACGCGACAATAGTAAATTTATCTTTTTCTCTTCCGTAGTGTCTCTCCAATAACGGGACGCTACCATCAGTTGAGCCATTATCTACCACTATCACCTCGACACGTCTTGTATAGCTTGCAAAGACCGATTTTACCGAAGAATCAACATAATACTTGCCATTATAATTAATTATTACAACCGACAGCAAAGGCTCTGAGCTTCTCATTATTTACCCTCAAGCGATTGAACTATTTTTCCAATTCCTTCCACGACCGAGGTATTTTTTGTATTTCGATAAAAACCCCCGATGAGTTTAACATCTGCAAGAGTTTCTTCGAGATAAACACCCGGTTTCTTGACATACTCTGCTTTGATATCTTTTTTTGCTATATTGTTAATTATCCTAACTATCTCGTTGAAAGAGACATTTTTTCCCGAGCCAATGTTTACGATAGGTTCTTGGCAATTTTGCCCTAGAGTCAAAATGCTTTCCATAAGATCGTCAATATACACAAAATCCCGCTTCTGTTTGCCGTCTCCGAAAATAACGGGAGATTGCCCGTTGAGAATTTGTTTGCAAAAGATATATATGACACTGGCAAAATCTCCTTTGTGGGCCTCACTCGGACCGTAACCTGCGAATATTCTAACACCCAGCGAGTTGCACGTATCACCGTAGGCTTTTTGAACATATTCCAACGCTAGTTTCGCCTTAGCATAGTGATTCAACGCGACATACTTTATTTCGGAACTTTCCGCCTGAGGAATGGGGGTACCGGCATACACGCTACCCGAAGAGGGGTATATTAATCTGGCATTATTCTTTGAGCAGAATGAGATTGCGTTCATAAAACCGTGAATCGTAACATCCACACATTCTCGTAGGTCTTTTTTGAACAAGGTAATCGAGGAGGGAGCGGCAAAGTGAAAAAAATAGTCTATCTTTTTACTTATTTTGCCAAAAACTTTCTCGTCCCTGATATCGCCCTCAATAATACTTGCTTCATCGTGAACATTCGCCCTGCTAGCATTATAACTGAAATTATCTATAACAATTACTTCGGCTTTATCTGTAATTAATTGCTTGACAATGTTTTGGCCGATAAAACCGGCGCCGCCGGTCACAACGCAAGTTTTACCGGCATAATCATACATTTTTTTCATTTAATCCTCCCAAATGTGAAAACTTTATTCTTTATGGTTGAATATGTATAAAGCACACAAATGAAAAGGGATATAACTGGATGATAGAACCAGGCAAAATCCCTTATTTTAATAAACCCTCTAATTGATTCGTATAGCGGGAAGACTATTGTCAGTGAGAAAAAAATATATTTAATTAATTTTAACTTATCTTTACGTAAATCAACTAAATGATATCTGCGCAATGATTGATCTTGAAAGTATATATTCGCATAACGCAATCTGTTTTTAACATAATACCAGAAATCAACTCCTGTTTTATGCCAAATGGTATTTTTCACAAATGCAAACTTATTGTAGCCCATCGAAATAAGATCATAAGTCCCATCTATATGAAAAAATTTTAGCGGATCCTTGGTCACCTTCCTGATGAGCGATTTTTTTACCAAGAACCCATTAGCTCCCAAAGTTGGTGTATTATTTTTATCAAATTTTACAATATAATAACTCCCCTTATCCTCTGCTTTTGCTTTTAGCGGCCATTTTTTCTCGAAATAAGTTATTCTGTCTCTTTTATTCATGTAATACGCCACAGGGTCGGCGGCACCGAATAATGCGAAATATCTATTGAGCGATTTATCTTTAGATGAGTAATGGTATCTAAGAGTCTCAACCCCTGTTAAATCTTTGTTTTCCGAGAAAGGCTTAATCATATCATTTAGCCATGATCTGTTGGGAATTACATTATCGGAAGGGAAGTTAACGACAATGTCATTTTTCGCTTCATTGTAGCCAATGGCTGTTGCGGCCTCCGGCTTTCTGGTATTTTCCTTAACAATTCGACAATGATATTTCCTTGCCAGCTCAAGAGTATTATCTTTTGATCCGCCGTCTACAACCAATACCTCGATCAGTTTGCTGGGATAGTTTAATCTTTTTATACTATCCAGACACTCCTTGAGTATCTTGCCGCTATTAAAAGTGCAAATGACAAAAGATACGCTAGGATTATTCCTCATGATAAAAGTGCTCCTATGCCTTTAGCAATTCGCCAAATTAACATAAATATTAGTGTGCATGCTACTGACGACCTTTTTGGGGAGAGAAGTCGGTTAGGTGCCCCACCACCTTGCCGGCGGCGCGGAAGAGAAACTTGACATCGCTGCCGCTTCTGACACCTACAATCCTGCGCCAAATAAATTTCGGTGTGGCAAACGATCTGTAAAGTTCTTGGGTCAATTCTTGATTCATAATACTTAAATTAGCCGATGAAGCCCAAATTTTTAATGAAATTTTACCGTATATCACCAGCCCAGATGAAATTAGTAAAATTTGCAACAGGCTTTTTGCCAATCAAAAACAGTTTTTTGGGATCTATCTTGCTGGGAAGTATCCTTCGCGCCAATTTCAGATCCGATTCGGTCGGCGTTTCCTTCACTTCATATGCCCATTGGTCGTCTAAGATAAAATCGACTTCCTTACCTGTTTTAAGAGCAAAATATGATATCTTGCCAAAAGCCCGTAACTGATTATAGATTGCATTTTCAAGTTGCTGACCGCTAGAAATATCAGCTAAAACATTGGCCAAGCCATTGTCGACAAAATATAGCTTTTTTGCTTTAACGATCTCCTTGTCTTTGCTCTTGCCAAAAACTGGAGCGCGAAATAAAAGATAGCTCTTTTCAAAGAAATCAATGTAATTTTTCACCGTCAGCCAGGCCAAACCCATTTCTGAAGACAATTTTTTATAATCAATACGCGAACCGACACGCCGTGACAGCAGTTTTATCAGAGAATAGAGAATGTCGGAGTCGCGAAAATCTGCCAATACCTTAATGTCAATATTGACGTAAGAGTTGATAATGTCCAATAGAATATCTTTTTTGTCTTGATGATTTTTTGTCAAAACTACTTCCGGGAAACCGCCAAACTCTAAGTATTCTTTATAATAATTTTTAAGTTTTTCGTATCCAGAATTATTAAATTTTTTATTCAAACCAGGGCTTCCGCATATAACTTCATTAAAAACTAAAAACTCTCCAAAATCGAGTGGATAAAGCTCAAAAATCTTCTTTCTTCCTGCTAACGACTCCGAAAAAAGATTTTTGAGATAATATGAACTCGATCCGCTTAGAATGAATTTAATTTTATAGTTGTCGTACAAATACTTGACCACACTGGGCAAATTTTTTACCAGCTGAACCTCGTCCAAAGCGATACAAACAGGCTTTTTAAAATTCAAACCCTGTGTAGATAATGTGGCGACAATATTTTCGTAATTTTTTTCAGAAAAAATCTCGCGATTGTCAACTCTTTCAAAATCGAGATACAAAGAGTTGTCCAACCCAAAATCTTCGAGCAATTTTTTAAGGATGGTAGTTTTACCCACTCTACGCATGCCGGTAAGAACCGTCACTTGCTTTTTGCTCAAATGCTTTTTTAGTTCCGGATAAATTTTTCGGTCGTAATATTTCATGAATAAATTATTACTATTTGCAACATATACATTACATAAATTATTACTATTTGTAAAGTGCACATTACATATAGTAACCCCTGTATTTCAACTTTATTTTTCGTAAGCTGTCTCTATCTTTTTATCCGTGTCGTTACCTTTGGGCGAAAAGTCAGTGAGGTGCCCCAGAACTTTGCCGGCGGCGCGGAAGAGAAACTTGACATCGCCGCCGTTTCTGATGCCAATAATCTTGCGCCAGATGAATTTCGGCGTCATAAAGGCCTTATAGAGTTCCTGGGTCAGCTCTTTAACATCCTTTTCACTCAACGGAGATTTCATCACTGGCATACGCTGGTCGTAATCCTCCCAGTTTTTAGTACGGAGCAGGTCGTTTTCCCAGCAATACTTGAAAAGTGGTGTGCCCGGGTATGGCGTTAGAATCGTGGCCTGAAGTGTATCCACATAGCCCTTCTGAAACAGTTTTTTGGTAAGATTGACCGTTCTTTGGGCATCTCGCCTGGTTTCCCACGGGTAGCCCATCATCACAGTAACGTGCGGCTCAAGGCCGCCTTTTTTCGCCATCCGCACGCCCTTTTCGATTTCGGCGACTTTGAGGTTTTTATTAATGCGGTCGAGCGTTTTCTGGTTGGCCGATTCGAGCCCGTAAAGGATAAAGCGAAAACCGGCTTTGCCCATGAGGTCATATTCCGGCTGGCTCAAGGCCTTAAGGCGCATGTTGCAGTCGATTTTAATCTTTTTATTGTAGCCGCGCTCAATCATTCCAACGCAGAATTCCTTAAGCCACGGGCCGATGGGCAGTGACCCCGAATCGTCCATAATTTCTTTGATGCCGTATTTTTCTATCAGCATGCCGATTTCATCAAGCACCCTTTTGGGCGAATGCTTGCGGTAAAACTTACCGGGGTAGAGCACGGTCCAAGCACAAAATCCGCACTGGCCCCACCAGCAATCGCGCGCCGCGAAAGTGTAGGTGCCCGGCGTCCGCTTAAAGTTGCCGTTTTTGTAAGCGTAAAGCCGCCACTTGGTCAGGTCGCGGTCGATAAGCGGCAAATCATCAAGCTCATGATTCAGCAAAAAATGCCCCGTATTGCTATAATTTAGAATTTTTAGTTTAGAATTTTTAATTTGTTTCGAGTTTCGAGTTTCGAGTTTCGAGTTTGTCTTATTTCGATACCATATCCCCGACTCAAGCGGTTCTTTGTGGTTAATGTAATTGGCAATATTGAGCATCAGAAAATCATAATCGCCGCCGGTGGCGATGAAGTCAACTTTGGAGCTCTTCATCGACTCTTCCGGCATGGCCGTCACGTGGTCGCCGACCAAAACAACCCTTGCTTTCGGTAGCGCTTTTTTAAGCTCTGCGATAATCTTCCAATGCCTTTTGACGACCGGAGTTTTGGTTTCCATCATCACAAGGTTCGGCCTGAAACGTTTGAGCCGGCGCAGCCACCGGGCGGGAGTTAGCTCCTCGGCGATGGCGTCGTCCCACATCACCCGGTAACCGTACGATTTAAGCAGAGTGGCGGCATACGACGGCACCATAGGGTAAATGTAGGTCGGGTTCG
>Ga0209541_10010176_pt1 | contig 15044 bp, 14 predicted proteins | sample RifCSPlowO2_01_FD_184027 | JGI IMG/M metagenome (GOLD analysis project Ga0209541, IMG submission 184027) | Groundwater microbial communities from Rifle, Colorado - Rifle CSP2_plank lowO2_0.1 (SPAdes) (version 2) | ecosystem: Environmental > Aquatic > Deep subsurface > Groundwater | place... | reverse complement strand
ACTAAACAAAGCCCAATAAAAACAGCAATCTATTTAAACAGCCTATCTTAAATCAACGCATGGCTCACAGTTACGAAGAACTTCTCAAGAAAGCACAGAAAGAATTACCAGAAGCCATCGCCAGCAGCGACCGATTCAAGATTGAAAATGTCCGCGGCCACATCGAAGGAAACAAGACAGTGCTATCCAACTTCAGAAAGATCATCAAAGACATGCAACGCGATCCTGACCATGCATTAAAATTCATTTTAAAAGAACTCGCAACACCCGGCAAAGTGAATGGCGACCGCATCATCTTAGGATCAAAAGTGCCTGCATCAAAGATTAACAAAAAAATAAGAAAATATGCCAGCGAGTACGTCTTATGTCCGAACTGCGGCAAGCCCGACACCAAATTAACGAAGCACGGCAACTTGACCACCATGCGCTGCAGCGCCTGCGGTACGGAACATCCGTTAAAGGGCATATAGAGACCATGAAAAAAGAGATAAAGTTGATCGTCAAAGTCCACAACGCTCAGCATAAGAAATTAATTTCAATAGTCGATTCTGATATTCTCGGCAAAAAAATCGAACAAGGGAAGCTGCAATTAGACCTGACCAGCGATTTCTATAAGGGCGAAGAAATGTCCGAAGAAAAGTTAAAAGACCTCGCTCCGACAGCCTACATTCTAAACATCACCGGCAAGCACAGCATCGCATTCGCCGAAAAAGCAGGCATCATCGACAAACATACAAGAATAATTGTAATTGCAGATATACCGCATGCCGAGATTCTGTTTGAAGGGTAGCTAAAATTTTAGTTGTTCTTGCAATTCATCTTCCTCAGTGAAATGACCTATTCCTTTGAATGCATCGAAGAAATCACGTTTTATGAGGATAACTTTTTTATTCCTAGAATCACAAAGGATAAGCAAAAGTATTTAAAATCAGATAAAATAAGCAAAGAATGCATAAAATTCAATATATTTTGGTATTTGTTCTTCTATCTATTTTTGTTACAGGTTGCGGAACATCAGTCTCTTATGGTTTATTTTTTGAAGAATCTCACATAGTGACGGAAATAGATGGTAAAATTGACAGCGCCGGAAGAATAACGTTTGAAAAAGGAGAGAAGGTAGGACTGGCTTTGCTTGATGTAGGAAAATTCAAACAAGGGGAAGACGGATTGCACTTTATGGGAATGGATTTTCTAGTGACAGGACCAAATAATGAAGTAATTATTGACGATATTGATGTGCTTGGTGAGAGGGGACATGTCCCACTAACTCAAGGTATATCACCGATTATTCATGCTATGTTTACCACAGAATCTTCGATGGAATCAGGTAATTACAGACTTAAAATTACAGTTTATGATAAGATAGGTGGTGGAAGTACAAGCGTCACTGAATTGATCATATTAAAGTAAAAATCCCAGTCACAGCAAGCTGTGGGGCTTTTTTACACGGGATTTTTACTCTTAAAAATGTGTCGCAGTAAACTGCGGTGTATTAGACACATTTTCATTGAATAAAGAAATGATTTTGTGTTTCAGAGTTAATTTTAGGGACATTATTTACATATCGGCTGCTATACCCCGATGGTCTGATTAATAGTCAGTCTAAATACCATTTAGTAATCAGCTGGAGCAACTTTATTAATAAGAAAAAATCAAAAGGAAAAGTGAGTGAAATTTTCAAAATAATAGGAGCGCTAGGGATTATTCTGATATCAATAGGAATTATAACTAAAAAAAGAAAAATTCAAGATTTATTATACATCTTAGGTGGAGCATGTTTAGAAATGTACAGCATTTTTATAGGTGATATTATTTTCATAATTCTACAAATAATTTTCATTTCAGCCGCAATGTACGATTTCATAAAACCCTACGCCCACCCGCCCAATCCCGCCTGCTTCTCTTTGTCGCGTCCAAACACGCCTTCAATGCGTCTCCGTGTAATCTCAAGCGTCTGAACTAAATACGGCGGAAGCTCAAACTGTCGTGCCAGCGAAAAACTCGGGCCTAAATATTTGACGATCGAACCTTCAGTCACCGTGAATATAATCTTGCCTGAACATACCGTGCATTTGCCGATGAGTGGCGGCCGTCGGTACTGTTCGCCGCACTGAATGCAGCGGAACTTCTGCATCGAAAACTTACGCAGATTGCCTTTAATATCTTTGATAAAATGTTTCTCAATGATAAGCCGCGCAACATCTGCCGGATTGACCGCGCGGATGCGCTGAGATATCCTGATCTGTCCAGCCAATTTCTCTTCCATCGTTGGAATCAATTTGTACGACGAACATTTAACGCCATTATTCAGGTCGCTCACCGCATGCGTAAATCCGAACTGTTCGTACTGTTTTTCCGTGTCCAAACGATGCTTGATCTGGTCGATCTTGACTTCCTTCGCGCTCTTGTAGAGCAGCGCAGATTCATACAATTGCAGAGGATACTGCCATGCAACATCTAATCCATGTGACTGGTCATCAACTTCGCTGGGAATAAGTAAAGACGTCAATACAAGTGGACTATCCATTGTTTTCGCGCCGCGCATGTTCGGCAGATATTGTCGCGAAAAATTCAGCAGTCCATCAAGCAGAAGCATCACGGCATTTTCATCCCCGTCACAATCTCTTCTCAATCCAGCGTGCCACATGGGATGTGCAAAACAACCCTGCGTCTGTGTAAATCCAATGATGCGCCCGATCAGTCCGGCAGAGATGTGCGGCGCCAATCCGATCACTAAATGACCGACAATATCATCCTCATTCTGAAGATTATAGTAGGACGGCAATTTGTATAAGCGCTCAAGCAGTTCATCGATGAATTTCGCGATGCGGTACAATATCTTTTTCGACGATTCTTCAAGAGAATTCTCATTCAGAGGCATGACGATATCCTGCGGCTTTAATTCAAGGATCTGATCAACATAAGTAAGTTCTTTCCCGAACACATCTCGTTCATATCCAAGCTCGCGCAATTTATCCAGCGACGTGCCGATCTCCTTCGGCTTGAAATGTGTCAGCGGCAGTTCCGTCATGTCATAACGTGTCGTGCCGTCTTTATTGACGAAAATATTGTGTTTGGCGCGCAAAATGCCTTTCGCAAGATGTTCAACCGTATGCGCTTCATTCGACGTGCCATGAACACCTTTGATGACATCGGGATATGCCGAAATACCCATGTGTTCCAGCGCCTTCTGAAAATAAAACTGGATGTCCAGTTGCTGTTTTTTATATTGCTTTTTTTTGCCATGACTGCACTTGTCTTTCTGGCTCGTTCCGCAGTCTCTGCAGATATACCATCGTTCCGTCGGTGTATTGCATCCAAGACAATACGGGTAAACGGACTCTTTCTTGCACGTATTGCAGATAAAAAACGCAAAATCAGCCGTGACTTTTCCATGCAGCAGCGCCGATTGGAACGTGCGCATGCGGCTGCCTTCATCGCCCACAGGAAAAAGAATGTGCGGCTGGCCTGCTAGCTTGCGCATTTTTGCTTTCTCCGGTCGTCCCATGCGCGCGCCGATGAACGTTCCATTTTTATCCCGCAATGTGAATGGCGCAATCGTCTGAACAAGTTCAAGTGTTGGTCCTTTAAATTCCGGCGGAATAACAAGCTGAGGATGATCTTCAATGCGCAAACACGCTGCAAATGCTTGTGCATGGTCGCTTGTAATGACAACAAACTCATTATTGATGACGCGATGTGGAACAGCGATCAGCTCTAATGCACGTTTCGCTTCTGATTGAGCGATCATCGGAATGATAATTTTAGTGATTGTGTCACCATCCTTTTCAATGCGTGCCGACCCAACCCATTCGTTCAGGATGACAAGCGATTGTGATGTGATGCTGTTCCACATGTACGTATACGACGGATGCATCGGAACTTTCAAGATGTTTGATATGTCTCGTGCACATGCAAACGATGGCTTGACGCTTAATGGATTTTTCAGCATCGATAAAACCATCTCCGGCTCAAGCTGCAGCGACGCCGCAAGCGAATCAATGCTCATGTCGCCGCGTGCTTTCTCCACTTCAAGAACCCACCATTCTTCGCAGTAGCCTGCCGGAACTAATTTATGTCCGTTCTCAGAGAAATCTCCATACGAAACAAGCAGATCCCCAATATAAATAATTTCAAGAACAGGCGAATGCAATTGTTTCACCTGCTTCGCATCATGTAATTGAGTGACAGAACCATCCTCAAGTTTGACCGTTGGGCCGTCGATCGAGTCGCATAACGTGACCGTTGCACCCTTGCCCGGCCGCTCAGTTTTCAGCTGTGTTCCTATCGCAATATACTGATCAAGAACCGCAAGTGTCGCAGGATGAATCCCCATGTTTGAAAAACCAGAGGTGTGCGTGCGCCCATAACGTAATCGAAAGCCTCCATTTTTCAACGGATAGCTCAGTATAGGACGTCCAGCCACAAGATCCGCAATGAACGTAAAGTTCGGCGATATCTGTTCTGTCGGCGATTTGACGGCCGTCGCCTGCTGTGCTTTGATTTTTTTTTGCAGGTCTAGAAATTCTCCTAAAAAATCCCATTTCAATCCAAAATCTTTTCCCCATGCGCTGATGCGGATCCACATTTTCGGCGATTTCTGTGCAACACCCTCTGCAAGAACAAGACAGATGCCTCCCCGAATGCGATTCGTCTCAACACGTTTCAAGTCTTTATAATTAGAAACTTCAATCTCTTCCGTCGGGTCGCCGTTGATTTCAACAGGAATATGCTTCGCCAGGAAACGCACTTCATCGTCGCTGGGGCGATACTGCAGGTTTGTGACACGTTCATGATAGTCTGACACTTCCGTCACATAACGATTGACTTCTTCGTCCGTAGGGTCATACGGCGCAAGTCCCATGACCGTGCGCACATAGTCTGATAATAACACAGACGTCGCAGCGGCCGTTCCGCCTGCTCCGCGTACGGGTCCAGCATAGTAAATAGCCAAATAATCCTGTCCGTCTGCTCGTTTTTTAATTTTCAATCCGATAAATCCTTCAAGAGGTGCCGCAACAATGCCTAGAGTTAGATATGCAAAACCGACACGGATCGCAATATCCATCGCAAGCTCTTTAGTTTCAAACGGACAGAACTTCTGGAATGCAACTTCTTCAGCGATTTTCAAGCCAACGCGCCAGTCTAAGTGGCCGTATTGCGCTTCAAGCTCTTTGATGCGCTGCGTCATGTTTGACTCAGCCAATTGCGGCGCAACAAGCGAGATAAGTCCAACAACACGCTCTGCCATGTTTGCTGCAAGAGGAATATCAACACGTTTCTCTGGGTCATATCCTTTCGAACGCGCTTCGGTGGCGACAGCATACGCTCGCTTCGTCTCGCTTTCAATATGATTGAAATATTTTTGGATTGCAGGTGATGCAACAATCATGCGGCTTCCTCATCAATAAATTTGAGGATCTTCACCTCGCGCGTTTTCAAATTGATTACCGGCGCACGCCCAGGTTCAGGAGTATGCCCCATTTTTCGCTGGAATTCTGTCGTCGACTGCCAGCACGATCCGCTGATCAACGTGATATTTCTATAATTGCCGACAAGTGAATAATGAATATGCCCCGTCACAAGAATATCAGGTATTTTGCTGATGACTAATGGATCCGTCTGCGTGTCCGGAATGCGCAGCGCCGCATTTAATGTTGGCGCCAGATGCCGCCGCTTCAGCAAGAATTTCATGATTAAGTCCGCACGGTGATAACCGCCCTTGCTGCGGATAGATTCAACATTCGCAACAAAGTAATCGAACGAATAACCATGATAAAGCATGACATCAACTCCGCCTGACGGATCATGCGCGTGTAGTGTCACAAGCGACGGATTGCTGACGACCGTAACGTTAGGCAGTGCATAAATTGCTCGTGCAAAATCTTTGTCTAATGGAGGCTGAGGTTCCGACAGGCGAAGCGCATCATGATTTCCTGCGCAGATGATGATATTGATATGAGGCGGAATTTTCTGCAGCAGCCGCGCGCACTCTTCATACTGCTGATAAATATCCTGAATGATCAGTTCTTTATCTTGTCCCGGATAAATACCAACACCGTCGATAATGTCGCCGGCGATGATAATATATTTTACTTTTTGTGCAATCGCACGCTGAGCATCACTGCCTGATTGTCCCGAAATCCATTTTAAAAAGCGACCAAACTCTTTATGCAAAAAATACATCGACCCGACATGAATGTCTGAAAGAAAAACTGCGTGCACATCTTCCTCAGTTTTTTTCAATTCCTTGCTGTACGGCACATCCGGCCAGAAAATATTATTGACAAAAACAATTCTATTGCCGCACACGCCGTCGATACCGATGACTTCATCGAAAACAATGTCCCGCGCCTGTTGAAATAAGTCAGGCTTCGCTTTGCTCACCAGCGCTTTGATCGTGCCAGTTTTATCCTCGATAGTGAGCATGATGTTGCCGTTTTTCGATTCTGATTTATCCATAACAATGCCGATAATGCACACAGGCTCGCGCTCCTGTTTTTTCAATACTCTGCTGATCGAAAGGCTGTTCTGGAGTTCCGGCCGCACGCGCAGCATTTTTTCAATCATCGTATACCTCTGTGTAAAATGCTGGACAAAATCATCAACTTTATGTTTGCCCGAACCGTCAAGATATGAAAAAAGGACAGTAAGCGGATGTTGTTCGATCGCAGGTGCAAGAATTTGTTCATCTGGAAGCGAAAAATAATGAATATATTCTGTGTATCCTGCACGTTTGCCGCGGTCAGAATGTGCACGAAGCCGATCGAGCTGAAGCCAGTCCACCGGATGGCGTTTCTGCAGCAGCATCAGCGAGTCACGAGTAACAACCGCAAGTTCCTTCGGAATCTGGACAGCCGCAACATCAACGTCTTCATGGAGCACGTCAACGCCCGGCAGTACTCCTTGACGAATATAATCACGTACTTTTTTGAGCAGTTGTTCTGTTTCCATGGGTAAATGCGAACGCTACTACGCCAGTCCTAATGTGGTGACCAATATTTCTTTCATCTGCGGAATTGATGTTTTCGGGATTGCTAAAAGAATATTTCGTGATCGTCCATAGCGTCCCTTTGAAACAACACGCGACTGGATAATGCCAAGCATATCAAGCTCATTGACGATATCAGAAACACGCCGCTGTGTTAACGGCCTCAATTTGATTTTTTTGCATGTGTCTTCATAGATAGAATAAATTTCTCCGGTGATAATTTGCGGCCGTTTCGTCGCAAGCTGAAGAATGCTGAAGAGCACGACCTGAAATTGCCGCGGCTGATTGAGAGTTATATCATTAAGTCTATCTTTATCGATTTTATCTTCTGCCTCATCAATATGTTTGATTTCAACAAATTGACAACCCTTGCGTTCAGCTAATTCTCCCGAGACACGCAGCAGTTCAATTGCCCGGCGTGCATCGCCATGTTCGCGTGCTGCATATGCCGCACATTTTTCAATGACACCCGGTTTCAGTGCACCTTCTTTGAAACTGTATTTAACTCGTTCGCGGAGAATACCCTGAATCTGTAATGCATTGTATGGTGGAAAAAGTATTTCTTCTTCAGATAAACTGCTTTTGACGCGTGCATCTAAATGATCAACAAAAACCAAGTCATTTGAAATGCCAATGATCGCCAGTTGCGCGTTTTTTAGCTCGCTGTTGATGCGTGTCAAATTATAGAGGATATTATCTCCACCGCGCCGTGCAAGCTGATCTATTTCGTCTAAAATAAGCAGAACAATACGTTCATCCGAATCAAGCACGTTATAAAAGATAGAATAAACTTGGTCCGTTGGCAATCCAGTCGGCGGAATGATGCGCCCAAATTCACGCGTCAGCTGCGCAATCAAACGATATTCAGTGTCAGCAATGCGCTTCAGCTTGCAATTAAGATAAATGACCCTCAACGGTACATTATTTTTCTTTGCGATCTCCTGCATGCTTTCAGTAACATGTCGTGTAAGAAGCGTCTTGCCCGTTCCCGTTTTACCATAAATAAACAAGTTCGACGGCCTATCGCACTTCAATGCAGGTGCTAATATCGATGCAATCTCACGAACAAATTCATCTCGATGCACAATACTTTCGGGATAGTAATTAGCCTGCAGCATCTTCTTGTTGACAAAGATATGATTCTCCTTCAGAAAATTCTCGAAGAACGCACCGATACCCGAGCCAACTTGTTCAATATCTGCAATAATCTAACACCCCCATTTCCACTGGAAAACATTATTCATTTATATACATACCTTAACGAAAAACTAGTAATGAAAAAATGACTATTACAGTACAACAACACCTAATATGAAATGTGAGCTTAAAACACATCACTTCAAACACTTCAATAAAAAAAATCTTGGTGAAGCTGTTTAAATCAGTTTAAGTTCCATTTTCACAAAAAACCCAAAAAACTCCAGAAGACGCAGAAGAAAGAGTAGAAACAACTTTTCTCCAAAAACCTCTAAATAATACTAAAACTAAAATCTAACACTAATAATAACTTATTTGTCAAAAAGGGAGAACAAGAAAGAACAAAAAAGAACAAAAAAGAATGTAAAAGAAAGAAAAAGAATCCCAAAACGTATTATTTACATTGTATTTATTTTCCATATTGAAAACAAATCTATAATAATATAATATCTATAATAATATAATATATACTATTCTAATAATAAAATAAGGATAATATGTAATAATAACAAACGAGCGATGACGGAGCAGTGACGGAGCAGTGACGGAGCAGTGACGAAACGGTGACGAACTGCAGTGATACAAATCAATTACGAACATGTTACAACTTGATTGATCCACAGACAAAGATATACTTATTTTTATTACAACCAACAAACATCAATTACACAACACATCAAGACACAGCACAACAAAACAACTACACATTACCCAAACAATCAGTTTCAAACCAAACTACATACAAACCTAACAACAAACCAACAAAACCGAACAACAATCAAACACAGTTTCACCTCTATTCTACCACTTAAACAACAACTTCTCCCCCACCACCCCAAAACAAAGTTCCACTCGAAACAGAGGGGTACCAACAACACCCTTCCACCATTTCCCGATTAAGTTTAAGGACGACAAAACATTTCCCGATTAAATCAGCGATTCCCAAATTACACGCTCCTTAAGGACGACAAGCATTTTCGTTAAGGACGAGAGACAGAGTTTGTAACAAAAAACAACAAAAAGATCAACACCACAACCCGCTCAGAAATAAAAATCCCAGTCGCCAAAAAGGGGAGGGGTATTGATTAGTAGATTATAGCTGGGATTTTTATAGCCTCCAAAAACCCAATCATCGCCACGCAAAGTGCGCTTTGCTATTCGCGCTCACTTCGTTCGGCGACAAGCGATGGGGTGTTTGGAGCAAATCAAAGAGTTCTGTCGTGTCAGTATTTTTCAGAGTATCTTTATCAGCTTAAAAACCTGAAAAATACTAAACATTTATAAGAAATCAAACTCTTCTAATTAAAAAAAGAGGCGATAGTATGGAAACAGAACTAACACTGACACGGTTCCTTTTAGCAGTAATGTTAGGCACATTGCTGGCGATTGTATATTCGATGAGGAAGCTCATCATTCTCGAGCGCTACATCGCACGGATTGAAGGTCACATCGAAAAAATCACCAAGCGCATTCTGCGTGACGAGCAACAGATAAAAAAACGATTACGCTAAGAATTACAATTTCTTAATTTCTTTTTCCAATTGAACAATCCGAGCAGCCGTAGCTTTAGAATTATTAACTAGTCCTTCCTGAGTCGTCAATTCGCCGCATTCCGGACAGCGGTACTCGAAATTGATAGCCTGCTCAAAATCCATCCGCGTGCACTCATTAACGCACACAAAATACTGCTGCGTGTGTTCCTGTTTTACAGAATCTTTCAGCTTGTCTAATTCTTCAAGCTTGATTTTTCGGTATAAGAATCGGATCTGATCGGGCTTAAACGTCCAATAATAGATGTACCAGCCTTTTTTCTTATCCTTCTTCCGTGTAAATTCAACTAAGTTGGTGCCATACAATCGATACAGCGTGTTCCGTACCCGTTTGATGTCGTCATGCAGCGCGTCCGCAAGCTTAAATTCCGATACATTTTCCTTGCCGCGAAGCTTTCGAATTAACGGGAGAACATCCGCACCGCATATATTTTTTACAACTTCATCGACTTTCTTATCCGTGAGACGTACCTTTACCATGAGCGTGTCATCTTTCTGTGGCTTATAATTTTTAAAGCTTTCGGATTTTAAACATTTGCTCTCGTCGAAAAAATTACCTTTTGTCCAACAAATAGTATTCAAGCAAGCTTATTATAGCAAATCTCATTGGTTTTTGAACTTATTTATAGGCAAGGAAACTAATTCTTGTAATAATCTTGCCTATATTCCAGCGGAATTTACTAATTTAGATCCGAATATGCTGTGTTGCATAACTCCAGCGTAGCTATCGCTACGCTTCGCCGTAGCGTTTTATTTTTTGGTAAGCCCAGAATTTTATTTTCGCTTCCTGAATTATCCCTTGTTCCGACCTTGCGTGGATTTGTTCCCCGAACATCCGCTTAACTGCGCTAAAAATGCCTTCCGTTGCAGTCCAACGGAAACCATAACCATGGTTTCTCGACCAATACTCAAATCCAATAACATTTTTTTCTTTAACATTTTTATCACGGATACGACTTCCTGACGGAATTATCGCATTTTTATCGGGCTTGATAATTGGCTCAATCCCTTGAGCAAAAAGCCAATTCCAAAGCGCAATTTCGTCGTAAGTGCCGTCACCTCCAAAACTGTCGATTTTGATATTCTTCTCTAGCAACTCTGCAAGCTGTCGCTTTGCCGATTCCAATTCAGAATCTTGAATAAGATTTACCTCGAAGCTTACTGGCTCTTTGGTTTCTGGATCGCCCAAAATAACAACTTGGACCCATCGGCGATTTTTCTTGCCATATTTTTCTCGCAAATATTCGCCGCTTTCAATGACCTGTAAGCCCGTGCCATCGCTGAACAAAGTGAGATTATTTCCTGAAGGCACAATAAGCTGGCACGCCAGCTTGTTTATACGACGATTAACTGTTGAGTAGTCGTTATAATCCGAAACTTTCAAACATTCAGACAATTTTCGTGTTATCCCTTCAATCATTCGAAAAGGTATACCCTTTGCGTGCCAAACTGCTTGGAGCTCTATCAATGAGTTTGGGAATAAATAAGGTGCTCCGCACTTTCCAGTATTCATTTGATGCAGCTCTACTTTCCAATTGGATACAAAATCTGTATCCAAAAAATATTCTCCTCGCCTAACGAGTCGTTCATTGGTCACAGACCAATCACGCCTGTCAAAATAACTATCGCCCCATCTTTTTGTTTTTGCCATAATTTGTATGCTACGGCATACATATATTTATATATATCTATGGATATCCTAAACAAATGAGAAAAATACAATTATTATCGGGCGATATGATCATCAAAGAAAAAGTAAATGTTGTTTATGAAAAAGTGATTACGCCTTTTGGAAATTCTGGTAAACTTGATGCACCGAAGAAATACATAGGCAAAAGAGCCTATGTTGTAATTGTTGATTAATCAATTATGCAACACAGCAATCCTAAACACACATGATTGCTTACGTTGTAGCCTTCTAGAAGCACGATTGCATGCAGAAATTCAAGCACTGACGAATAATAATCTTCAAACACATAATTTGCTGTCTTGTCGTTTACTTCTCGTGACGCAGCGATTCTTCCTTCTGCTGTTTCTATAAGCGATGTTGCCTCAATGAAACTGTGCCTAATTATGTATTTTTATTGCGGCACAGTTTCAAGAGTAAAAATCCTCAATGAATTTTAACTAGGTGTGATTTGAAGGTTTTTTACTTTTCTCTATCGGGCGTTATCTTTCTTGATGCGCTGGACGATATGCAATCGTTCCATGAGGCTTCTTTCATCTAAACACCTCAATGAAATTGTTTAGGATTATTCCATTCACTATATTATTTGCTAAATGTGGATTTGAAACCTCTCTTATGTTTTTATAGTTGAAAATTTGGATTTTTCTTTGCAATGCTTTCTCATCTTTTTGTAAATTAAATTTCTGCTTCTTTGCTGTTTCGATGTAGAGATCAATATCGCTGTCCTCAACATCTTCGCCTTTTGAATATGAACCGAAGAGAATTATTACGGGATTTGAATATTCTTTGATTAGGAATTCGATTATGCCTGAATTGTGGATTGATTTTATGTTGAATAATCTCTTTTCAATGAGAAAGTTCTTTGATGTCCTATCTGCAGAGTAAACTTGTATATTTGAAATTGATTCTTTCTTTAGAATGCCTTCTTTCTTCAATTCTTTACAATAACGTATGACTGAAGGTAGGGGAAGCCTTAATTCTCTCTCGATTTGTCTTACTCGAAGTTTTTTCGTTGGATTGTTATAGAAGTATTCTTTTATTGTTTCTCTGATATTATTTCTTTTCATTTGATATCTTATGTTATCAACTGATATTTAAAGTTATCTTTTTCTGTCTCCAGAATTAGCTCACAAATACTTCATAAATTCTTCTCGTGTAACATCAACGTCATTCAAAATCTTTTTCAGCAGTCCCCGGCCTATGTCGCGATTGGAATGGATTGGCACGACAGTCGTTCGCCCATCGGTATGGCGCATGTAGCGATGGCTTCCGCGCTGGCGAATTTCCTGAAAACCTATTTTCTTGAGAATTTTGACAATTTCTTCTCCTGACAGCATTGGAAGCTTCATAAAGAAACTTGAACTTGCTGGATGCCTACAAAATGCTCATGAGTGATGTCTTTTTCAACGTCGAGACATAATTCAATCGCTTCTTTAATATTTTTGAGAAGCTCATCCATTGTTTTGCCTTGAGTATGACAGCCTTTCAATGATGGGACGCTTCCTACATAATAACCATCTTCGTCTTTTTCAATGACGACTGTAAAATTATAGATTTTCTTTTGCATGAGTCTCTTTTAGGCACTGTCATTTAAATATCTTTCTCTCACTTCAATCTCCAGATCTCAATGTCGTTCGTATCATATACCTTTAAGAATCGCGGGTCGGTGAACAGGTATAGCAATCCTTCGTTCTCGCTTGTCCAGACCTGGCCGTTTTTCATGTCACTGTCGATCCAGATAATTGAGATATTGTTGCTTTCAAGCAATTGTATTGTTTTCTTGAAATCGCGCGACGCGAATATCTCCTGCGTTATGTTGAGCTTCTTGTTGTACACTGGATCATGGTATGTGATGAATGGGGTTGCGCCGTAGCCAATCCAAAACCCTTTTTCAGGATGAGACAACACAATATCATCAGAATAAAATGGGTGATTTTTCAGCCACTGCACGCTTTCAATTACTTCCGTCGATGGCGGCATCTCTGCGATCGTATTCATGACTGCGATGCCGGAAAATAATATTCCATATATAATAACTGCCAATGTTAGGAATCGTATGAACGGCAGGTTCCATTCGCGTTCCCAGAAATAAACTAACGCGTATGCGGCGAACAGTGTCACGATTGGTGACAGGTACAGCAGCCCTATTGTGCTCCAAATAGACATGATGACTATAGCCAGAATGCTTGCATAAGCACCAACGAGCTTTTTCTTATATGGCCAGCTGAGAATAATTCCAATAACCGCAAGAATGCTCATAAATAATCCGAGTCCATATAATCCGCCCAGATCTGAAAATATCTCTTTGAGAAACAAACTTTTTGGCGCATGTTCGAGCGCATACGGGAGATTTTTTATGATGCCCGCTATGGCCAATCCTGCGAATACAGGAGCTGTGCGCAACAGACATTTTTTCTCGACATAAAGCATGTAAGATCCTGTGATGATCATGCTGCAAATCAATGATACCCAATCGATCCACAGCATGCCAATTAACGGGAGCAATGCAATGCTCTTCAGACGGGTGTGCACGAGATTCAGCGACAGTGCAATCAATAATAAAGCAACCCCATACGGACTGAAAAGTGCGGATAATACAATCGTTGATGGCGCTATGATGAATATTAATCCTGCAAACCATTGATAGCGCGGGCTGCCTTTAAGTGCAAGAAGCCTATAAACCAAGCCAACGGTTGCACTGCTTACTGCAATGAGAATTAATCTCAGTGACAGTGATAACGAAAATCCTGACAAATGAACATACGAATAAATGCCGGGCATCTGCGGGTTGCCGATGAGCGTGCGCCACGCGAGCAATCCGAAAAATACGGCGCACGCGATGCCCATTATTGTAAGCGCTTGATATGTTTTTTTCATTTGCCTGTTACACCACCGACAGCTGGCAGCGCGACCGATAGACTTTCACGTCTTTTTCGGCGAACACCTGCTGAATACAATCCTGATTATGATATGCAATTGTTGTTATGCCGTATCTCCGTAATGCTGCTGTTGAGAAAAGTATGTAGTTTATATCATATTTATCGAATAAGTTTACTGCTTCTATGGGGAATTGTGTGCTGTACATCCTGTCGATGTCCTGAACGCGTTTTCGTGCATCCGGAACGAGAATAAACATCTTGTCTGCGACAATTTTCCGCTCTGCTATTGAAGATATGAGATATCCTTCTTCCGGGGGCGCAAGAATAACACTCTCGGGCGGTGTATTTGACCTGATCCACAGCAATGCATCGTATAATGGCGGCTGCACGGTATTTTCCTGCGCATCACGCGCATAACTGAGCGATGGAATGAGCATGCTTACGATCAGCATTATGTATATCGAACCGATAATCATTCGTTCATACGGGATGAATTTTGTTTTCTTCAAATAATCTAAAAATTGTGCATAAGCGATGCCGCTGAGAATCGTCAGGCTCACTCCGAGATAGATAAACCCTATTGCAGGCTGGACAAGCTGCAACAAGACCAGCACGCCAACTCCAAAACAAAGAGAAACGTACAGATAGACATACTTGTTTTTGATGCGGAACAAATAGCTGTACATACAGAAAACACCCAAAATCAGCGGCAGTATGCCGATAGAAATCAGCGCATTCGC
>Ga0209541_10010175_pt1 | contig 15045 bp, 22 predicted proteins | sample RifCSPlowO2_01_FD_184027 | JGI IMG/M metagenome (GOLD analysis project Ga0209541, IMG submission 184027) | Groundwater microbial communities from Rifle, Colorado - Rifle CSP2_plank lowO2_0.1 (SPAdes) (version 2) | ecosystem: Environmental > Aquatic > Deep subsurface > Groundwater | place... | reverse complement strand
CCTAAATTAAAATTTCCTTTTAATGAAAAAAATATTCCAATGAATGGAATTTATATTTTATTTGAAAAAGGAGAGTTTGCTCATAATACAAATAGGATTGTTAGAGTTGGAACTCATACAGGGAAAAATCAATTAAGATCAAGATTAATTCAACATTTTTTAAATGAGAATAAAGATAGAAGCATTTTTAGAAAAAATATTGGAAGGGCTTTGCTTAATAAGGATAGAGATAATTTTCTTGAAAAATGGGAATTAGATTTAACAACAAAAAAATCTAAAGATAAATTTTCTAATAGAATTGATTTTGAAAGGCAGAATGAAATAGAAAAGAAGGTTTCAAAATATATACAAGACAATTTTAGCTTTGTTGTTTTCAAAATTGATGATAAACAAAAAAGACTTGAATTTGAATCAAAAATAATTTCTACTATTTCTCTTTGCAAAGAATGTAAGCCTTCTATGGGCTGGTTAGGTTTGTATTCGCCTAAAGAAAAAATAAGGAAAAGTGGTCTTTGGTTGGTTAATGAACTTTATAAAACCCCTTTATCGAATCAGGATATGATTAAATTAAAAAATAACTTTTTGGCAGAAAATAAATTATTTTTCTCCTAGTTGTTTTAATTTTTCTAATTGGTAATTATCTTCGCTATTATCATAAGTTTGGATTAATCTATAGAATCTTTGGATTATTTTAACCCCCACCAATTCTCCTTCTGTAAAATCATTATATGTTCCTGGTGTTTTTTCCTCTATTTCTTTAGCTTCATAAAATCTTTTTCTGATTCGTTTTGAAGTTTCTGTCAAACTGTCTAATAATTTTATTTTTCTAGCAAGTTCAGCCGTATCACCTAATTTTTTGAGTTTGCTGAACCAATCTTCTAATTCATTTACTTTTTCTAGAGCATTAGACAAGTCTTTTTCATAATCTCGAGATGTATAATGAACAGGCCAACCACCTTCTAAAGGAGAGTCGGTATTTTTAAGTAATGGCCTTATCATAGAACCATTACTAATAAATTCCAGTAAACTTTCAATTTCATTAGAGTACAACCTTACAAGTTCCTCTCTGTCACTAATTTTATTTTTTTGAAAAATATAATTACCATCAACTCTTTCTTCAAGTTTGTGTATTCTTCTTTTGAATTTTTCTTCTTCTTCAAAACTTAAATATTTCATTTTATTTTTCTTCTTATTTTAGTTACTTATTAGAAGTGATTTATCTATATTTAAATATTATTTGTCTAATTTAGACAAAAAATAGCAATATTTATATACTTATGGGGTATTACAAACTTATGGAAATATTAAATGAACTTAAAGAATTGGGATTAAATGAGAATGAAATCAAGGTATATCTTTCTTGTCTTATAGATAGTGGATTAAACGCAAAAGAAATCTCAGGTAAAACTAATTTAATTAGAACAACTATTTATGGTATTTTAAATTCTTTAATCAATAAAGGATTAATATCAAGTATTGATAAAGGTAAGGTAAAATTCTTCCAATCAGCATCTCCAAAAGAATTACTAAATATTCTTGACCAAAAGAGAGGAAAAATAGCATCCATTCTTCCAGAACTAGAAATTTATCAGAAAAAAATTCTTGTTAAATATAAAGTTGAAGTTTTTGAAGGAATAAATGGAGTTAAAACTGTAACAAATGATATTATATCGAAAGGAAATGAGATAGTAAAAATAATCGGGATTGGACAGAAATGGCTTCAGTTTTCAAATATATTCACAAAGATTTACTATAGGAAAAAAAAGGAAAATAATGTATGGACTGAAACAATATTAGCAGATAATCTCGAAGAAAGAAATTTCCTAAAAGAAAAGAAATTTGCTAATTCAAAAATAAGGTTTATTAAAGGTGTTGATTTTGGAAATAATGTAATATACATATATCATGATAAAGTCTCTTTTGTTGTTTATGACAAAGATTTTCCTAGAGGGTATATAATAAAAGATAAGGAATTTAATAAGTTGCATCAATCATTGTTTAATCAGTTATGGAAAATAGCTAAAAAATGAAAAATAATATCCGAAAAATTTATGGTGTAAATAAAGCGTCAATTAGAAATAAAAGTGTTATTTCTTTAGAAAAATTAAGGAATTTATTTGATGAAACAAAACAATTGACAAACAATTTTAAGAATATAAGCGATGATTTACTATTGGAAAAAACTAGGAAAAAATATAGTTCTTCTTATAGATTATTGGTCTTAAGACTTGGTTTAAGGATGAATAGGAAAAAATTTATGAAACTTATGGGAATCTCTCGTCAAACTTTATCTGCTTACGAATCTGGAGGTGTGAAAATAAAAGGCTTGAAAACTTCTGTTAAGTATATTAATAAAATCAGAAAAAGGCTAAATAAGCCTATTGATTGGAATGATATTTTATTGGGTTATGAATCTTGGTTAATTGAGTTGGAAACTTCATTAAAACTTGCAGGAAAGAAAGCAGGTAATTTAACCAAAAAAAGGTATGGTATTAAACATTTCAAAGAAATTGCGAAGATTGGTGCTAGAAATGGTGGTTTAGCTATTTTAAATAAATATGGTAAAGAGTTTTATAGAAAAAATGGTTTAAAAGGAGGATCTAAAGGTGGAAAAAAGGGAGGAGTAACAATGGCTAGAATTTCTCCTTTAACTGAACAAGAAAAATTGTTTTTAGATAAACTTCAAGATAAAGGTTATATTTGTTTTTGGAAATTATTGGACGAAGTTAAAGTGTTTGAAAATGGAAATAGGAAAAATATTAGCTTTGAAGATTTTAAGAATTTTAGTTTAGGTGAAAAGTACTGTGAAATAAGGCCTAAAATAGAATTAAATAAAACCTATATCCCAGATTTTTTAATCTGTAATAAAAACTTGAAAATTGTAATAGAATGTACAAGAAGCATTCGAGACAATATTTCTATTTATCTTAAATCAATTAAATTGATTAATCGGGCTAAAATTTTTAGAAGAAAATATAAACATTTTATTGTTATTCTCTCTGATATTACCCCAATAAACCCTATTTTGCATTTGATTAATTCAGTTCCTATAGTTTTTGAGAGGGATATTGATAATTTTTTGGATATCATTGAAAGTGATCCTTCTCTTAAAAAAATAAATAAATTATATGAAAATTATTTATTAAGAAGGGAGTCTAGTAAAAAACTTAAACCTGTAAGCTATTCTATGAAAATACTTCGTACATTACAAGAGAAAAAGATTAGTGCTTTTTTGTCTAAAAATAAATATGATTTTCAATTTGGTTATCCTATTTCAAATAAATTTGGAAGCAAACATTTTGTAGATTTTGTTGTATTTAATAAAAATAAACCGAAAGTTTTTATTGAGGTTACAAATATAAATAAACTCCCATATAAAAATATTATTTTAGGAGCTTTAAGATTGTGGAAAACGATTCATTTTTCTAAGAATTATTATTTACCAAATATTTATTATATTGGTGTCATTTCCCACTCTAAACTTGATTTAACTAATTATAATGAAGTTTACGAAATTGGTTCTATTTGCGATAATCTTATCTTGAATGATGATTTATGGAAACTAAAAAAAATCTTGGACAATAATCTAACTAAATCCAAAGATTGTATTTCTGATGAAAAAGTCGTACAAATATGGGATAAATTTAAAGGTTAATTTATTTTAAATTTTTAAACTCTATCTCTTGGTTTATCAATTTTCTAAGAATATCTTTTAAATCATTTATTTTTACCCTGATTTGCTTCATTGAGTTGCGCTCTCTAATTGTGCAATCATTTTTCTTTAAACTATCGTAATCTACTGTAATTATATACTTTACTCCGCATTCGTCCAAACGCCTATATCTGCGCCCTATGGAGTTTTTAGGATCATAAAAAATAGTGAAGCCAGATTCTTTTAGCATTGTTATTATCTCCTTGCTCTTTTCTGGAAGTTTATCTTTGTCAACTAAAGGAAAAACAGCAGTATCATATGGAGATAGTTGTGGAATTAAATCTAGAAAAATTCTTTCTTCTTTTCCTACTTTTTCTTTTTTGAAAGCATTTTCTATGATAACATAAAAAGTTCTATCTACTCCACCGGAAATTTCATATATATGCGGAATAAATTTTTCGTTGTCTTCTATTACTGTTAATTCTTTTTTGCTTCCTTCCATATGTCTTTTTAAGTCAAAATCACCTCTGTAATTATTAGCTATTACTTCTATCCATCCTAAATCTGTTAAAACTTCGAAATCCCATGTTTCTTTTGAATAAAATGGTCTTTCGTTCTCAGAAACTTCCCTAAATCTCATTTTTTTTAATGGTATACCATATTTCTTATATAGTTGCTGAACTCTTGCTAAATAATATGCAACTAACTTTCCAGAAACTATATTATTTTTAACCAAATTTTTTGCTTCTACTTCTTCTATTTTGTTTTTTCTAAAAATGTTTATTTTATAGTTTTTAATATCCTTAAAATTTTCTATTTCATTTATTTTTTTGGGGTTGAAAAATAATTCAGCTTCAAATTGCGAAAATTCTATCTCTCTAATTAATGAATTTCTAGGACTTATTTCATTTCTAAATGCTCTTCCAACTTGTGCTATCCCTTTTGGTAAAATTACTCGCATTGTTTTATACATTCTAATAAAATCTAAAAAAATACTTTGACAAGCTTCTGGACGCAATGAACAATCTTTATCTGAGACTCCAACATTCACTTTGACCATCATATTATAAAATTTTACTTGCTTAAAATAAGAATTACATTTTGGGCAACGAATATCATTATCTTTAACAACTTTATCTAACTCATCTTCATTTAATCCAGAAACATTTTTGCTAATTTTTTTCTCTATTAACTCATCTGCTTTAAATTTTGATCGGCATTTTTTACATTCTAAGACTGGATCTTTGAAGTTTGTTAAATGAGTTGATGCTTTAAATACATCATTTGGCATTATTTGTGATCCATACAACTCTAGCATCTCTTCTTTTTGTACAAATTCTTTCCTCCATAGCTCTATTATTTTTCTTCTTATTGCTTCTCCATAAGGACCAAAATTCCAAAATCCTGCTGGACCATTATAAATTTCACATGATGGGTAAAAAATACTTCTTCTGGAAGCCCATTCCATTATTTCTTCTTGCTTTGTCATTTGTGTCTGATATGCTCTTTAAAATCATAAGCTAAAGAGTTAAATTTGTTTTCTAAATTTGCTAATTTAGTTTTTATTTCTTTAATACTTAAACTATTTGTAAAAGTTATGGTTAAAATTAGAATTAATAAGCTTTGTTCGAAGGTTGGTGATTTACCAAGAATATACCATGAGATTATTATAATTGTTAAGACAAAGAGTATTATCACTATGATATCTGAGAATTTCATATTAACCCCCTTTAAAAAAGGATATTATTAATAATATAAAACCAATCGCAATTAATATCCAAACAATAATGTCTTTGATGTCCATGATTAAAATAGGATTAATTGAATTATTTAAATTTATCGGGTAGGTTTTCTAAATTTATAATATTTTTGCTATCAATTCTTGGACAGGCTGTGTTTATCCAAAAATCAATATTTGGAAAGTTTTCCAGCTCGTTTTCGTTAAAATTATTGAAAATAAAAATATAAGAATTTGGAAGTTTTTTTTGCAAATCTAAGGCTTTTTTAAAATTATATTGACCTGGCTTTGTAGATACTAAAATTCCATAATTTTTTGCTGAGTAGAATCTAATTAATTTACCTTTTTTTAATTTTTTATAAGCTTCTATTTCTTTTTCGTTTACTTTAGAAATTTTTTTGGTTAATGGATTTGCTATGTAAACATGCTTGTTTGTCTTAAGTGCTATTTCAATTGGATGAAAGTAGGCTGAGCCTATATATAAAAAGGAATCAACTTTATCTTTTATTTTTATTGCGTTTTTAACATTACAGCCTAGAATCTGGCCTCCTATTATTGAATTTTTTAAGATATTATTTGCTTTTTTTAGTTGTGGTAAGAATTGAATAGAAGATAATAAACCAAGTTTTTCTTTTGTTTTAAATTTTTTTATTAATGGAGAAATGTCAATTGTTGAATAAGCTGGGATGAATAATTTTTTCATTTTTTAAGGCTATAAATTAAAGATATTAAACTTGAAATTGCTATTAAACCATTTAAAATTATAAATAGAGTGTCTTTTATTTGTATAGAATAAATAACCAAACATAAAGAACCTATAACATAAATAATTGCAAATTTTAGATTTATTTTGCTCTTTTTTTCTTTAATGATAATTATTGTCTCATATATCCAACCAATTGCTAATAATATTAATCCTATTATTCCTATTATCATAGTTTTTGAACTTCAGCTTTATCTGATAGAATTGCTGAGTTTCCTGATGGGTCTTCTAGAATTATTTTTAGTTCTACTTCTCCTAACTCGACCTTCCATAATTTTTTTAATAAATTCTTAGCTTTCTTTTTTATTTCTGGCTCTTCTTCTAAATCTCTTTGATCTTCAATTATTTTTTTGAATCTTGATAAAATTCCTTCTATATTTGTTATATAGCCAGTGGATGAAGGGCCCGGTGTAACTGACAGTTTTAATTGGGGTATCTTTATGGTTGCTTCTGAAGATTTTATTACTTTAATATTTAAATCTGATTTTGATTTAATGACAAATGAATATTTACAAGGCTCTTTTCTTTCTTCTGATTCTACATCAGCCTTATGAAAGTTGCAGTTAGAACAATCCATAGACATTAAGAAGCATTTTCCAAAATGTGGGATGTTATAATTTTCTTCGATTAAGGTTAGTGTATCTTGCTTGCATACAGGACACTTTTGATTCTTTAATTCATCCATATAAAATGATAGAGAAATAAAAATTTATAAACCTTTAGTTTTTTATTCTGTTAATTCTTGGCCGCGATAAACTCGTGCAAAAGATGGGGTCATTACTATCCAATCTTCTCCAAATCCTGCAATATCACCTTCAACTGCGTCACAGGTCTTTTTTAGCTTGTTAACTGCTCTTTTTAGTTCTATTATATCTTTGTCTTTAAGTGGTCTAATATTAAGCAAAGCTATTGTGCGACCTTCTCTTAAAGAGTCTATTGGATTTTTAATATCTGAAAAGTCGTTTATAATAAAAGGCTTTACTGTAATTCTTATCTTTTCCTTTGTTTCTGCAGGGTTTATTTCTATGTAGTCTTCACCTTCAAAGCCGTAATTACTTGGCGGTGTTGAGAATTTTTCTTTGAATTTGGAAAGTAGGTCTTTCATTTTTGTTGAATCTTAGATATAAGATAGAGGAGAAATATATAAAGATTTCTATTCTATACTCTCTAATACAGAAACAATAGCCCAAATTTGGGTTCTTACATAATCCGGCAGATTGGCGTCTTCAGAAATTTCATCCAGCTCCTGCAGAGCCTTGTTAATTCTAAAATCAAGCTCTTTTTCTTCTTCTTTTAGATCGAGAATCATGTTTTGCATCTTTATTTTGATATTTTTAGGGACAGTGCTTTCATTTTCTATCTTAGAAATCATATCAAAAACTTCCTCTTTTATTCCATTATTCATTTTTTTTGCAGCTTTGACATTACTTCTTTTTGTATTTCTTCGGCTTTGTTCCTAATATTTGTTTCCTGTTTTTCTAGATTTTTAATTCTTAAATTAATTACTTCTTTTTTGGATTCTAATTCCTTTTTTAAATCTATTGGAGATGCTTCTATCATTATATTACTAACAATTTTATAAGTTTCTTTTTTTTCATCATTTAATTCTTTTAAGGCATTTTCTATTTCTACTAGCTCGATTTGGAATTTTTGCTTTTGCATGTTAAAGTTTTGCAGATTTTGCTCGAGTAATTGCAGATCTTTAAATTTCTCTTCTAATTCTTTTGGTATCTCTTGTTTCATATTGCTTTAACTGTTGAAGAAATTATTCTTGGCTTGAATAAAATTTTTGAACCACAATAAGGGCAGCGGATTTTTTTCTTTAAATAGTCTTCTTTTATTATCTTTCCGCATTGAAAACATTTGTATTGTACCATTTTTATATTTCGTATGCTTTTGCAGCAAATTTAGTTGAGCATTTTTTACACTGCCAAATTCCACTAGATATTCTCTTTACCTTTTTATATTGGCAATATGAGCACTTATAAATAGCTTTTTGTTTTCTTTCTATTTTTTTTAAACGTTCTCTAATACTTCTACCATATCTTGCTCCAAAGCGTTTTGTTGGGCTATTCATTCTGTTCCTTTTTCTAAATTATTATAATGTATATTTAATAAATCTGAAGAATCTTCTAAACCTTTTTTATAAATTTTATATCCTATTACAGCACTTGCTGTTATTAATGCTAATCCAACTGCTCCAGCTAATGTGTAATAAATAATTTTTGAATAATTTTCTTGAGTCATTTTTGAAGATTGTCTATTTTAGATGATAAACTAGGGTTTTAAAAGATTTTCTATTTAATAAAAATGAGGATGCCCGGATTTGAATATCTCGAAACCTAGGTATTCCTAAGATTTCTCCGAGATCGATAGGTCCCAAACCTATAAGCTTACCAAGTTGGCCCACATCCCCAATATTATTTATACCATCCAACTTGATTTATAAATTTATTGAAACTGTTTGCTTTTATACAAAATGCCATAAGTTTTGTTATTTTTCCATCTCTTTTTCTTATATTTCCCTTACAAATCCATGTTTTGGTAGATTCTATATTAAATTGTTTTAGTAAACTTTTAAGAGATTCCATGAAGTTTAACCCGTCTTTTAATAATTCTTCACTTTTATTTAGATTAACTTGTATTCTTTCTGTGTTTTTAGATGCTTTATATTTACATCCTTCACATAGATAAGCTATTTTTAGATATTCTTTTGCAAATTTTTTATTTTTTTTAATCCATTCTGGGATATCAAACTTTGTTACCATCTTATCTCCTTTTGGTACACCAACCTTATTTAGAAATTTAGCAATGTTTGTATTAAAAATTATTATTTTATGTGTTTGTTTTTTTGATCCAGCAGTATTAAATCTATATTCTCCTTTTGTATTAAATTGTTTTATTACAGCATTTTCAAAATCTTTTAAAGGTTTAATATCTTTAGATGACCTATAAAAGGCTCTTAAATTTTTATATAAATGTCCATCAAACATAAGATAACTTACTATTTTTACTAAATTTTTAGTAAGTTTATAGGATTTCTTAGAAAGAGGATTACATTTTTTTTTGGCTATACTTAATCCTGCTTTTTGTTTTGCTTTATTAAAAGAGCTAAATTGTTTAATACATTGCCGATTTAATTTCTGGGATATTTCTCTTCTTCCTGGAGATTTATTTAACTGCTTGGATATTTCTTTTAATTCTTTTATTATTTCTTGTTTATTCATTTGGCTATTTTCCATAAAATTTCAAAATAATTTCTAAATGAGTCTGCTACTTGTTTATTTTCTAATAAAAATGCAGTTGGTGTTTCTTTTAAGATTATTATTGCAACTTTATCGTTATAAATAAATGTCGCAATAGGAGAATTATATTCTCTAGGTAAAAATTTAATATCACCATGAATATTTTTTGTATAATCAGAATTTCTTAGATCTTCATCAAATAATAACATAGATTTTATTTTTAATACCTTCTTTCTTTTTTGGAATATGTTAAAAAAGTCACCTAAAATCTCTTTTAGTTTACCTCTTGAACCAAAAGCAATATATTCCTTACTTTTTAGAATCTCTTCAAATATTAGTTTAATCCCTTTAATTCCTTCATATATTGAGGATTCCTCCTTTACTTTAGCTTGTTCTTTTATACTATTTAATTCTTTTACAATATCTTTAACAAAAGTTTCTTTTTCTTTTAATTTATTTTCTTCTTCTTTCACTTTATCTAAAAAATATTCTGGAGAGGTTACTTGAAAATGTTTAATTTTACCTTTTATTATATAAGAAACTAAACCTCTTTCTATTAGGCGTTTTAAGACATCATAAACAGTTGCTCTGTGTAATTCAGTTTTTTTAACTAAAGCCCCTGTTTTGGTACTACCTAATTTTAATAGAGTTAAATAAACCCTAGCTTCTATATTTGTTAATCCAAGCTTTTCTAATTGTGCTTCTTCCATATAAAATATTGAGATTTACTATTATATAAATGTTGTCATGTTATATGACTACAAATGCTTTAATATTATGTTGTCGCCTTTTCGATGTGGTTAAAATGAATCAGATATTAAATGAATGGTTATTCAAAAAACAATACGAGAAGGATTTAGAAGAATATTTTAGAGAGAGTTATTTTAAATTAAAGAAATTTTTTAAGGGATTCAGACATTCTAAGGCTGCAGAAAATGATTTTCAAAGAAAAATTAATCAGCCTGCTGATGAAGATAATAAGTATATTCCTTTATGTGCTAGAGCAATATTTTATGAAAACGCAGTATTTTCTGGAGATGATCCAAGTTTAAGTTCTTTAGATAAAAAAGTTATGCCTCATTTTGTTGCTGGAAGTTTATTTGGAGTCTTGGATTGTAACCCAACATGCCCTGGTTATAATCCAATTCCTGTAGAAGAATTTCCATTTATGAATATGACCAGAATAAAAAATTATAATGCAAAATGTAGTAGGTCTTATCCGCCTCCAATTAAAGATTATTCTGTCGAAGAATGGAAAAAATTACGAGCAGATACCCTAAAATTGATTGAGGATGATGGAAAAACTATCTAAAATAATTATTTTTTCTTTTCTTTTTTATATTCTTCTTTTTTCTCTTTTGTTTCTTTAACTTCTAGTTTTTTCTCTTTAATGCCTTCTTTTACTTCTGCTTTAACGCTTTCCTTACCTTCTTCCTTAACTTCTTCTTTAACCTCTTCAACCTTTTCTACTTTTGGCTTCTTTGCTTCTTCTTCTGCTTTTAATCTTTCTATTTCTTTTTGTATCTTTGCATTTATTTCGTTTAATTGTTCATCCAATGCTTTTTTCTTTTCTTTATCTAAATCTGTTTTACCAGCATTAATTTCTTTATCAAATAATCCTGAATCTATTTTTTTATTAATCTCTTTACCTATTTCTCCCTCAACTAAAACACCCATTGCGCTACAGCTGCCAACAACTGATTTAACAGCTGATTTGAAATTATTAATAACCATAGAATCCTGCTTCATTTTTGCTATTTTTATGACTTGCTCTATTGCAAAATTAGCAATTTTAATTTTATTGGGCTCTCCAGAGCCTTTTTCAGCAGATGATTCATTTTTAATTAATTCTGAAATTGGTGGAATTCCTACTATAATTTTAAAATCTTTTGTATCTGTATCAACAATTATTTTTACTGGAACTTTTATTCCTGAAAAAGAGGAGGTTTTTTCGTTTATTTTTTTTAGAATCTCCTGAATATTAACTTTTAATGGTGCTAGAGGCTGGGCTATTGTAGCATTAGCTACAGCTTTTCCGCCTTCTACCATTACTTCTACTGTTTCTTTACTCATTTTTTTCCTCTCTTTCTCTTCTTATAACTTTAACAGAATCAATTTTAACAGTTATAGGTATTGGAACTGCTGCTTCCAATAATTCTACTATAACTTCTTCCTTGTCTTTGTCTATTCTAGTTACTTTTGCTGTTTCTCTTTTGAATGGGCCTGAGATAATCTCGACAATATCATTTTTTTCTATGTTAATTTGGATTTTTGTCTGCTCTAGCATGGATTCTATTTCTTTGTAATCAATAGGGCTAGATAATAAGCCGCGAGCATATGGGACTCCAAAAAATGCCTGCTCTGCATCTGCTTTTGTCTCTGCTTCTACAAAGACATAACCACGCATACCATGTGGATGGAATATAGAATAAACATTTAACTGCTTTTTTTGAACGTTTGAGCTAACAAAATCCATTACTTGCTCTTCTCTATTGGCTGTTGTTTTTAGTGTAAAAATCATTTTTTAATTAATATCCAAAGTATTTGTATTAAAAAGCCTAAAACACCTATTACTAGTATACCTATTCCTGTTACTTTTACAATTGCCTTGAATTCTTTTATTGAAGGCTTTTTAGTAATCATGAATACACGCTTGCATTCTTTTAGGAATGATTTAAAACGCGTGATTAATGTATGCTTCTCTTGGATTTCTTCCATAAAAAAATTATTAGAAAATAGGTTTATAAAGGTTTTTAATCGATGAGCTGTCGTGTTATCGTTTATTTTTTAAAATAAGCGTTAAATAGACTTCTAATAATTAATTTGTCTACTAATCTGGAAAGTAATTTATCTTTATGTAGTTTAAAGTTGACCAATACTTGATCTTTTTTATATATTTGAATCTATTCTTTATTTCCATTAAAAAGTCTAACAATTCATATTTCTGTGGAAACTCTGTTTCTATTTCAATATCTGCACCATGTAAAACGTAGTCTATTCCTATGCAATTCTTATTTTTTAATGCAAAATTTTCTATCTCTTTGATATTTTGTTGCTTGTGAGTGTAAATCTCTAAAAAGTAATTTTCATACCCTAAAGAAGAGATATTTAGATTTATCCTATATCCCAATATCATTTTTTTCTTTTCAAGAGATCTTATTCTATAAATAACTGTTCTTTGCGGAATATTCAATTTTTTAGAAAGCTCAACAGATGTAATCCTTGCATTTCCCGATAATGCTTTTAGAATATTTGTATCAATTTTATCAATTTCTACTAAATTGGTCTCTTTCAAAATGAGATTTTCATAAGCTTTGTTAGGAAGATATTTTCTGGAATAGTTATGTAATTCTATAAAAATAGAAATTTCATATTTTTCTATAAAATCTCCAAACTCTTTTTTTAGAAGCTTTAATTTATTTTCTAATTGATAAATGGATTTTTCCCAGGTGATGATGCCGAGTTGATATTCCCCATCGATTCTAAAAATTTGTCCTGAGTTAAATTTTTTATCGAGAAATTCTATTAATTTTTTTTCAGTTTCTTCATTCATATCAATTAATTCAAAGTATATTCTTATAGTTAAATAACCTAATTTATGTGTATCAATTAAAGTGTAATAGCCTAAAATTACCTTTTCTTTTTCTAATTTTTCAATTCTATACCTCACTACATCTTTATTTAGCCCGACTTTTTTAGCTATTTCTGTTAAGGGCATTCTTGAATTCTTATCTAACATAGCCAAAATACGTTTATCTTTTAGGTCAATTCTTGTCATAATCATTATTATAGCATAATTACTATATAAATATTGCTAAATAACGTATTATTACATAAAACGTTTATTATATTAGTAAGATTACCTCTTTATAGTAATAAACAATTAGGGAAAACAAAATGAATAAAAATCAAAGAAAACCAAAAATCAATTTATTTGTAGATCCTACTAAAAGCAATATAAATGATTTAGATTTAATAGTCGGAGATGTTGTTGATTTAGAACTTAGAGGTATAGAATTTTTGTATACTCAGGGATTCTATAGATTTCATGCGGTTTTTGAGGGGAACCTAAATAGACAGTATTCTTTTTTAGATTTGGATACATATATTGAGAATCTAAGAGAGGAAAACAGTCCATTTCCTATTCAGCAGATTAGTGCACAGGAAGATGATATTTCTTTAGATAGTGTACTATGGCTACAAAAGTATGCCATCAGAGACTTACAACCTTGGCATATTACAGCAGAAGAAATGAAATCTAAACTTAAGTTATTCAAGATAGGTTTAGGTCTCTTAGAAAAATTGTATACATTTGATAAAGTAGTATACGTCGATGATCATAATAATATATTAAAAGTAGAAAAAAATAAAAGTTTATATCCTTAATAAGGACTTATTAATCAACAAACTCAATTCCTAACTCGTCTTGTATATCTTTTTTCTTTTTTTCAACTGAAACTCTATCTCTACCGAAAATTTGTGGAGAATTGACTCCTGTTACAATCAGCATAGCTCGGATTGTATTTTCCAAGTCATCGTAGATTTGTGCACCCCAGATTATTCTTGCATCAGGGTCTAGTTTTTCTGAGACTGTTTCAACTACTTTTCTTGCTTCATCTAATGTCATGTCTGAGCCACCTGCTACATTTATTAGAGCTCCTGTTGCTCCTGATATCTCAACATCTAATAAAGGATTTGATAGTGCTTTTTCCACTGCTTCTGTTGCTCTATTTTCTGTATCTGACTCTCCAACTCCAATCATTGCTACTCCACCATCTCCCATAACTGCTTTTATATCAGCAAAATCCAAGTTAACTAAGCCCGCTTTTGTTACTAATTCTGCAATGCCTTTAACAGCGTTTGTTAAGATTTCATCAGCTACCTTAAAGGCGGTTTGTAGTGGCAGGTCAGGGGCGAGTTCTAAAAGCTTATCATTAGGAATTACTATTAATGTGTCTACATTTTGTTCTAATTTTTCTAGGCCCATAATTGCATTTTCATATCTGCGTTGCCCTTCCATTACAAATGGCAAAGTAACTATACCAACTGTAAGACAACTCATTTTTTTGGCGATTTCTGCAATTACAGGGGCAGAACCTGTACCAGTACCACCACCTAAACCACAAGTAATAAAAACCATGTCAGCGCCTTGCAATCTTTTCTTAATCTCTTGCTCGCTCTCACGAGCTGCTTCTTCTCCTACTTTTGGTATTGAGCCAGCTCCTAAGCCATTAGTTATCTCTCTTCCTATTAGAACCTTAATATCAGCATTTGTATAGAGTAAATCTTGGGCATCTGTATTAATTGCGATTGTTTCAGCACCTGTTACACCAACTTCTGTAACTCGATTTATTGTATTATTACCAGCTCCACCAGTTCCTATTACTTTGATTTTTGCTTTTTGTTTTGCTAAGATTTCTTCTAGCTCTTTATCTATTTCATTACTTGATTTGGATGCTCCTAATACTTGATTAGAATTTCTATAATTAATAACAGTTGCCATCTTTTTTAACCCCCTTCCCGAAATATAATAGTTGCTTCTATATAAGTTTTATTCTTTTAGAATCGTTATTTTTTTGATGCTATATATTAGTCTTAAGATTGTTTTTTCTATGTTTTCTTTTAAATTTTCTGGCAAATCTGCCTT
>Ga0209541_10010174_pt1 | contig 15046 bp, 12 predicted proteins | sample RifCSPlowO2_01_FD_184027 | JGI IMG/M metagenome (GOLD analysis project Ga0209541, IMG submission 184027) | Groundwater microbial communities from Rifle, Colorado - Rifle CSP2_plank lowO2_0.1 (SPAdes) (version 2) | ecosystem: Environmental > Aquatic > Deep subsurface > Groundwater | place... | reverse complement strand
CGATCTATACCATCGAGCTGGCACCAATACTCCACAAGATCCCCGAGCTCTCCTTGCTCGAATCCACCGTAGTGAGGATCGCTTGTCGTCTCTATGCACCGGTCTCCCCGGAAAATAGTTTGCGATGGATCAATGTAATAAAGTCCTGTAGTTGTTTTTGCGGTAAGGAGTGAATCCTGAACTTCCGGAGTGAATGTGAAATCGTCAAACACGGCAAAGCGCGTTGTGTTGTCAGGATCTGCGCAGGATAAGTATGCATTGCTGTACACTCCTTGAATGTAACCAACATGTTCGCCATGGAAATGGTGGTTATCATCATAGAAGAACGGGAATGTTGTTCCCGTTGCTGTTTGAGTTGCATTGCATTGAAAAAAATAATTTTCTGGAATGTCATAAAAGGAGTCACCAGGAAGATATGCCTGCTCGCAGTGCGTTGCCCATCCATTTGAGGCGACGTTGCACTCCGATTCAGTATTGGGATTGCATGACCGTATGCCCGCGTCAAAGTAAAGTGTGCGTTCTTCGGCTCCAAAACCAAGAGCGGTATGTGTTGCATCATATTCGGCGCTAAGCGTGACGTGCTCAAAGTTGACTCCGCCGTCAATTGAGTCATTGAGTATTCGTATTTGCGTCTCTCCGGGGCGCGCTATGGCCACGCTTCCGAATAGAAAATCCCATTCTCCTGTCGTCTCCTGAAGCACTTTGTCATACGTTCCTGTGCGGAGGAAGAGTGTTGAAGAACCTGTATTGGGATAGAGCCCCTCTACAAACGTTACGTGTTTTCCCCAAATATAATGATTGTCATCATAGACGAAGTTGAACGTGTTGCCATTCGAGGTTTTTGTCGCCGTACAATAATAGATATAATTATCTGGAATACTAAAAGCCGGATCACCTGGCAAGAATCCTTGCTGGCAGAGCGTGTGCCATCCGTCCGTATTCAAATCGCACGTTGCTTGCGTGTTAGGATCGCAGGTTTGTATGTTTGTGTCAAAGAAAAGATAATAATTCTCAGTGGCATAACCGGCCACGCGATACGTTGCGTCGAGCTCGCGTCCCGCAGGAACTTGGTCGAAATTAATGCCCACATCCTGTGACGTGTTAACCGTGTGCCAAACGAAATATGGAATGATGTGATTTTTTATGAGGACTGTGGTATTCAAAAAAGAATATTGCTGCGTGGTGTCAAAGACCTGTTGATCATAGACCCCTAATCTCAAAAAATAGGATGAATCAAGAGCGTACGTTGATGGAATGAGACACAAAATGAACAATACGAGCAATCCTAATCTTTTCATGAAATACCCCCCACATGATGATTTGGAATATAGGTGATCGAACCTATACGTTCAAATGAAATCGTTCCCGACTATATAAAACTTTCGAGATGTTACTATTCGCTAATAGTTACTAAGTTGGGACAAAAATGGGTATCGTAAGCGAATGATTTTTCTTTTTGTCGACGGTAATTCCATGAAAAAACAAGCTGCGCGACAATAAGACGGGGTTGAATGACCTTCTTACGCTGCAGAAAAACAACATCGTTTGCCGTTCGCCTGTTTTCATTTTATCAACAAGCTTTATAAATCGCCGCGTTTCCTCTTCCGACATGGAAAAGAACGATGAGGATGACATTGGGATTGATTTCTCGGGTATAAAGAAGTTCTTCAAAAAGAAAGCGCCTTCGCACCCGGATTACAAAGTGGAGCATGAAAGCACGGAGCATCATGAAACGCATCCGCATCACAAACAAACCATTCAAGAAAATCATGAAAAGCTCTCTGCAGAAGACGATGAAAAGATATCCTTAACGGCAGTCAAGGAGAGCTGGAAGAAATATCAGCGGATCATCATCCCATTAGTATTAGTGGTTCTTGCCATGAGCTTCTCTGTGTATCTTAGGATGCAGCCGGACTCCCTTCCGATTACAGAGAGCTGGGCGCGCGGCACGATCCATTCTCAGATTCAGTCAGGGATTCGAGACCAGGTGAATTCGAATTTCCCCAACCTTCCGGATCAGCGTAAAGAGCAGATTGTTCAGGAGCAATTTAATCAGTTTATAAGAGAGAACAATAATGATGTTGAGCAGCGCGTTCAGGAAGTCGCAGATTATTTCAGGGCGCAGCTGAAAGATGATGACGGCAACACGTATTTAATTGGGATTGATCCGTATTTCTGGTATCGCCATGCGCAGAACGTTCTGGAGCATGGTCATGCCGGTGATGAACTCAGGATTTCGCCGGTTGACGGCACAGAATATTCCTATGACACGTATATGTATGCGCCCATAGGCAGGTTTATGCCGTTAGACATGTTTCATGCCTATTTTATAGCATACACGTATGTCGCCATACATCTCATAAATCCCGGCATGACGCTTGTGGGTTGGGAGTTCTGGGTTCCTGTTCTGCTGTGCGCGCTGTCCGTGATTCCCGCGTTTTTTATTACGAGAAGAATTGCCGGTAATCTCGGAGGATTTGTTGCAGCTGTGATCATTGCCATCCAGCCGAGTTATCTTCAAAGGACGATCGGGGGTTTTGCTGACACCGATCCGTACAATGTACTGTTTCCGCTTGTTATCACGTGGGTGTTTCTGGAAGCGTATGAAACCATCCATCTGAGAAAATCACTCGTTCTTATTGGGATTGCCTCCTTTCTTGTTGGAGTGTACTCCTTTTCCTGGGGTGGCTGGTGGTATGTGTTCGTGTTCCTCCTCGCGAGCGTTGCACTATACTTCGGATATGAAATTATGCGCGAACTGTTTTTCCAAAAGAAAACGTTCGGAGCGATTGTTCAGGACAAGGATCTCCGCCATATTGTGATCGCCAGCGTGCTGTTCTTCCTCCTTTCAGGGGTATTTGTCACACTGTTCACGTCATTCAATACGTTTGAGGGTTTTATTCGCAGCCCGGTCTCATTCCGTGAAATAAAGGATGTGGGCACAAAGACCGTGTGGCCTAATGTGTTCACGACCGTTGCCGAGCAGAATGAGGCTGACTTTAAGCAGATCATTCAGGATATCGGGGGCGGCCTGTTTGACGGCAGTCTCATGTTCGTCATCGCGCTTGTGGGAATTGGTTTAGCGCTCCTCCATAAGGATTCCAAAGGGAAGCATGACGTCAAATTTGCGTTGCTGTTGCTCATATGGTTTATCGCGACAATTTACGCCAGTTTTAAGGGTATCCGCTGGACGCTCTTGCTTCTGCCAGCATTTGCAATCGCTGTGGGCATAACGTTTGGGGTTGCATATCGATGGGGGAAGAAGCTATTAACTGCGGAATATCATATTGAAAAAACATTTGCCGCTGCATCTATGCTGTTTATTCTCTTCATTTTGTTCTGGTCTTCAGGAATGGCGCAGGAGGCAAACAGGCGCGCAGTGGGCACCGTGACGGATATGAATGACGCATGGTACAACGCGCTCTCAAAGATCGATCGAGAAGCTTCTCCTGACGCGATTATTAATTCCTGGTGGGATTTTGGGCACTGGTTCAAGGCGATTGGGAATAGAAAAGTCACGTTCGATGGAACGTCGCAGGGCGAACCCATGGCGCATTGGATGGGAAATGTCCTGTTGACAAGTGATGAAAAAACTGCCGTCGGGTTGTTGCGCATGATGGATTGTGGAAGTAACAAGGCATTTGACGCGCTTGACCAGGTCATGCAAAAGCCGTATCATTCCGTTAAAACGCTTTATGAAATTGTCGTGTTGAACAGGGATGATGCAAAAAAAGTGTTGATTGGTCATGGATTGACCGCTGAGCAGGCTGAATCCGTGCTTGAGTATTCGCACTGTGACCCTCCCGAGGATTATTTCATTACAAGCGAGGATATGATTGGGAAGGCGGGGGTATGGGGGCATTTCGGGGCGTGGGATTTTGATAAAGCGACGCAATTTAACACGCTGAAAAACACGCCGTCAAAGGAAGAATCCCTAGCGTATCTTGAGACTGAGTTTAATATGACTCCAGAAGAGGCAGAGTCACGTTACGCGGAGATTTCTGCACTAGGGGTAGGGAGAGACGCAAACGACTGGATTGCGCCTTGGCCCGGGTATGCGAATGACATCTCATCGTGCAGCCGCGTGGATAATGCAACGTTCGAATGCACGGTGGTTTCCGTGAATGTACTAGTGAATACGCAGACTAATGAAGCTTGGGTGGAAACGCCTGATAAAGTACTTCATCCCAACGCGCTCGTGTATGTCAAGGGAGAGGATATCGCTGTGAAATCATATCAGAATAACACGATAGGAGTGAGCCTTATCGTGATTCCGAATGGCGAAGGATTGCAGTATGTTGTTGCCTCTCCCGAGCAGGCCGCAGGCATGTTTACAAGGCTCTATTATTTGCGCGGTCACGGGCTGCGCTATTTTAAGCTGTTCACGGAGCAGGTAAGCCCCTTTGGTAATCATATTTATATTTGGAAAGTGGATTGGAAGGGAACAGAGAAAAACATGGCGTTTAACTCCTCGGTGCTCGCATGAAAAAACTGTTCATTATTATTCCCGGATTGAACGAGCAAAAGCATATTGCGTCTGTCATCAAAGGAGCGCAGCAATACTCTGAGCACGTTGTTGTTGTAGATGATGGGTCTACAGACGCAATGGCGAAAATCGCTATGGAAAGCGGCGCTACGGTGCTGCATCATGTCATTAACTTGGGAAAGGGCGCCGCGCTGAAAACGGGCTGTGAATACGCGCTTGCGCAAGGCGCTGATCAGATTGTTTTTATTGATAGCGACGGCCAGCATGATACACGAGATATTCCAAAGTTTATCGAGGCATTGAAAGGCCATGATATTGTGTTTGGGTATCGCACGTTCAATCGCGATATGCCGCTCGTGTTCAGGATTGGAAATATTTTAATCAATCATACGGCACGCCTCCTGTTCGGTATTCGTCTGCGGGATATCCTGTGCGGATACCGCGCGTTTAATGCCGAAGTATATGAAAAGATTGAATGGACCGTTTCCGGATACAGCGTGGAGTCTGAGATCGTAGCGAATGTGGGTGCGCACCATCTCACCTATGCTGAGGTATCCACAAAAACGATTTATGATGACAAGTACAAGGGAACAACGGTTGTTGATGGTATTAAAATTGTGTTGAATATGCTCGCGTGGAGGTTGAGAGGATGATTCAAGGCATTCAGTTAATCGGAGTATTTGTGGGATTGTTCATGCTGTATTATTCCTATGTGTACATCAAGAGAAAAGAGTTCACGATGAAGGAAGCCGTGTTTTGGCTTATGGTATGGATCGCATTAATTGCCCTGAGCCTGTTTCCCCAAGTCCTGAATGCAATGTCCTGGTATGTCTTCCGCGTCCAGAGAACTATGGACATGCTCATCATTTTCGGGTTTTTCTTCCTAGCAATGATTATATTCTATATGTATACGCTCGTGAGGACGAGCCAGCGCCAGATTGATGCTATTGTGCGGAATCTCGCGCTCGAGAAAGTGCAGAAGAAGAAAAAGTAAAGGTTTTTATGCACCAATCCGCCTCATACGTAGATGAGCGTTCCCCTGATCAAGGCGGTTGATCGAATCTTTGGCGGCATTCTTGTTCGGATACTGCCAAGACCAAAAACTGCGATTCCCAAAAACCCAAAAGCGATTCTTTGCATTCAGCTGTGGGGCATTGGTGAAACGCTGCTGACACTGCCCGCCATTGAGCGCCTGAAAAAGTCATTTCCAAAGGCGAAGGTTGACGCGCTGTGCACGGACCGCGTGAAAGACGTGTATGGGGGGCAATCATTCATTCATAGGATTCATGCTATTCGGACGGAACCATTCACGATTCTTGGCTTTATTCTGAAAAACCAAAGAGCATACGATCTTGTGATTGATTTTGAGGAGTATTTAAATGTCTCGACGCTGATTGCGTGGAGTAGTGCGCCATCAATTGGCTATGCGAATCAGCCCCGATCAAGGTTGTATTCCCGGTCAATCCCTTACAATGATCGGCAGCATATTACGGAAACGCACATGGATCTTATTCGTGTGCTCAAACAGCAGCCAAGGGTTGGGGGTCTCATTGCCCCAAAAATAGAAAAGTCTGTTGAATCAAAAATGCGGAGGCGAATGCCTAAAGGACAAACAATCGTCATCGCCCCCGGTGCCGCTGAATCGAGTAAGTCAAGGATGTGGCCTTCTGAGAGGTATGTAGATCTTATTAATCGCCTTCCAAAAAACGGCAGCATTATCCTCATGGGAACGCACCAAGAAGCTTCGTTGGTAAACACTATCCAAAAGGGGTTGAAACGGAAGTCAACAAATCTCGCGGGAAAGCTGAGCGTCAAAGAAGTCTTCGCCGTCATAAAAAATGCGGATCTCGTCATAAGCAATGATTCTGGCGCGATGCATATGGGCGCCGCGTTGGGGGTTCCAACAATTGGCTTGTTTGGTCCGAATCTTCCCGTGCGCTGGGCTCCGTTTGGTGCTAAAAACGCGTCAATATACCACGGAGATTGCTGTAAATACTCGCCATGCATAAATGTACACAAAGGAGAAGTGCCTGAATGTCTTTGGGGAAAAGCTCACGAAAACTATGTAATGTGCATGAAAGCGATAAGTGTGGACGAAGTGTACGCTCAGGCGTTACTTATGCTTGCGAGAAAAATCTAATTCATCGTCCTGGACATATTCCAGGCCATGTTCTAGCGCAATGTGTGCTTTTTGCAACTCTCTTCCGAGATACGCGGCGTGATCTGGCCGTGTGATAATCTTCTCGCGCAGAACGGTCTGGTACACCTCAATCGGTTTTTTGCCGCGCACAATATATGAGATCGTGTTCGGATCCTTGCAGAATGCGATCTCAAGGAGCCTTTTTTCATAATCCACCTTGATCAGAAAATACCCTTGGGGATCAAGCACAAATTCCTTCTCGTCACTGTAATGGGCCGTGATCTCCTTCGCGCCCGCCTGTTTGACTGCCGTGTCATATAGAACCTCGTGAGTGTCCATATTTGTGATGCGGATCGCGTTAACGGGGCATGCCGCCGCGGCTTCCACCGCGTGCTCTATTTCTTCCTCGGTTAGATTCTTGACGAGGGCATGATGATCGCCATGTTTCACGGCCCCTTCAAGCGCTGCCTTGGATTCATCGCGCGAAAAATGCTCGGGATCCATGCTCACACATGAAAAATTCCCAATGCACACGTTGCGAAAAAACTCGATCTGGATGCGTGCCATCGTTAGCCAAACCACGGTGTCGTAAATACGAGGCGAACATCATCGATGATCTGGCCGTTCGTGAGGCTCCGGAATCCTCTTCGGATGAAGTACGTTGGCCTAAGGTAGAATTTCCTGTATGCTTTTCGGTAATATGCGTTGATCGTGTCCCAGGAGAGCGTTGGATGATTGTACACCTGTTTTCCTTTATGAAAGTTGTAGTCATCCCAATTCTCAGACGTGATATACGTTCCTTTCCATTCTTCATATATGGGAGTTGACGGTAGAGGAATCATGATGCCGAATTTCGCAATATCAGGGTCGCATTTCTTTGCGAAGTCGATTGTTTCCTGCATCGTTTCTTCGGTATCATTGGGGAGCCCAAACATGAAAAACCCGTATGCTATGATGCCCACTTTCTTGCAGAGTTTGAACGCGTCAATGACTTGTTGTGGAGTTTGTTGTTTTTCTATCCTGTCGAGCACGGCCTGATTCCCGGACTCAGCGCCAAACGAAACACGGTAGCAACCTGCTTTTTTCATGAGCGTTAAGAGCTCCTCGTCTACCCGATCCGCCCTAATGCCGTTCGGGCATGCCCACACGACATTGATTTTTTTCTCGATCATGAGCCTGCATATCTGCTTCACGCGCTCTTTGTTTGTTGTGAACATATCATCATTGATGTGGATTTCTTTGTATCCCATCGCGACGAGCTGCTCGATTTCCTTCACCGTGCGTTCAGGTGATTTCGCGCGAAACGTCCTCCCAAACACAGACTTCGTGCAGTACGTGCATCCCCACACGCAGCCCCTACTTGTCTCAATAGAGATAACGGGAGTCTTTCTGCAGAAGCTTGCCGGAACCCGATAATCATGGATATTAATAAGTTCATAAAGAGGCACGGGAATCTCATCGAGATTTTGGATCCACGGCCTTTTTTCCGTTTTGACGAGCTTCCCATGCTCATCACGGTATGCGACCCCTTTGATAAGATGCCAGGACGACTTTGGGTTTGTCATGACTTCAGCGAGTGTGAACTCTCCCTCTCCAATGACGGCCATGTCATACGGCGTGTTTTCGATGAGATCTTCCGGTTTTGAGGAAGGATGCGGGCCTCCGGCAATGACGAGTATATTTTGGTCATACGCTTTGACTGTCTCACAGATCTTCACGCAATGGCCGTACAGCGCGCTTGTGAATGTGACACCCACAACGGTAGGTTGCACTTCCCTGAGTTTCTCTGTAATAATCTCATATATTCTGTTCTGATCCACAAGATCTAAGTCCAGGAGCGCTACGGGGATGTTGGATTGCTTCAGAGCCCCCGCCACCGTCAGAAGATTCGTAGGAGGATAGTGAGGCACAGAGTGCTTAAGCTTTGTGTTTTGATACACCTCAGACATGCTCGGATTGATGAGGAGCGCTTTTTGCTTCATAAATTAACGATTGTTGAAAAAGATGTATATAAAGGTTATTGCACACGAGCATAGGAATTTAGCTACTCTAGTATATATCTTTCTCAAGCGGTATGCATTTAAAGCAAATTGCTGTACCTTTACGCCATGACAAATCTAGGTTCCATAGTTAGTGACTTTTCCAGAGGTCGAGTGCTCGTTATTGGAGATGTTATGCTCGACCGGTACATTCGGGGGGATGCAAATCGCCTGAGCCCCGAAGCTCCCGTGCCGGTTATTGATGTTGTTGAAGAAACAAATGCCCCTGGAGGCGCGGGTAACGTCGCAGCTAACATCGCCTCATATGGCGCAACCTGCACGCTTATTGGGGTAATAGGTGAGGACTATCATGGGCAGATTCTCACGGAGAAACTTCGAGATCGTCACGTGCAGTTTCTGTCCGTTAAAGATGCATATACCACAACAACTAAGGTTCGTGTATTGGGAGCTTCTGAAGGCAAGAGCAGTCAAGCAATTTGTCGCGTTGACTATGGGGATCATCGGGTGCTTGGAGACGAAATGAAACGCCTCCTTCTCGGGGCTGTCAGCAGCGCAAACGAGGAATATGACGTAATTGTGATTTCTGACTACGCGAAAGGAACGCTCCCTGAGGATGTACTGAGTTGCATCATTCGAGAACACATAAGAGGAAAAACAATGATCGTGGATCCAAAACCACAGCATGCGGGATATTACAAGGGTGCGTCTATCATTACTCCAAGCATTCATGAGGCTATAGGAATGGCGTCTGCGCTGGGCAAGCGGTACTCGCAAGAGCGCCTGAGCGATGAGGCGAGACAAAAAGTGGTCATTGAAATGGGAAAGGAGCTGAGTATGCTACTTGACGCTCGCTTGCTGATTACACAAGGGGCACATGGAATGACCTTATGCGATGCGGACGAAGCGCATCATTACCCCACAAAAGCGAGGGAAGTGTATGATGTTACAGGCGCTGGCGATTCTGTCGTGGCAACCATTGCCACTGCTTTGAGTGTTGGTGCATCTTTACAGGACGCCATCCACCTTGCAAACCATGCGGCTGGAATCGTTGTTGGTAAATCCGGAACGGTGAGCGTATCGTGCGACGAACTCCTTCAGAGCCTTCAAGAACGTTAATCTTTTTATACTCTCCATAACTTGCTTCTCGTATGGTCAAAATCAGCGTTGTAGTCCCCGTCTTTAATGAAGAGCAAAACATCGCGCTGCTGTATCAGGAAATTTCTAAGGTTATGAAGCCAATCACGGAGAGTTTTGAGCTTTGGCTTGTCGATGATGGCAGCTCGGATGGCAGCGCCCGCGAGATGAGGAGGCTGCACGCTAAAGACAAACGCGTAAAAGCGATTTTTTTCCGCAGGAATTATGGCCAGACTGCTGCGATGCACGCAGGATTCGCCCATGCAAATGGGGAGATTATAGTATCGCTTGATGCAGACTTGCAAAATGATCCTGCTGACATTCCGAATCTCCTCACAAAACTTGACCAGGGATATGATTGCGTGTGCGGCTGGCGCTGGAAGCGTCGCGATGGCTTAGGGAAGAAACTCGCGTCAAGGATCGCTGACGTGATGCGGAAGATTATCATCAAAGATAGTATTCACGATTCAGGATGCTCGCTGAAAGCGTACCGAAAAGATGCTGTGAAAAAGTTACAGCTCTACGGAGAAATGCATCGCTATATCCCTGCGATTATTGAGCTGAACGGATTCAAAGTTGCTGAGGTCAAGGTGAATCATCGCCCAAGAAGACATGGAAAGACAAAGTACGGGATCACGAGGATCGCGAAAGGGCTTCTGGATCTCATTTATATCAAGTTTTGGGGCACGTACTCGACAAGGCCGCTGCATTTCTTTGGCGTGATGGGGATTATTACGATTATTACGGGGTTTCTGCTAGCGTTCTTTAATCTCTTCTATTATTATGTAATCCTCAAGCGCACCGTGCTGAGTGTTGGGCCACTTCTCCTCCTCTCTGTATTGCTCGTTATCCTTGGAGTGCAATTTATTGTGCTCGGATTCATTGGAGAAATCCTCGTTCGTACATACTATGCGAAGGCGGACGAGAAACCCTATAACATCAAGGAGATCTTGTAAGCGATGTGTGGAATCTGTGGTTTAAGCTGGGAAGATAGAAGGCTCATTCAGGAAATGAGCGCGTGTTTAGCGCACCGTGGCCCTGATCAATCGGGAGTATATACTGATCGTCACGTAAGCTTGGGCCATCAGCGCCTGAGCATTATTGATCTTTCAGATGCGGGTAAGCAGCCCATACATAACGAGGACAAGACGCTATGGCTTGTCTATAACGGGGAGATCTATAATTTCCGCCATTTGAAGCATGACCTTGAGATGAAAGGCCATCGTTTTTTCTCGCATACGGATTCGGAAGTGATTGTTCACGCATATGAAGAGTATGGGGAGCAATGTGTCCAGAAATTGAATGGTATGTTTGCGTTTGCGATCTGGGATGTGAAGCAGAAAAAGCTGTTCCTCGCGAGGGACCGTCTCGGCATTAAGCCGCTCTACTACACATTCAGCAAGGGAAGGATTCTCTTTGCCTCAGAGATCAAGGCGTTGTTCAAACATGATGAGATACCGCGGAGGGCGAATCCCGCTGCGCTGCATGATTACCTCACGTTCCGTTGCAACACGTCCGAGGAAACCCTGTTTCAGGGAATTTACAAGCTTCTTCCCGGGCATTTCCTTATCTGGCATGAGGGAAGGCTGCAAAAAACAAGGTATTGGAGGATTACGATGAATCCTCAGCGGGAGAGCGAAGCGTATTACAAGAAGGAGCTAATCTCTTTGCTTGAGGATAGCGTTCAGAAAAGGCTTATGAGCGATGTTCCTCTTGGATTATACCTTTCCGGCGGTGTGGACTCGGGGACGATGCTTGCATTAATGGATGAAGTTGTTGATCGTCCCGTTGAGACGTTTTCTGTCGGTTTTGGTATTGAGAATCATCAGGATGAGCTTGCGAGGGCTCGTTTCCTTTCCAGGCACTTTGGCACGAAGCATCATGAAGTGATTGTCGACCCTTCAAGTTACAAGCTGCTGCCCGAGATTGTCTGGCATCTTGATGAGCCCATGTGTGATTCTACGGTGATTCCTACGTATTGTCTTGCGAGGGAAACAAAAAAGCACTGCACGGTCGTTCTGACTGGAGAAGGCTCGGATGAGATTTTTGCGGGATATGAGCAGTACAAGATGATGATGTTGCATCAGACATACGCGAGAAAGATTCCGCATGTAGTCCGCTCGACATCCAGCCACATCGTTAATGTCATTCCTACACCCCTTTTGAATAAAATCTTCAAATATGCCTCTGGCCTTGGAAAAAAAGGGATTGAGCGTTTTAAGAAGTTTATCGCCGCGAATGATTATGCAACACAGTATCTCTGCCTCGTCGCGATATTTGACGAGGATGAACAGCATGAGCTGTTTACGACGGCATATCAGTATCTCAGCGAAGAAGTGCAGCTAAAAAAACAGTTATCGCAGGAGTATTTTTCCGGAAAGCATCTCATAAATAACCTGTTGCAGTTAGAGTCAGAAACCTTGCTTCCTGAAGACTTGCTCATGAAAATGGACAAGATGACGATGGCGTTTGGCGTTGAAGCGAGAGTGCCTTTTTTGGATTACCGCATTGTGGAGCTCGGATCAAAAATGCCTCCTGAACTGAAACTTAAGGGATTAAAGGATAAATATATCCTGAGGGAGGCAATGCGCGGCATCATCCCGGATCAGACACGATTGCGCAAGAAAGAGCGTTTTTTTGTGCCAACACAGCATTGGTTCAACACGGAGCTTGGGGAAATCACGAAGCAAATCCTCTCGAAGGAAGCCCTTCAGCGTGAAGGGTTTTTCAGTCCGGACTACTTGGACAAAGTCTGGAAGGGCTATAAGAACTCAAGCATTTTTTATGCGCGCCAGCTGTGGAGTCTGCTGACGTTTGAGGTGTGGCTGCACACATATATTCATCAGGAAAAAATTAATCCTTTGAGGAGCATAGCATGAAAGCATGGCTTTCTGATTACATGGTGTGCCCGTATTGCGAAAAACCTCTCGCGTTGCGTGTGCTAAGGAAAGAACAAATGGAAATCCTTTCGGGCAAGCTTTCATGCACGGCTTGCAAGCGCAACTATCCGATCATTCAGGGAATCCCGAGGATGCTCCCAGATGCATTGATGGCTTCCGTCATAAAGCGGCACGATGCTTTTTTTCGTATTTATAAAAAGGAATTTCCAACGCTCAAGCTTACCGAGGGGGAAAGAATAAAAAAACGCACGGCCGAGGTATGGGGCTATCAGTGGACATACTTCACGAATTTAATTAGGGAAAGCGAGGATCAGTTTCTTCGATGGATTGCGCCTGTGCAACGCTCATTTTTCCGGGGTAAGCTTGTCTTCGATGCGGGCTGCGGCACGGGCAGGCATGCGTATTTTTCCGCAAAATTCGGTGCGCGTGTCATTGGCATTGACCTTAGCGATGCTGTTGAGACCGCGTACCATACTACAAAAAATATTGGCAATGTTGGAATTGTACAGGCGGATATTTATCATCTTCCATTCCGTGAGCGCACATTCGATTACGCGTATTGTATTGGAGTCATTCATCATCTTCCCGATCCCGAGCAGGGATTTCGTGAAGTTTTGAAAAAAATCAGAAAAAACGGTGCATGCTCTATTTGGGTGTATGGCAAAGAGCACAATGGGTTTATCGTGTACGGTGTTGAGCCTATTCGTAAATTGATGACGAGGCATATGAATCTGAGAGTGCTCAATGGCGTGAGTTATCTCGTGACGCTTCCTTATTATGCTTCAACAAAGCTCATTTATGGGCCGTTCAATAAGATTCCCGGAGTGCGTCGGGTAATGAAACGTGCCCCGTATAATGAGTATTTCGTTCAGTTCTCAAGGTTTGGATTTAAGCATCATTGGATGAATGTTTTTGACAAGCTCAACGCACCGCTTGCCGCGTATTATACGAAGAAAGACCTTGAAGGGTGGATAAAACGGTCTGGGCTTAAAGGAGCAACGCTAATTCCTGTAAACAGAATTAGTTGGGCATTGTTTGGACAACGATAGTTCTAGAAACATTTATATAAGGGTATGCACTCAAGATGCATATCGGATGCACATGGAGGTAATTTCATGACACTTGCCAGACTAAAGTTGAACACGTACACAAATAAAGTGTTGAATGTTGTGAAAGCTAAATTTGACTTGAAGGATAAATCTGCTGCTTTGAACAGATTTGTTGATGAGTATGGACAGGAAGTTGTAGAAAAAGAAGCAAATGACGCCTACATAAAGAAAATTCTTGAAGTTGAAGAGAAACACATTCAAAAATATGGAAAGCGAAAAATGTCCCTGAAAGAACTTGATGAGCTCTGCGGTGTTGACTAAATGTTCTCCTTTGACATGAGTGACGAGCTTAAGATCAAGATTCGTAAATTAGTGCATAAAGACCATAAAAAAGTTGAAATTATAAATAAAAAGATTAAGGAGATCATTCAAAATGACTCAATAAGTATCGATCGCTATAAGAATCTGCGGTATGACTTAAAACAGTACAAAAGAGTACACATTGACAGGCACTTTGTGCTGACATTTAAGGTGGATAAGCAAAATGAGCATATTCTTTTCATTGATTTTGATCATCATGACAGGGTCTATTAATTGGCTGATGACCTCAATTTCAGTTACATTTATATATAAGTTGTTACTAACTAGTGATTAATGAATGATTTTGGAGGGATGTGGTATGGTTTTGGCTCAGAATGTTGACACGAAAGTTCCGGGGATTGTGGTTCCTGTGTATGTGGAGGGTAAGGAGTTTTATGGTAATACTGTCGCGGATGCGTTGAAATCTGTTGAGTCTGGTTTTGGGGCGGCGTTTATGCCGCAGCTTGTGGATGCGAGGATTGCTGCTTCTGCTGAGAGTCGGCTTTGGCAGGTGTGGTGGACGGCTCCGAGTGTTCAAGCGACGGGAAGAAATAAGGCAGGAAAGCCTGTTGTCGTGTATGCGCATGTTCCTAATTATTTCTCACGTTCAGAAAACATTACTCAAGCGGTTAAGAATGGTCTCGTGAATGGGGCGGGAAGGCTTCCTCAGGAAGAATTTCAGCGATTGCTTGACTTAGAAGATAACGCTAATGTGTTTGTTGTTGAGTATGCTGACCTTCAAAGCTCAGATTCTGGTCTGATTGCTGTGGAGAATGCGTTGCAGCATCCGCAAGTAATTCCTTTCTTAGGGGGGCAAGAACGCGCAGAAGCGTACTTGGCAGCGTATGAACGCATGATTGGAAAACACATCAGAGTCTATCACCGAAATGACTTAGGTGATGAACCAGTAGCTCGTCTGTTGTTCCTTGGCGGCCTCGCCAACCTTAGCGGCCTCGATGGCAGCGACGACCTCAACA
>Ga0209541_10010173_pt1 | contig 15048 bp, 13 predicted proteins | sample RifCSPlowO2_01_FD_184027 | JGI IMG/M metagenome (GOLD analysis project Ga0209541, IMG submission 184027) | Groundwater microbial communities from Rifle, Colorado - Rifle CSP2_plank lowO2_0.1 (SPAdes) (version 2) | ecosystem: Environmental > Aquatic > Deep subsurface > Groundwater | place... | reverse complement strand
ATGCGTCTCGTTTTGTTCCTTCTAATTGGAATCCTAATTTTTGGATGATTTTTTGGGAGGCGATGTTTTCTTCAAAGTGTTCAACTTCCAGACGATGGAGTTTGAGGGTGTTAAATGCAATCTCAACTACTTTTTGGGCAGCTTGGCTGGTTATTTTTTTGCCCCAGTGTTCTTTTGCAAGCCAATATCCCAGCGTTGCTTTGTGATTTATATTATCAATATGTTCTATACTACAGATACCGGCGATTTCATTATTGATCTCAATGCCATAAATAATGGCTTTTCGCTGATGCCAATTTTTTCGAGAAAATGTAATGAAGGCGAGGGCATTTCTTTTTTTATAAGGGTAAGGTATATTTATTGTATAACGTACGATATCTTTGGTGATGTGTTTGGTGATAGCAGGGGTATCTGTCTTTTTGAGTTTACGTAAGATGAATGTGTCAAGAATGATTTTTGTTGGAGGGTTATGAGACATGATATTTGATCTCTTTTTTTAAATATTAATGTTTAGAGGCATGCCCAACTGTCGACAACCAGAACATCCATGGTTGATTCTTATCTTTCCTCCATCCTGCGACCCTGCGAACACTGCTACGTTCACCTTAGTGCTGCTTTGTTCCCAATCTGACACGATTCGATGAGGTAGAGTCCCACAGGACAGGACTTCGACGGTTAGACAAGAGGCCATTGAACGCTCTTGAGGCCTTCAATTAGGCTTCGGCTCCGTGTGAGGTCCGTTCACGGTAACAGCGCAGGACCAGCGCGCCAGCCTAGCTATCTCTACATTTTTTGTTTATGTTTAAATAGAAAGGTTTTTATATAAATGTTCTGTTTTTGTTGTATAAATTGTATTTTTGGGTGTTTTTAGGTGTTTTGAGATTAAGTTTGAATGGAGGAATTATAATGACAATTGGAGATTTATTTACATTGGATAGTGATTTGACGGATGACCGAAAGATAGTATATCAAGGGCCAGTGCATATGTTGGCAAAAAAAGAAGGATATCAACAATGTGAAAGTGATGGTAAGCCTGCTGTAGGAGGTTATATGGATGGCGCACATTGGCTTTATCGCAATAATGCGGGTCAGAAAGTACACCAAGGAGAGTTAACATTTGATATCCCCTCAGCATTGAGTTTATTATCTGAAAAAGAAAAAATAGATGAGTGGATAATTCTTACTCCAAATGATAATTTTCCAAAGTTATCTTTTAGTGAGTATAAATTGGAAGATGTAAAAAACAGTTATGATAATCGAGGACAGTATTCTTCTTCAAAAGGAGCATTACGAATACATCTTTCTGCGGCAATTTATGGACCAAAAAGATATTCTACAACTAATGAAATAGTTTTAGTTGGTATAGAACCCGGATGGATGAGCGCACCTCCTGTTTGGGGTAATTATGATTTTACCAAGAAATTTTTGTTTGTTCATTATGATTATGTGTTAGGTCAAATTTCAGGGGATAAAATAGAATTATTAGGCACGGCTTTTCAAATCCTAAGTCATTTGCGTTCTATGGTGAGTAATGATGTGAGTGACATAAATCTTTATTCTGGGGGTGTTGTTGCGTTGAAAACAAATGTACAATCACACAAAGAATGGGCATTGGATCATTTTGTTGAAACACTTGATCGCATTGTTGACAATGATATGTTTAAAGAAGTGTTAGCCCAGAACGCTCGATTAAAGGCAATTCAGAGAGCAAGCAGAGAATACCGATTTGATAAAGATGTTTCATTCACTGTACCAGAAATTCTTTCATGTATTGAAGATCCTTTAAAGAATCAAATTCCTCATACACTTGAAGAATTTAAAGCACAATCGGTTTGGCATTATTATCGTCCGGCTCTTGAACGATTACGAGAAGTTGTTGAGAAGAATGAAGATATGAAGAAGTTGATTAATTTGATTTAGTTTTTTTATTATTATTTTTATTCATTATTTTTTTACTTTTTTTTCTTTTCAAACTCTAACGCCGCCGAATTGATACAATACCGCACTCCGGTAGGCGTAGGCCCATCATCAAATAAATGTCCTAAATGGCCGCCGCATTTTTTACATCGTACTTCAGTTCGTTGCATACCATAGGAGATGTCTTGCTTTAATTCAACATTCTGTTTATTCTTCACATCAGAGAAACTGGGCCAGCCGGTGCCGGAGTCGAATTTTGTATCTGATGCGAATAATTCTGTTTTACAATCGGCGCAGATGTAGGTGCCGGTGCGTTTGTTATGTAAGAATTTGCCGGTGAAAGGTGTTTCGGTGCCTTTTTCTTTTAAGATATGATATTGTTCGGGGGTGAGGCAGGCGGGGTGTATGTTTTCTTTTTGTGTCATTTTTATTTTGGTTTATTATTTTATTTTATTATTTTATTTTCTTGTATAACTACCCAAACGTAAATGTATACATCATTATTCCTGGGGGGAGTTCTAATTCGAGTGTATGTTCTCCATAATCTTGGTCTATTATTTGATAGAGATCAAAATGTGAGATATTGATATTTTGTTGATATTTCCCATCTAGAAATACTTTTATTGCTTGTTCTTTAAGTGAACCGGCAACGATATTTACGGTCTTTGCATCGTATTTTAATATTATTTTACCTGGCTTTTCTATTACTTCCATGTTGTCAGCATTATTTTTCCATATCCCTTGCAGATAAAATTTATTTTTTTTGATATTTTGTGGAAGAGTATAGGTTATAATTTCATTTGGGTTTAACCCTTCCTGGTTTCCTAGTTGTCCGCGATTAAAATTGTAGCCAAAATAAAGTTCTGGGGTGTTGATGTTTTGAAATTGGGGAATTTTGATACTTGTTTGAATTGTGCTTGTATCAATTGTTTTATTTATCTCGTTTGCGGTAATTTTAAGAAGGTCGTTTCTTTCTTGTAAAGCTACAATAATTTTTTGTTCAGTGTCAGTGTATGCGCCTTCTCCGATGTGGTCATAGATAATAAAACCATCAATGTCAATGAGATATTTTCTTGGCCAGTAGCGATTTTTATATGCACGCCAAGTGTTGTAGTCGTTGTCTTGGACTACAGGATAGTGTATGTTAAATTTTTCTATGGCTCGTTTGACATTGAGATAGTCTTTTTCAAATTCAAATTCGGGGGTATGTACACCAATAATAATTAGTCCTTGATCTTTATATTTTTCATACCAGGAGTTAAGATATGGAATTGTTCGCTGGCAGTTGATACAGCTATATGTCCAAAAATCAACGAGAATCACTTTTTTTCCTATGTATTCTGCTAGAGTTATATTTTCTTTATTATTCCCTATATTATTTTCTATATTAAAGTAGCCTTGCGGTGCGACGAGTTCTTTTGCAATTTGGTATGTTTTAGCTTTTAGTTGAATTCTTGCGGTATCTTGTGATGTTTTTTCGTTTTGTGTTTCATTAGAATTATGAGGTAGAATTAGTTGAGTATCAACAATTGTTGTATCACTACTTGAATTATTTTTTGGCTTGAGAGATTCTAAATAGATGATTGAAAAAATGATTACGACAATCATACTTAACAGTAAGATTTTTTGATGTTTCATTTTTTTCTTTTCTTACTTTTTTTATTTTATTTTTTGTTCTTGTTGTGAAGATGTTGAAGCAAGGTAGGTTAGAAAACCGGGCAACAGAGGTAATACACAGGGGCTGAGAAAAGATACGATTCCGGCAAAAAAAGAAATGCCGATATTTATGATCGATAATGTCATGATTTCTGAGCCGCCGGTTGATAGACCAGCACCAAATATTTCTACGATGATTTCTAGATTAGCAATTCTATTTAATTGATTGACGAAAATTAAAATGCCCATGATTATAAGTAGCAAGCCGAAAAAAATGTGGATGTATCTGAACCAGCGGACTGTTTTTGAAATGAGTTTTTGTGCTTCTCCTACAAACATTCCTAGCAGTAAGAAAGGTAGTCCTAATCCAAGAGTATATGCTACAAGCAAGATAAATGCTCCAGAGGGTTGTGAAGTGGATAATGCTAGGATTGCACCTAACGCGGCGCTGACACAAGGGCTCCAGCCAATGGCAAAGGCGGCGCCAAAGACAAAGGAGGTAATATACGATGATTTAAATTTTTGGTGGATGTTGAGCTTATGTTCTGTTGCCAAAAATTGGGGTTTTATTAGACCCATCAAATAAAGACCAAAGAATATGATGATGATGCCGCCAATTCTTGCTAACCAATTTTGAACTGTATAGCCAACATTGGTGAGTACGGTTTGCAATAAGACACCCAGAAGAGAAAAAACAAGTGAAAAACCAAGTACAAAAAAAAGACTGCTTTTAAATGTTTCAATATTAATTTTGATCATGGTATCTATTTTTTGTCATTACAGGGATATATTTTTGTTACGTTGTTGATTTTGCTATCTCTTCTACATATTTTTCTTTATTCCAAGAGTTTGGCGCTTTAATTATTATTTTATTCTCTTTAAGAATTACTTTTGTATGCTGGTAGGCTATGCCAAATTGTGTTGCTATTGCAACTTCAGAATCATCAGTTTCTGAGTCTTTGTAATTGACTCTAAAGCCGATAATATTTTCGTTTTGTAGTTGATTAAATGCGGCGATAATTTCAGGTTGTTCTTGTTTGCATAATGGGCACCAATTGGCATAAAAATATAACAGAATAATTTTATGTTCCCTGATTGCTTTTTCGTAATCAGCGGTGTTGAATATAAGATATGGAGATTGGGTGCCAGCAAGAAGTTCACCAGTATATTTCTGATTGGTGTTTGCGTTGGTTGGAATATCACTTTTAATTGGTTTACTTTCTTTTTGGTTTTGTATTTTCTCTGAATTTATTTGCGGGGTACATCCAGAGAGGAGTAGGATACTTATGAGGAGTACGGATAATAAGATTATTATATATTTTCTCATGTGATAATTAGTATTTTTTTGATATACTTAAATCTATTGGTTAAGTTCTCTTTAGTGTTTGTCATGAGATATAGTATTTGTGTTTTTCATTGAACTTAGGTTGATGTTGTAGCCTTCGTAAATTAGGGGGATGACCATGCCGGCATCTGCGTGATGCAATTCATGGCAGTGGGTAATCCAGATGCCGGGGTTGTTGGCGATTAATTCTAAGTCGTAGCGTTCGCCGGGGGCGATATTAATGGTGTCTTTTGTTATGATTGCGTTTAACGGGACGGGGTTGCCATCGGTTGCGACGATTTTAAACGAGTGGCCATGGATGTGGATGGGATGAGTTGTGGATGTGCCGACGTTGATGAATCTGAGGAGAATTTTGTCGTTTTCTTTTACCACAATTGGTTCGGTGTCAGGGAACGCACGGCCGTTTATGGTGTAGAGGTTGTAGTTCATGCTGTGGGTATTTGTGTTTGCAGCTGATGTTTTGGCATTGGTTGTTTTGATTGGGTTTGCGGCGTTTTGGCCGTCGGGAAGTATTTCCCATTCATCGAGAAGAAGAGTATATTCTTTGTCGTAGGGTTTTTGATTTATGTTTGTTGTGATTGGATTATTTTTATTTTGTTGTTTTTCTTTTTTTGGTTCAATGATAAATGCACCAGATAGACCCATATCTAATTGTTGCGCTTCATCACCGTGTACTGAACCGTGAGTGTGATAAAATCGAGTTCCGGTGGGTTTGGCGATGAAGTCATAGGTATATGTTTGATTAGGGAGGATAGCTTGTTGGGTAATACCGGGCAGGCCGTCTTGGGTGTATGGTACTTCTAGGCCATGCCAATGTAGTGAGGTTGGAACAGGGAGGCTGTTTTTGAGCGTGATTTTGACGTGATCGCCTTCGGTTACGCGAATCTGGGGACCTGGGATTTGGTTGTTATAGGCCCAAGCGACGAGGTATTGGTTTGTTCTGTATTCCCAATGGATGGGGGAGGCTTCGAGGTAGAAGTGTTTGGTGTTGTTTTTGATTGTTGGTTGAAGAGGGAGGCGGTCTTTTGGTGATTTTATCGGGTACGAAAGATGGGATGTGTCGGTTGGTTCTGATGTTTGTTCTGAGGTGATGAGTGCGTTTAACGGATTACTTTTGATTAGGAGGATTAGAGAAGTTGTTGAGAGGATAAGAGTAATTATGCAGATTGTCCAGAGTAGTTTGTGGTGGGATTCCATGTAATTTTTTATTTTAATGCGTATTATTCTTTTAAATATCTTGTGGTATATATTTACTCTGTGGTTAAATATGATTGAAAGTTTTAAATAGTCAATGTTATTTAGACCTATCTGTAATCAAAAATACTAATTAGGGGGGGTAGAAACTATGGAAGAGAAGCTTAAAATTGTTCTGATAATTATCGGATGGATTATTATTTTATTTGCGGTTATTGCTTTAATTAATTTTATTATCAAAACAGGAGTTTTCAAATGAATTTATATAAAATAACACTTATCTTTGCTGAACTTTTAAGTGTGATACTTGGTTCTATCTGGATTGTCTATAAACTAAGAGAGATGCAGGTTGATGATTTGATTATGAATACGGCAACTTATTCTCTTATGATCTATGTTGCGTTGGGTAATTTAATAGAGCAATTGACTAAAAACTAGATTGAGCTTAAGAATTCTTTACTCATTCACAAAATCCATCCTAAATTCTAATCCATAATTTTTGAAGCCGTGTTTTTCATACATTTTGTGGATTAGTTCTCTGGCGTGGCGGGAGGTGCAGATTAATTTATAGCATTTATTTTCTTTGGCTTGCGCGATGACGTGGTTGATTAATTGTGTGCCAAGACCTTGGCCGCGGTGTGATTCTTCTACGTAGAGGTCTTCGATGAAACCGAAGGGTTCTATGTGTAGATCATTGTGAAGCAGGTAGAGGAAGACGCGGGCGATTTCTTTATTATTTGCTTGGTCTACTATGAAGAATTTTAGGCTGTTTGTTTGGATTGGTTTTTGGTGGATGTGCATGTGGGGTTTGATGTGGTTTGGGGTTATATATAATTTGTGATATGTCATATTGTTTTAGTTCTTACTAGTTAATAGTTAAATTAGAAAGATTTATAAACTGAGAGGTGTTTTTATGGTCTATGAATAAATTATATACTTCTTTGGCGGCAGTCGTGATGGCGTTGAGTCCTGTTGAGGGTCTGGGACAGCAAGCGACTGCGGGACAAGTACAACAGAAAAAAGATACTTCTATTATTGAGTCATTGTTGAAAACGTTTGATATTTTTGAATCTGATTTGGAGCGTCAGGGGTGGGCGCAAAAGTATGATCCAACGGTAGATTATTTGTTGAAGTATCAAGATGTTGTACAAGAGATTTGGAAGTTAGATTTAGTGCAATATAAAAATAGTCATTTTTTGGCTGATCGTAGAAATAGTTATAATGATGGGTATACTGCTGTTTTTTTTGGTGATGAAAAAGTGGATTTTGCAGTGCCAAAAGATTATTTGTATGAAGTGAAACGATCAAATGTTGCGATGATGATGCTTTCTGTTAGATATGATTATCTTCAAACAGTACATTGGGATGAGAAGCTTATGAAAACAGTGGAAGAAGAGCGTGTTGTACAGTTGTCTCAATCTTTTATTGGTATGGGTTGTGATTATTCTTATGGAACAAAAAAAAGATCAAAATGTCATTATAAAATTGATGTGCCGAAAGCTGTTCTTTCCACAAAAGAGCAATGGCATACATTTACTTCTGATGAAATAAATCAAGTGTATTATGTTGGCGCTGGTTTGGCTAGAGCGATGTTGGATACGCTTCGAATTGAAAATCAAAAATGGAAAGATACTTCTTGGAGAAAACTGAAAGAGGAATTTAAAGATAGTGCTTTTGTTGATAAGAAAACAGGTGAATTTGTGTTTTATGGTGATTCTTCCTGTGAACCTTGTGAACTTGTTACGAGTTTTTTATTTGATCATAAAATTCCGTTTGTTGAGAGAAGTCAGATTGGTGCTCCAGGTTATTGTAGTGGAGTACCATATATTCTTGAGGGAAAAAGTTGTTATGGAGCAGGAGCGGGAGTTATAATTGATATTACTAAGAAGATGTATGATTTTTCTGAACCAACTAAAGAGGCAACTCCAATTGTTCCTGTTGCTCCTGCTTCTGTAGAAGTTCCGGTGAAAAAGTCGAAATTCAAGCAGAAATAGTTAGTTCTTGTTTTGTTTCTCTTTTCTTACTCTTTGCCAAAACATTTTTAAAGTATTTATTAAATAATGTCTTTTAATTACTATTATCACAATACTATGGTTGAATTAATTATTACGGAGAAGCCCAGTTCTGCGAAGAAGGTAGCGGAAGCGTTAGCGGATGGGAAATTGATTCAGAAGCGAAATAAGCAGAGTTCGTATTATGAGTTAACGCATGGGAAGAAGCAGATTGTGGTGACGTCGGCGGTTGGGCATTTATTTGGGTTGGTTGAGAAGAATTCTAAAGGGTGGAGTTATCCGGTGTTTGATGTGGAGTGGCAGGCGTCAAATAAGTCTTCGAAAGCGCTTGCATATGTGAAAGATTATATTGATACGATTGGGATGCTTGCTAAGACTGCAGATGAGTTTACAATTGCGTGCGATTATGATGTGGAAGGAGAGGTTATTGGTTTTAATGTGGTGCGATTTGTGTGTAAGAAGAAGGATGCGAATCGGATGAAGTTTTCTACGCTGACAAAAGGGGATTTAGTGAAAGCGTATGATGAGAAGATGAATCATTTGGATTGGGGGCAAGCAAATGCAGGGGAGACGCGGCATATTTTAGATTGGTTTTATGGGATTAATTTATCACGGGCGTTAACTGCGTCTATTAAGACAACGGGTAGATTTAAAGTGATGTCAGCTGGTCGTGTACAGGGGCCGGCGCTGAAGTTGTTGGTTGATAGAGAACGAGAGATTGCGGCGTTTAAACCGGAGCCGTATTCAGAAATTATATTACATGGGGAGTTTGAGAAATTAGGGTTTGAAGCGGATCATAGCAATGGAAAGATGTTTGATCCTGTTGTTGTGCAGAAAGTGTTTTCTGTTGTGAAAGATGCGAAACAAGCGATTGTGAAAGATGTTAAACGCACTCAACGTGAACAGATGCCTCCGTATCCATTTGATTTGACAGCATTGCAGACGGAGGGGTATGCACAATTTAAGATTACACCAAAAGAGACGTTAGAGATTGCGCAGTCGCTGTATTTAGCAGGGGTGACTTCGTATCCTAGAACTTCATCACAGCAGTTGGATCCAAAGCTGGGGTTTGTGAAAATTCTAACTGATCTTTCTCGCCAGATGGAGTATCGAGATTTATGTGATGAGCTGCTTAAGTTGAAAGAGTTGAAGCCGAATAATGGAAAAAAAACGGATCCGGCGCATCCGGCGATTTATCCGACGGGTTTAACACCTAATGAATTGAATCCCAAGCAGCAAAAAATATATGATCTGATCGTGAAGCGGTTTATGGCAACGTTTGCTAAACCGGCGGTACGAGAGACGATGGAAGTTGGGTTGGATGTAAAAGCTGAGCTATTTATTGCGAAAGGAACAAGAACGGTTGATGAGCAATGGCACAAATTTTACAAGCCGTATGTGAAAGTGGATGAAGTGACGCTGCCGGGAATGAAAGAGAAAGATGTTGTTGTGGTTAAAGATATTGTACAAGAAAATAAAGAGACGACGCCACCAAATAGATTTAATCAGGCGTCGATTATCAAAGAGTTGGAGAAGCGAAATTTAGGAACGAAAGCGACGCGGGCAGATATATTAGATAGGTTGTTTGAGCGAGGATATATTGAAGGAGTGCAGATAACGGTTTCGCAGTTTGGGATGCGGACAATTGAAGTGCTTGAGAAGTATGCAGCAACGATTGTGGATGAAAAATTAACTGCGGATTTCGAATCAGAGATGGATAAAATTCGTGAAGGAAAAGAGAAGCAGGAGAAAGTGCTTGATTCTGCTAAAAAAATATTAGTTGAATTGCTGTCGGATTTTAAAAAGAAAGAAAAAGAGATTGGGAAAGATTTGTTAGGTTCGCTTACGGAGATGAGGGAGAAGCAGAGTTATATTGGGCAATGTTCGGGATGCAGCGAGGGAAAATTAGTGATGAAGAAAGGAAAGTTTGGGATGTTTATTGCGTGTGACAAATATCCGGAATGTAAGACAACTTTTAAACTGCCAGGTTCGGGACTTGTAAAGAATTCAGATAAAATATGTACTCATTGTTCGCATCCGATGATTGTAATTATTCGAAAAGGTAAGCGACCACAGGAAGTGTGTATTAATTCGGGATGTTCGAGTAAAGTGACGGCGGAGGAGAAAACACAGTATGAAAATATTGAACAACAGAAAGTGGCGGAGCCGTGTCCGAAATGTGGGAAGAATTTAGTTGTTCGGCGATCGGTGTATGGGCAGTTTTTAGGGTGTAGCGGGTATCCGAATTGTAAATATATTGGGAAGTTGGGTGGGGAGAAAAAAGTTGAGGAAATTCAACATAACGCTGAACAAAAAAAAGAGAAAATTGGTGAACCAATAGTTTTGCCTCCGCAAACAAAAGGAATTATAACAGAAGCAAAAATAAAAGAAGAAAAAGTTAAAAAAGCAGCCAAAAAGAAGTAAAACTTTATATAGAAGCACTTCTGCTTTAGGGTTAATAGTAGTTGTCGGGATTATTATCTTTTATAAATAATCTTAACACAGTACATGAAAATTAAAAGAATAAAAATTAAAATAAAAGGTGGTTACTATGGGTATTGTAAAAATTAACATACATAAAGTGCATGCAGATAGAAATTTAAATGCGAAGCCGGGGCAGGTAAATATTAATAATAATGTTTCTTTAATAAATGTTGAAGAGATGGATTTTGGGGTGCAAGGGAAGCGGGGTTTGAAGTTTACATTCGGTTTCAGTTGTGAATATGAACCGGATTTAGGTAAGATTTCTGTGGAAGGGCAGGTATTATTTTTAGAGGATGAGAAGAAAGTCAAAGAGATTAAAGCGAGTTGGGATAAGAATAAGCGAGTGCCAATGGATATTATGGAGCAAGTTGCGAATGCGGCGTTACATAAAGGGAATATTCAAGCGATTAAGATTAGTGAGGAAGTGAATTTGCCTAGTCCTTTGCCATTGCCGAAAATTAAAGCGAATCCGGTGACGGGACAGGCGCCTGCGGCTGGCTTGGAGAAGAAAGAGAAGAAGTAGATTGTTATATTCCCTGTAGGGGTGGTGTTAAACGCACTTTTTTTTATATTTTTGTTTTCTTCAAATCACCATAAAGCTTATAAATTTGTTGAGATTTATAAAGTATAGTGATTGATGGTAATTTTTTTGCTTATTAATTATCAAAAAGAGGGACGTGAAAAAGATGTTTCAAAAAGTGGTACCTTTAAATGATTGGTACATGAAGTTAAAGAGGAATAAATGGAATTATTATTTTGATAAGTTTACGTTTGTTGATATTTTTTTATTATGGGTAACGGCGGTGATGTGTTTTGGGTTTGTGTATTATTTTTTTGCGGATAATAATTCTTATTTGTATTCTTCAATATTTCAAAAACCGGTAGTGAAGTTTATGGATCATATTTATTTTAGTTTCATTACGGCGACAACGACGGGGTTTGGGGATATCACGCCAGTGGGAAATTTTAAAATTGTGGCAATTTTTCAGGTGATACTGGGGTTGTTATTACTTGCGGTTGTGACGTCAAAATTAGTGTCGATTAAGCAAGATATCATTTTGTCGGAAGTGTATGAGATTTCGTTTTATGAGAAGATTAATCGGCTGCGGTCTTCGTTATTATTATTTCGTCAGAATATAAGCAGGATTTTACCGCGAATTGAAGAGAGAACAATTACGAAACGAGAAGTACATGATATCTATATTTATATTGTGCCTTTAGTTGATACGTTGCAGGAAATTGAGCAGATTGTGGAGAAGCCGGAAGAGGGGGCAGTGTTTACCAAAGTGGTTGATTCAGTGAATACGGAATTGATATTTAGCAGTGTGATTCATTCTCTTGAGAAATTGCAGGAGTTGATTGTGGCGTTAAATCATAGCAGGCAGGAGTGGAAGAGAGATGTAACGGTTGGGATGATTCAAAAAGTGATGCAGTTTGATACCTTATTGTTTGAGAAAGGGCAGTTATTAGATATTGTACCGGAGCAGAAAATGCAGGATTTAGTTTTGCAGAATTCTACAGTTGTGAAGCATATTCAGGAAGCGTTAGTGCATAGTTATGGTTTGGATAAAGCGAGAGTTGTGCGAGGGTAGTTTGATTTGGTTCTGTTATGTGTTCTGTTTTTTGTTGGTGTGCTGTCTCGAGGTTAAAGCACCATAACCTTTATAAATTAGGGTTCGGTCGAAAGGGGTATGGAGACAGTTGCCCCGCCAGAAATTAAGCTGAAAGTAATGGAAGCAGTACAGGATGATGTTAATCGTGGTATTGTGAAAGTGGATTCTAGTTTTATGAAGCAGATTGGGGTTGCGCCAGGGGATGCAGTTGAGATAAAAGGGGAGAGAGTAACTGGTGCGATTGTAGATCGAGCGTATCCAGGAGATATTGGGCTTAATATTATTCGCATGGATGGGAATATTCGACGAAATGCGAGAACTTCTATTGGAGAGATTGTAACGGTGCGTAAAGCGGATGTTAAAATTGCTAAAAAAGTGATTATTGCGCCGGCAACAAAAGGTGTGATGATTAAAGCGGCGCCACAATTATTCAAGCAAGGGCTGCTTGGCAAAGTGGTGGCGAAGGGGGATATTGTTTCGCTTGGTCGAGGGCGGAGACGAACGCATTATCAAGGAAGTGCGGATGTGAATGATATTTTTTCGATGATGGAATCGCAGTTTGCGGGATTTGGATTTGGGGATTTGAAGTTTGTGGTGGTTGATACGAATCCGCGAAAGGAAGTTGTCATAATTGCAAATGAAACAGAAGTGGAATTTAATCCGCAAGCGGTGGAATTGAAAGAGGAAGAGGGATTAAATTTAGGTGTGAATTATGAGGATATTGGGGGATTAAAAGAGGAGATTAAGAAAGTGCGAGAGATGGTAGAATTACCATTGAAGCATCCGGAGATTTTTGAGAAGTTAGGTATCGAAGCGCCAAAAGGAGTGTTGTTACATGGGCCGCCGGGAACGGGGAAGACGCTGCTTGCTAAAGCGGTGGCGAGCGAGACGAATTCACATTTTATTGTTATTAATGGACCGGAAGTTATTTCAAAATTTTATGGAGAATCTGAAGCAAATTTACGCAAGAAGTTTGAGGAGGCGGAGCAGAATGCACCGTCTATTATTTTCTTTGATGAGATTGATGCGATTGCAACGAAGCGAGAGGAGACGCGAGGGGATGTGGAAAAGCGGGTGGTTGCGCAGTTGCTTGGTTTGATGGATGGGTTGAAGTCGAGAGGGAAAGTGATTGTACTTGCGGCGACAAATATGCCAAATTCACTAGATATTGCGCTTAGACGGCCGGGACGATTTGATCGGGAGATTGAGATTGGTGTTCCTGATAAAGAAGGGCGATTGGATATTTTAAAGATTCATACGAGGAATATGCCGCTTGCTAAAAATGTCGCGTTAAAAGATATTGCGAAAATTACGCATGGGTTTGTTGGTGCGGATTTGAATATGCTTGCCAAAGAAGCGGCGATGATTGTGTTACGTCATATTTTACCGGAGTTGAAATTGGAGGGAGTAAATGATGAGGATCCGATTCCGCAAGAGATTTTAGAAAAATTAGTGATTGCGCAGAAAGATTTTATTGAAGCATTGAAAGTGGTTAGGCCAAGTGCGATGCGAGAAGTTCTCGTTGAGACGCCGGATGTCAGTTGGACGGATGTAGGTGGTTTAGAGGAGACAAAAGAGAAGTTGAAAGAGGCAGTGGAGTGGCCACTCAATAAACCAGAAGTGTTTAAGCGGATGGGGATTCGTCCACCACGAGGAATTTTATTATATGGGCCACCGGGAACGGGGAAGACATTACTTGCAAAAGCAGTTGCAAAAGAAAGTGAAGCGAATTTTATTTTAATTAATGGTCCGTCGTTGCTTTCAAAGTGGGTAGGAGATAGTGAGAAAGCGATGCGAGAAGTATTTCGTAAAGCACGACAAACGTCACCTACGATATTATTTTTTGATGAGATTGATGCGCTTGTGCCGCGACGCGGTGCTGGTGGAGATAGTGGGGGCAGAGTGAATGATAAGATGGTGAATCAGATGCTCACAGAGATGGATGGACTAGAAGCGTTAAATGATGTTGTCGTTATTGCGGCGACAAATCGACCTGATATTGTTGATCCGGCGTTATTGCGGCAGGGAAGGTTTGATAGAATTATCTATATTCCTATTCCAGATGAGAGTGCGCGAAAGAATATTTTTGAGATTTATTTAAAAGAGATGCCAGTTACGAAAGGAATTGATGCGCAGAAATTAGCAACTTTGACAGAAGGGTATGTCGGTGCGGATATCGAAGGTGTATGCCGAGAGGCGGCGATGATTGCGTTACGTGAGGATATTAAAGTGAAAGAAGTTAAAATGGAACATTTTATGAAAGCGTTAGAAGTTGTGCATGCGTCAGTTGATAAAGATGTGGAAACGGCATATAAAGAGTTGGAGAATTATTTTAGTTCGGCTCGCGCAAAGCAAATTAAAGAAGAGAAAGTGGCGTATTTTGGATGAAGATTTTTGTTTGTGTTGTTATTTTTTGATAATTTGTTTGGTGCGGATGTTTATTTGTTTACTTTTTTGTAGTTATTTTGTTACTTTTTAGACGCTAGATGACCAATAGGTTTATAAATGATTTTTGGTTGCTAGGGCTTGAGATGTATTACCGGAAAAAAGAGGGTACGTTTGTGGTAGTTTTAGCTTTAGTAGTGCTTTTTTCAGGGTTATTTTTGTGGGTTGATGATGGTAATAGAATAAGTTTAACTGGGGCGGCGGTGTCGAATATAGGGAATGTTGTGGCGGTGCCAGAAGAGGGGGATAATTTGGTTGAGGGAGGGGTTGGGGAGAAGGTTTCACTTGTTGATTCTTATTCAAATATATTTAATGATTCTTCTAAACAGCATTCATCTAATCTAAAAGTAGAAGTTGTTCCTGTAAATGATGGTTCGCTACT
>Ga0209541_10010172_pt1 | contig 15048 bp, 13 predicted proteins | sample RifCSPlowO2_01_FD_184027 | JGI IMG/M metagenome (GOLD analysis project Ga0209541, IMG submission 184027) | Groundwater microbial communities from Rifle, Colorado - Rifle CSP2_plank lowO2_0.1 (SPAdes) (version 2) | ecosystem: Environmental > Aquatic > Deep subsurface > Groundwater | place... | reverse complement strand
AAGAGCTACAAGCACCCTGCTGGGTTGTTCTCTGCAGCAGTTCTTGAGCCAAGCCCTGCAAACCCTGTTCTTGCTAGATACATGTCTGCAAGAGCTACTACTGCATACAATGCACCGACTGGTTTGACGGCATGGAGAGATGATGGATTGTATGTCGACGGCAAAAAAGTTCCTGAAAGGCAAGAAGCTTATGAAGTATACAAATGATTAAAACGACAAAAAGACAATCAAAGAAAGTCTATTACTATATGACACGTAGCAATCCTGCACCATTTGCATCTGCTGTGAGCAGTGGTCCCATTAAAGCTACAAGCCCAAAAGCAGCTTTGGAAAAAATTGTAATAGATTATTATAAGCATGAGCACCCTGCTGGGCTTTATTCGGCTGCAATATTTGAGTTTGCACCATATTTTGAAGGGTTTGAGTTATACCAAACCCCTGTTCTTGCAAGGTTTTTGTCTTCAAGAGCTGTAGCAAAGGAGCACCAGGATGCGCCAGCAGGTTGGACAGAACTGAAAAAGGACGGGCTTTATGTTGACGGTAGAAGAATTCCTAAAAGCCATCAACGCTGGATGTCTGATGACCGACGTACTTTCGATGACTTTTTATTCGACGATATACCTTCACGAAAAAACTTTGATCAAATATTAAATCAAATATTGCAAGACTCAACAAGAGTTTATAGAAAAGGCAAAGCTGTAGAAAGGAAACAAGTTGGAGATATTGATGTTACAGAATTATTTGGATACAAACATACTTCTAAAGCCCCTGCAGGTAAGAATTATGATAAAGTAGATATGATCTTTGTGGATGTTGTTGTTGATAGGGCAAAAGCAGAACAATACAGACATGACTTTACACTAATTGTAGGAGATTATCTACGACAAAGTTTTCTAGATTCATACATGCATGCTGGAGGTCTAAGCTATACTAAGTTAGCATCTGAATTAGAACAAGAAGGCGCTTTGAGATTGATGGCACTTGGAAAAACATTACGTATGTGGAATGTTGTAAGCTCAAAAACATCAGGGATGGATGATGTGATGATAACAAAAATAGATAAATAATATTTGTATTACAAAACATTAACAAGAATTATCGGCACCAGCAAACAAGCCATCGAGTTGCTTCTTGAAACTTCTGCAATGTTCGGTATCAAGCCGATAAATGTTGCAATAACTAATATTAAAAATCCAATAAATCCGCTAAAATACAGAACCATTAGCGAAATAAATAAAATAATAAAAAAACTCAAAAATGAATAATTTAACCTGTTCATTACAGCTGAAAAGACTTTGCTCACATGCAAAGTCAAAAATGCTGCGATTCCTCCTGCAATCAAGGCAACTGATAAGAACAAGATTAATGTGTTAATATCAATATTCTGCAATAATTGCTGCACTACAATGATTGAGCCGTTTCTTGCCTTCTCGATTGTAAAAAGCGTAATTAAAGAAAGCACCATCGAGACCGTGTTAATCCCGCCGACAAGAATTAAATAACTGAAAACATCTATTTTTCCTGCAATCTGGCCTGCAACAACTGCTGCCTGGGCGGGCCCTAAGCCTGGAAATATTGAAACTAAAGAGCCGGAAAAGACTCCAGAGCCGAGAGCCTTTAACATATTCTTCGTCTTGACTTTTACCATTTCTGTTGTTCTTTGAATCGGCAAACTTGTTTTTTGTGTCAAGCTCAAGAATAAAACACTAACGCCAAATAAACCTGAAAGCATCGGCAATAAAGGATCTTTCAGGTTTGGCACATTAAAAACAACCAAACCCAAAATTCCAGACAAAGCAACAACAACAAAAGCCCAGAATTTCTTGTTCAAATTTTCTTCTCTTAAAACCATAAAAACGACAACAGCAAGCAAAATCCAACCAATATAATTTTTTAGATATTTAAAAATAAGCGGAACAATAATTATCAATAACGGCGACAATAAAATGACAATAATCAAACATAATAAACTGCCTATCACTGTTAATCTTATCGCTTCATGTCCCATTCCTTCCAACAATAATCTATGCGCAGGCAGAACAGCCAGAGCAGTGTCATCTGATGGAGCTCCAAGGTATGTTGCGCTTATAAAATCTGAGAAAGTGTGGGTTATCGACATTGCAATTATAAAAGAAGCGACTGCAATAACATTTGTATAGCCGAGCAGAAAAGGTGATATGCTAAACAAAATTAATGCGACGAGATTTATGTGAAGACCAGGTGTCAGGCCCGTTAGAACTCCTGCCAAGCACCCGATGATAATTGCAATGAAAATTTCAATAAACACTACCTAATCACCCTTATTTTTTGTGCAATTATCTCATTCTTCCCATTGTATTCCTGGACTTCCCCAATAACTTCAATGCTGTCGCCATTGTTTAATTTAAAATTTTTATCGTCTGCGAACAGGACAACAGTGACTGGGCTTTGCTGATTAACCTCGACAAAAACAACGCTCCCTTTGTCAGTTATTTTTGTTACTGTTCCCTGCAGTTTTATATCATCTCCTATGTTTTCATTCAATTTATTTGGCATGTAATCCCTAATTTGAATTTTTGTCGAAATAAGATATAAAATAAACAAACCGGCCAAAGAGCAGATTAAAGCGATTTTCAACAAAGTTGTTTCTTTCATTGTTTTATTTTTATTGTTTTTTATAGTTATCGAAAAACAAAGTTTTTCGGGAACTCCCAAAAATTTTCAATTTTTGATAGTTATTGAGTTTTTTATAGTCTGTTTTTATTTTTTTCCTATTGTTAATAGCAACCAAAGAAAATTAAAGATTTTCTAGGTTGCTAAATCCCTTGGATTATAGCAACCTTTAAAAATAGCTAAGCATATACAATATCGGGATGGTTACTCTAAAATTCAATTCAACAGCGGACATGAAAGTGCCCGGCAAAATTATAGACCAGGTTATAGGCCAGGATGAGGCAGTTGAAGTTATAAAAAAAGCTGCCCAGCAAAGACGACATGTTCTTTTGATAGGCGAGCCAGGCACAGGCAAATCAATGCTGGGATTAGCTTTGGCAGAGTTGTTGCCCATGGAAAAGCTTGTGGATATAATTGCCTTTCCAAACCCTAATGACGAGAACATGCCGTTGATAAGGACAGTTCCTGCCGGCCAGGGAAGAGACTTGGTTGCAAGGGCAAAATTGCAGAGCATGACGATGTTCAAGAATCAAAACATAATTATTTTTATTTTAGTTCTTCTTGCAATGTTTGCTCCGTGGTGGGTTCGCTCCTATTATAAATCTGACATCATGTTTGCAGCTTTCTTTTTAGGAGGCATGGTGTTTTTGGCAGCGTTTGTCATTTTCCTGAACTTAGGCAAGAGGGTTGAAACAAGGGTTAAAATTCCAAGAATTATAGTCGATAATTATAAGAGAAAGCAAGCATCATTTAATGACGCAACAGGGGCTCATGCAGGCGCTTTGCTTGGAGATGTGCTTCATGATCCGTTCCAATGTTTTATAGATTCTAATATATATGTTAAAAAAGACATGTCACAGGCATTTACTTTGCAATCTATACAAAAAACTTTAGACGGATTATTCCTTAAACACCAAGATAAAATCATGAAAGATAATGTTTATGAAGCAATTTTTCTAGGAAAGAACGAGTTATTTGTATTAGGAGAATTGAATGGCTCTATTGCTCCAGTAGGAGTTTTGTCATGCAATAGACAAGATTACAATGGCAAAATGATAAAACTTACAACTTCCGCAAATAAAGAAATCATAGTTACACCAGAGCACAAAATAGCTGTAAATAAAAATGGAAAAATTGCTTTTGTAGAAGCTAAGGATATTAAAGAAAAAGCCGAAATAGTCTCAAAAGCTGAAGATATCCTAATTGATGAACAAGACATTATCAATACTTATGATGAAAGGCAACAAGAGCAATGTAAATTGCATTACCAATATTTAGACATTAAAACGCAAAATCCCAATTGGGGGTATAAAAGAACAGCAAAGGCAATGAACCAGCCAATTGGAAAAACACGATGGTGGCATTCTAATAAGCATATACCAGTTCCAATTCAAACAGCTAATTGGTTAAGAAAAAGGGGGCTATTGCCATTAAAAATTGATAATCCAAAGTTGCCATTAATAGCAAAAGTTCTTGGTGCAACTTTTGGAGATGGTGGTGTTTTTGATAATTTGAATGGAATTTTCTTGTCAAGTTCAGAAAAAGAAGCAGTTGAAGAATTTGGAAGTGACATAGAAAACATTTTTGAATTAAAATTAAATGAAAATTCAAGAATTATGGAAGGAGGGATTTATGGACATTCTTGGTGTTATCAAAATACCAATAGAAATATAATAAGGTTTTTCTTAGCTTTAGGCGCACCTCAAGGGAATAAAACAAAATTAGCTTTGGAGATTCCAAATTGGATTTATCTGTTAGGCAATCTTTCAGACGAGTTTTTTGGCTCATTTTTCGGGGGAGAATTAGGAACGCCTAAAGTACATAAACAAAAAAATAGATTGCAAACATTAGATTTAGCAATTACAGGAACTAAAGAACTGGAAGACAATAGACTAAACTTCCTCAATAAAATTAAAAGATATTTAGAAGACAAGGAAGTTTACTCGACTGCTTTAGTCAAAAGAACAACTAAAAATGAAAAATTACTCCTTTATAGATTATTGATATCTGTAAAATTTGATAACGTTGTCAATTTTATTAAAAATGTTAAGATTAATTATTGCAAGTATAAAAAAGAGAAATTAGTTAATGCAATAAATGAATTTAGGGCTTTAAAGAAAAATAAGTATTATGAATTAATCTCACGAGGATATGGAGCAGAAAATGTGATGAAATTATTGCAACTGACTCCAAAATCTTTGTACGTGGTTTTGAATGGGGAGGAGATAGCATGAAGATGGAATCATTTGAAGAGATAGAGAATCTTTATAAAAATCATCGGCAAAAATGAACCAAGACAAAAAACAAATTCAAATATGGCCTAAGGGAGGGGTTGATAGAAAAAGAAGGTTAATTGATGAAATAAAGAAAGTTTTTGGACAAGACTGTATAAGAGAGAATACTTATGATTTTAAAAGGAAAAATCTTATTATTTTTCAAAGTGGTGATATTGAAGTTATAATAGACCATCACTTTAGTGACAATGAACTGGGGTTTTTTGGAACCGATGTAGATTTTATAGATTATGCCACAAAAGAAATCGAAGCTGATGGTTCGCATCAAATCTATTATGTACTACTAGTTTTTGGCATTTCAGAAAAAGATGAAATATATTTTGCAATTCCGATATTTTTCATTAAAAACAACAAACAGGAAATAAGCAAATCGGAATACAAAGGCAGCATACCGCCCCAATACAAGTTTAATATAATATTTAGGGATGGCAAATATTGGTTAAGGTTAAAAAATAATCAACTTGAAGATATTTCCGTATTCCAAACAAACATAAAAGATTTACTGAACCAAAGTCTAATAAATCGCTATGAAGAAGAAAAAGAAAAATATTTCAGCACTAAAAAAGATAAAGAAGAACTATTTAAAAAACTTGTAAGATGAACCTCACAAAACAAACCATCACAAAAATAGAAAAATTCCGTTACAAAGGAAAGGTTTACAATATCACAACTTCTTCAGGCAACCTGATAGCCGACGGAATTTTATGCAAAAATTCAGGAGGATTAGGAACACCGGCACATGAAAGGGTTGTTGCAGGCATGATACACAAAAGCCATATGGGAGTTTTGTTTATTGACGAGATTGCAACACTGCAGCCATCAACGCAGCAGGAGCTTTTGTCAGCCTTGCAGGAAAGAAAATTTGCAATCACCGGACAAAGCGAGAGAAGCGCAGGCGCAATGGTAAGGACAGAAGCTGTGCCTTGCGATTTTGTTCTTCTCGCTGCTGGAAATTATGAGACGATAAAGCACATGCATCCTGCATTAAGAAGCAGAATAAGCGGCTATGGCTATGAAATCTATATGAAAGAAACAATTCCTGATACAGAGGAAAACAGAAACAAGATTGCTATTTTTGTCGCGCAGGAAGTTGTGAAAGACAAAAAGATACCCCATTTCAGCAAAGAGGCTGTTGAAGCAATTGTAGAAGAAGCAAGAAGAAGAGCAAACAGGAAAGGGCATTTGACTTTAAGATTAAGAGAGTTAGGCGGATTAATAAGAGCAGCTGGCGACATGGCCGTGGAAGATAAAGCAAAGCTCGTCATGAAAAAGCATATTGTTGGAGCTAAGAGAATTGCAAGAACTCTCGAGCAGCAGCTTGCAGACAAGTATATTGAGCAGAAGAAGGAATATGAAGTTATAGTAACATCCGGAAAAAGAATCGGCAGGGTTAATGGGTTGGCAGTCATTGGAGTTACTCCCCCTTATTCTGGAATTATTTTGCCAATTGAGGCAGAAGTCACTCCTGGAGGAAAAGAAAGCGAGATAATTGCAACTGGAAAATTAGGCGAGATAGCAAAAGAAGCAATAAAAAATGTAACAGCAATAATAAAAAAATACTTTGGCGAGGACATAAAAGAGAAATACGACATTTATGTACAGTTTTTGCAGACTCATGAAGGCGTAGAAGGAGATTCTGCAAGCATTGCAGTTGCAACTAGCGTAATTTCTGCATTCAAGAAAGTGCCAGTAAAACAAGACACTGCAATGACGGGCTCTTTAAGCGTGAGAGGAGAAGTTTTGCCTGTTGGTGGAGTGACTGCAAAAGTCGAAGCTGCAATTGAAGCTGGTGTCAAGAACGTGATTGTGCCAAAAACAAATCTCAAAGATATTATCATTGACAAGGACAAGATGAAAAAAATAAACATCATTCCTGTGGAAACAATCCAAGATGTTCTTAAAGTTGTGCTGGACTGGAGCGGAAAGCAGAGGATTCTGAAGCAGATTATTGCTGCTGATTGAATTTTAAAAACGAAATGTTTATATTTGTATCATTAATTAATTAAAAAAATGTTAGAATCATTTTGGGATGAACGAGAGGTTAAGAAAGCATTAAAGCTATACATGCGAAGAATGAGGATATTCGCAGCTGGCGATGATTTGGAGGCAAGGTTTCTTCAGGGCTTTAATCCGGAATGGCACGCAGCAAAAGCCAAAGCTACTGGGATTTTCAGAAAATTAAATTCAAGCTCGATAATTAAGGCAGTAGAACAAAATATCACTAGTGAAAGTGAAGCGGAAGAATTCGGAGAAGCATTAGGTGCTATGGTGGGCGCATTGAGGTTTTTTACTGTTGGTATACTAAGCCAGGCAAACACAAGCAATTATAAGCAATTTATGAGTTCATTAAAAACCAGAAAAATAGAATTTTGCCCAAGAGTAAAGGAAATTATTGAACAGCGTTTAAAAAAGATTAATAGCGAATCTGGAACAAATGATGAAAAAAGGACATGCAATCAATTTCTTACAGGTCTTAAGTATATATTGCCTTAATCCCCCCAAGTCACAACAACATCATCAGTCCTTTCGTAAGGTCTTATATCAAATAATTCATAATTTTTATTTGCTTCTTTTTTCTGTAAAATCCCAAGCCAAGCTATCATCAATCCATTATCAACAAGCACTTCATTCGGCGGCACGAAAAATTTTGCGTTTCTTTCCTCGCACATTATTTTGCACATTTGCTGCAACCTTTTGTTGCATGCTACACCACCACCTAAAACAAGTTCATTTTTGCTGCAATGTGCCATTGCACGTTCGGAAACTTCAACAAGCATTGCAAAAACTGTTTCCTGCAGTGAGTAAGCCAAATCTTCAACTGCGTATTTTTTTGCACTAAAAAATCCTTTGGATTTTTGGTGCCCAGAAAATCTTTGATTTTCTCGCGAATCGTATTTTTGTTTTAGATTTGTCAAAATTCCTGAAAAAGAAACATCCATTCCTTTTACAACATACGGCAATTCAATGTAGTTTTTTCCACTTAATGCGAGCTTCTCAATTTTTGGTCCGCCTGGAAAACCCAATCCAATATATCTTGCAAATGAGTCAATAAAATTTCCAACTCCCATGTCAAGTGTTTCGCCAAAAACCCTGTATTTGCCACCGTAGTAGGCAATGACTTGGGTGTTTGCACCGCTCGGGTACAACAAAACAGGGTCTTTTGCTTTTGTCATTAATTTGCCAATTTCAAGATGGGCAATGCAATGATTTACAGGGATTAACGGAACATTAATTTTTTTAGCCAATTCTTTTGCCTTTTTCATTCCAACCAATAAGCAAGGCGCTAATCCAGGACCTTGAGAGAAAGAAACCAAATCAATATCGTTTAGTTTTAAGCTTGCTTGTTTTAATGCGTCTTCAACAACTTTGTCTTTTGCATTTTCATGATGAAGTTTAGCTTCGCTTGGATGAATTCCACCTTTTTCTGTTTTATACGCATCCGTAACATTGGCGTAGATTTTACCCTTGCTGTCAATTATTCCGCAGCCGAAAGTGTGCGCTGTTGATTCAATGCCTAGGGATAACATAAATAAAAAGAATTTAACATGATTTAAAAATTATTCTGAAAAATGGTTCTAGTTATAGGAAAAAATATAAAGCAGTGGCTTATAGATTAGTTAGCATGAAAAGAATCTTAACTTGGATAGGGGAAGAGAGGATTTTATTGCTGATTATTTTGATAGGTGTAGGATTAATTTTAAAGACACTTCCAGATTTAGTTGTGCTAGGCGGCTTGTTGGTATATGGTGCAGTGATTTTGGCTGTGCTCAGTATAACTCATAAGTTGTATTTAAAATTCAAAAAATAAACTCAGCATTTTTACTTTTGCCATTTTATTGCCAAAGCAAGCCTTTCCCTTCATCTGAAAATGCAATGATTACCGGAGTTGCAGGCTGCAAGCTGTCCTCTGCCAATGCATTGTGCACAATCAGAATTCCAGACGCAAGTGCAGCTGATGATTTGCCAAGTTTTTCTTTCCAGATTATATTCCCCTTGTCTGCATCCAAGCTGTAGAAATACCCGCCTTCAGCGCCAAAGTAGACTTTTCCATCTGCAAGCACTGGCGACGAGTCTGCATTTGCCTTGCCAAAGTTGTATTCCCAAACGATTTTGCCGTCTTTTTGGTTCAAAGCAAAGAATTTTCCCTCATAGGTGCCAATAAATACCTTGCCATAGCCTAATGCCGCAGCAGCCGAAACACCAATTAATTCCTCTGCACCAGAAGCTATTTTGTTTTTCCAGATTAGTTCTCCATCTGTTGCCGATATTGCATAAAAATATCCGTTCTCCGAGCCAACATAGGTGATCCCTTCTGAAACAGCAGGTGTGGAATGTATAAGATTTAATTTACCTGAGATATAATCAACTTGAAATCTCCAAAGCTCTTTTCCAGTTTCCGCATCTAGAGAGTACAAGCGGCTTGGCATTGCATTGCTTCTTGCTGAGCCTTCTGTCCCCACAATTATCATTCCATTGCTGTAAGCAGGGGAAGAATAAATAACCTCAGCATCTTCCAGGTATTTTTTCCAGATTAAATTCCCGTTATCCGCGTCAAGCGCATAAATATTTCCGGAATCATCTCCAGCAAAAACCTTATTGTCTGCGAACAAAGGCAGCGAATGCGAAACTCCTTTCTGGGTTTGGTATTTCCATAGGAATTTTCCTGTGTTTTCATCTAAAGCGTAAACATAGCCCGGAGGCAAATTTTTTAGATTGTCTCCTGCATTGGCGCTTATAAAAATCTTTCCGTTGCCTGCTGCAAGGCCTCTTGGAAAGAAGCTCCTCCCTTGCTCAGAATAAGACCATACTTTTTTCCCTGTTTTAAGGTCTAACGCAAATATATCCTCTAGAGCGATAAAAACCTTGTTGTCATCAATTATCGGCCAATTGCCCTCAAAATTACCATCATAATTTATTTTCATAAAATCATCAAAAGTCCATTTCCATAAGACATTTGGCTTTGAAGGCGCTTTTGATTCAGAAAATCCCGTTCTTGCATTGTTGCCATGGAATGTTGACCAGTGTGTTTCTTTAACTTCTGGTTTTTCTACAGGCTTTTCTTCAATTGGTTCTTCTGGAGTAGCTTCTTGTTGCGGTTCTGTTATTTTTTCAGCAGATTCTTCTTTAATATCTTCTATAGGTTTTATGGTTTCAGTCCCTTCTTTTTCTGCTTGTGGAGCGCAACCTATAATAAAAATTAACAAAATTAAAATAAAAATTATTTTTTTCATTTCAGCCACTTAGAAGATTCTCTAACTTCTGGATTATTTTTCAGCTTGATAAATATTAAGCCGAGAATTATAACAATGACCATCACTAAAAAGCTTCCATAAAAAAATCTGTTTAAGAGATGCAAAATGTATTGTTCAATAGTGGGGTCGGAATAAGGAAATAAAAATACCCGAAATACAAAAGCTTTTAGTCCATGGATGATAACAGAATACAAAACACCCAAAAACAAGACATTCTTAAAATTAAAATCGTAAAATAAAGTAAGTTTAATTACTGACAAAGCCACCATTATAGCCCATAAAGCCTGCGTTAAGTTTAAGATAAAAGGAAACCGATCACTTAAAGGAACTGCCACATAGTATTGAGATATTACCACTAAAACCGTACCGATAATATAATACTTAATCGGCCAAATATACTCTTTCAAAGTTTTTTCAAATATTTTCATTTTCCAAACAATCCCTTAAGAAATTCAATTATTTTTTTCATTCTTCCTTTTACCTCGGCTTTCTCAACTTATATCTTTCATAATTTCATCATTCCCCATTAACCTTGTAACAGCCTCTCAGCATTTCTATAAGCGTATTTTTCCTGCACAGTAGGATCAAGTCTTCCGATAAAGGCTCTTGCGAATTCTTCAAATAGGACACTGATTTCCTCGTCAAAGTGCCATTTTGGGCCCCTATCGGTTCCCCATACAAACCGGTCTGGATGTTTCTCAATCTCTTTTTTCCATTTATTAATTCGTTGATTTAACATTGAATCAAAATCTTGTTTAAACTTAGAAACAAACTCTTCCTTAGGCCCTGAAATAAATAATCCCATCATTGGATACAAGACTGCTGAGTCTATTGAAAAATAAACATTGGGGTATCTGTCCATCAAATCAGTAATAGAATTCTCTATTTGAAATCCATGCAGCAAAAAGTCTACTTTTGGGTTAAGCTGCAAAACTTTTTCAATCTGGCTTTTTTGATTTAAACCAGGATGCATCATTACAATTAAACCGTGCTTTCCGGCTAAAGCATAAACATCCAGCCATGTTTTATCGTTCGGGGGTAAATTCCTTGGGTCATAAAAAGCAAGCTCTCCGTAACCTTCAAATAATCCTTGATTAGAATTCTGAACACTCTCCAATGTTTTTATTTCAAGTCCAGCCGGCATTAAAAATAAATTAATTCTGTTAGCAGATTGCCGTTTTATATTTTTTGCGGCTTCCAATGATGCATCTAGCTGAATGAAATTTGGGATATAAAAACCTATATTCCCTCTAACATCTTCCTTATCAAAGAAGCATAAAATTTCATCTAGGGTAACATCTTTGCCAAGTATTGGGTCTACATAATTGGTTGGACTAGGCTCATGACCTTGCTCTTCAGTAATTTGCCTTAAATCAAAAGTAGTAGGCATATGAAAGTGAGCATCAAATAATGGGCCATTATAATATGGTCCTGCTGAAAATTTTTGGGAAAAAGTGCGGGAACATTTTTCTCTTGTTTCTTCCTCTTCTGAGGGTGCTTCTTCTTTTTCTTGAACAGTTGGTTGTTGAATTTCAGACGGTTCGGTAATGGTGGGTTCTGTTGTTTCAACTTCAGGTGGTTCAGATGTAGTTGGTTTTTCTGTTGTGGTTTCTTGTTGTTGAGCACAGCCAATAATAAAAATTACAAATACCAAAACTAATATTACAAAATATTTTTTCATTTTCCAAACAACCTCTTGAAAAAATCAGTTATAATCTCAAATAAACTCTTCTCTTTTTTTGGTTTGGTATCTTCCTTTTTGCTGGCATCCTTTCCTTTTGGAATATCCTCAACAAAATTACAGGCTTCACCGCAACAATCCTTAGGACAACTCTCATAAGCTTCTGCACCTTCGCAAATCCCATCTCCGCAAACTGCCTCTCCTTCAGGATTTTCTTCGGTCTTTTTCTCCTTTCCCCTAATCTCTTCCTCTAAACGTTTTTCCGGATTATAGATTGGATGATGCCCCTCAGACATATACTGGGCAGCACCAGTTCCAGCCACAATGTATGTGCCATCAGTAGAGATTGCAACACTAGCAATCCAAGAATCCGTTTTATAATTCCATAACGGAATTTTGCTTTCTTTAGAGAGGAGATAGACCTTTTTATCCTTGCTTCCTACAGCGATATAATTTCCGTCTTGCGAGATAGAAACAGAACCAACCCTTTCTTCAGCTTCAAATTTCCATAATGGTTCATCTTTATCTTTATCAATTAAATATATGTTATGGTCTCCGCTTCCAGCAACTATATATTTGCCGTTAGAAGATATATCTACAGAGCGAACCCACCAATCAGTTGTCCAGGTTTTTAAAGGAATATTTTTATCATTTGAGAAAAGAAAAATTGAAGTGTAGGTATCTGCGCTATCCAACCCATAGGCAGTATATTTTCCATCTCTTGACATTGCTGCCGTCCAGACAGGAGCATCTGGGCTGGTCTTATACTTTGTTAAGGGAACATTGCTTTCTTTGGAAAAGAGGTATGCTATCTCTTCGGGAGAGTGAGAGCCAGCAGCAACAAGGTTACCATCAGAAGAAACAGACAAGCCATGGACATCTGATGTTGCCTGGTATTTCCACAATGGTTTATTGCTCTTCTTAGAAAAGAAGATAAGCTCGTCACTGAATGATGTTCCAACAGCAAGATATTCACCATCAGCGGAGATAGAAACAGCATAGATGCCAATATTGTCTTTATATGTCCATACTAATTTTCCACTTTCTGAAAAGAGATTTAAAGATTCACGGCAACCACCAGCGATATACTTTCCATCAGCAGAGATATCAACCCAACCACTTCCGCCAGAGGGACCTTCTGCTCCAGTCTCGCATTGATGTTTCCATAATGGCGTAGAACTTTCTCTGGAAAAAAAGTAGATATAACTATTTGTTTTTACTGCAATGTGGCTGCCATCATCTGAAATTACGGCATTTTGTACTTGGTTTTCTCCAATATTGTAACTCCAAAGCGGTTCATTATTTTCTCTGGAGAAGAAATAAATCTTGTTGTTTTTCAATTTTTCGGAAACGATATTAACCGGAGCCAGAGTGCCGCCATACCAAGGCAGTTTAGCAGTCTCTTTTCCATCGCTTGCTTCAAAGCGATAGTCGAAACTATCATCTTGTTTCCAGCTGAATTCATATACTGCTCCTGTTTTATAATTTCCGCTTATCTTCCTCATATCTTTTGCTTCAGTCCCGGTAAAAATGATTCTCACATACTCTGGAGCATCACCATCTTCATCGATATACCTAACTTGGTAAACAATAAGAGTGCCGGGTGCAGCGACAGGTGGTTCTGCATGTCCCTCTATTAATTTTGGAGGAGAATTAGCAAAGGCAATAGAAGACGCTAAAATTAAAAATACAATTCCAAAAATAACTGCTTTTTTCATCTATTATACATCTTTTATTTTATAATGATTAAACTATTATTTAAATGCTTCTCAAAATGCCCTCTTAATTACTGCTGTCTATGCGACACTAATTCCTTGACAAAAGTCAGAACTATTTACTCCTTAGATTATTCCGCAGCCGAAAGTGTGTGCTGTTGATTCGATGCCTAAAGATAACATAAAAGAAAAATTTGACGCAGAGGAATTCAGGAGAATTAACAACGAGGATAGGATGTGGTTTGTAGAGTACTGGGCGAACTATGTAAGGACTCATAGTGACAAGGAATGGAGCAGGCAGCAGAATATTTTAATCAATTCTCTTATGCAGAACGCAAAGAATTCTAAACTGACAAAAGAGCAGTATCTGAGGATTAAGGGGGAGAGATAGATTTAGATTTCTTAAAAATATGGTTGCATTTTTGATTCAATGCTATGGCACTATCGTAAAAAATGGGGGTCGGCGAGTAGAACTAATTTTTATTTTTTGAATTTGTTATAAGTGTAAATAATCGAACATGAAAGTATATATGAAAAAATCATTAGTGTGATTAACATGAAAACTAATGTTAATAAACTTTCAACATGAAAAATTGAACCTAAAAAATAAAATCCACTAAAAAATACAAAACCTATTTCGGGTTTACAAGGTACATTGATTGGACAAGTATGACCATAGTACTCCCCATATCTCGGGAAAGCAAAAACTATAAAAGAGATTGCTAAGGTTGAGATTATCTTGAATATAGATGGTTTAAAAAATTCTTTCCAATCCATAATCTGTATTTTAAATCAACTACTATTTATATTTACCTAAGACTTCGGTGATGATTGAATCTATGCGAGCCGACCATCTAATAATATTTCTGCCGACAATTTAATATAACAACTATTAAACTCAGTTTTGATTGACGTTTAATCTATATTAAAAATGTTAAAGCGAAGTTTTTGAAAGAATTACACAAACACAATAATAAAAATAAAACTATACTCATTATGTTCCTAGTTTTTATTTCTTTGTAAATCTATCTAGTTCAATTAAACTCAAAAGAAAAAAAGTGGTTGAAAGAAATAAAACCATGCATAGGCTTTGTCTTTAGCTTAATCTAGGTATGAACTGTTAGTGAGCGCATGCTGAACACGTCGCTAGTGCTTCGTGCTTACACACCGCTTCTATCAAACTTGTGTTTTGCAAGTGTCCTATGATGTCTCTTTTCAAGGCGGGTTTCGTGCTTAGATGCTTTCAGCACTTATCCCTTGGCGCGTAGCTGCCCTGCGTACCCTGCTGGATAACAGGTGGACCAGAGGCGCCGAGATTCCGTTCCTCTCGTACTAGAAATCCCTTCCCTTCAGACATCAGCATCTCCAGTAGATATTAAACAAACTGCCTCACAGCGTTCTGAACCCAGCTCATGATCCCTTTTAATCGGTGAACACCCGCACCCTTGGCTGCT
>Ga0209541_10010167_pt1 | contig 15050 bp, 9 predicted proteins | sample RifCSPlowO2_01_FD_184027 | JGI IMG/M metagenome (GOLD analysis project Ga0209541, IMG submission 184027) | Groundwater microbial communities from Rifle, Colorado - Rifle CSP2_plank lowO2_0.1 (SPAdes) (version 2) | ecosystem: Environmental > Aquatic > Deep subsurface > Groundwater | place: Rifle... | reverse complement strand
GGACAAGCGCAATAAAACGCAACCCAAGGGCGCGGCGAGCACCGGGTGTATTTTTAAAAATTATGAATTTCCACCAAAGGTGGATCAGCCTCTGGCTGACGCTCCATTTTTAGAGACAATGCGGGCTAAGAGTGTACCGGAAGAATTTTTGAAGAACAAGCGTATTCCCGCCGGATGGCTGATTGAACAGGCGGGTATGAAAGGCGCAAAGGTTGGAGGCGCGGAGGTGTCGGCCGCGCACGGGAATTTTATTGTTAATAGCGGACACGCCACCGCCGCCGATGTGCGCACACTCATTGTAAATAGTAAAGAAAAAGTGGCGGGAAAATTTGGCATTGATTTAGAAGAAGAAATTCAGTATATTGGATTTTAGTATGAACATCCGAATACAAGCCATAGGGATGGAGCTCACAGCCGCCATTCGCGCGCAGGTTGAAAAGAAAATACAGTCGCTTGCAAAGTATGCGAAGGTGGATGCCGCAAACGTTGATGTTGAGGTAGGTAAAACAACGGGGCACCACCATAAGGGTCAAATTTTCTTTTGTGAAGCGCATGTGCGCGCTCCGGGCGTTGCCGTCATCCGCACGCGCGAAGAAGATGAAGATTTATACGCCGCGATTGACGAAGTACACGATGAGCTCAAGCGACAATTGGTTGATCTTAAAGAAAAGCGCCTCGCACAACGACGACAAGCATAACTCTTCCCAAACACGGCCGTCTGTGATAGGATGGCCGTGGTTTTATTTATGTCCCTGTTGACCAAAATTTTTGGGGATCCGAATGCCAAAGTGGTGCGGCAGATGGATCCTATCATTGTAAAAATCAACGCCTGTGAGGCGGATTTTGTGCGTTTGACGAATGACGAGCTTCGCGCCAAAACTGATGAATTTCGCCAACGTCTCGGTGTCGTGGATTCCGGCTCCGCGGCCGGAATGACAGCAGGGAAAGAGGGAATTGATGACCTGCTTCCGGAAGCTTTTGCCGCTGTTCGTGAAGCCGCAAAACGCACTCTTGGCCAACGTCATTATGATGTACAGCTCAAGGGTGGAATCGCGCTTCATCGCGGTCACATTGCAGAAATGCGCACGGGTGAAGGAAAAACGCTCACCGCAACATTGGCCGTTTATTTGAACGCGTTAACCGGTGATGGAGTGCACCTTGTCACCGTGAACGATTATTTGGCTCGCCGCGACACCGTGTGGATGGGGCAGATTTACCACGCGCTTGGCCTTTCCGTTGGCGTTATTCAACATCAGAGCGCGAGTTTTTTGTATGACCCTTCGTATGGCGGACAATCCCCGCGCGCAGATGAGGGCACGGAGCGCGATGTAACACGCGATACAACCGGTTCATTCAAAGTGCAGTACGATTATTTGCAGCCGTGCGCGCGACACGAAGCATACGCGTGTGATATCACCTACGGCACGAATAATGAATTCGGTTTTGATTACCTGCGGGACAATATGGTTCCGCGTCTTTCAGATATGGTGCAACGCGGTCATGTCTACGCGATTGTTGACGAGGTTGACTCCATTTTAGTTGATGAAGCGCGCACGCCGCTTATTATTTCCGCGCCGGCCGAGGAAGCAACGGAAACGTATTATCAATTTGCGCGGCTGGTGAAACAACTTACCAAAGAGGAGGATTATCAGGTGGATGAAAAATTGCGTACTGCGTTTTTGACGGATGGCGGCATCAAAAAAATGGAGCAGTGGCTTCATGTGGATAATATTTATGCCAAGGGCGATGTACGCAGGGTGCATCATATGGAACAGGCGCTCCGCGCGCACGCGCTATTCCAACGTGATCGGCAGTATGTGGTGGAAAATAATGAGGTGGTTATTATTGATGAATTCACCGGTCGCAAAATGCCGGGACGTCGTTATTCTGAAGGATTGCATCAGGCCATTGAAGCGCAAGAAGGGGTACCCATTCAACGCGAAAGTCAGACGATGGCCACCATCACGTTTCAGAATTATTTTCGTTTGTACAAAAAATTGGCCGGCATGACGGGAACGGCCGTGACGGAAGCTGAAGAGTTCGGCAAGATTTATAATTTGGAGGTGGTGGTGATGCCCACCAATAAAGTTGATCAACGCGTTGATTATCCGGATCGGATTTATCGCACCGAGGCGGCAAAGTTTTCTGCGGTGGTGAAACATGTGAAAGAATTGCATGAACGCGGACAGCCGGTGCTACTTGGCACTATTTCAATTGAAAAGAATGAAGAGCTGGGAAAATTGCTTGAACGTGAAGGCATTCCGTTTCAGATGTTGAACGCAAAAAACCATGAACGTGAAGGTGAAATTATTGCGCAGGCAGGACGTTTGGGCGCGGTGACGCTTGCCACCAACATGGCCGGCCGCGGTGTTGATATTGTGCTGGGTGGCAATCCGCCGGATGCGGACGCCGCGGCGCGCGTGCGTGAACTTGGCGGATTGTTTGTGCTCGGCACGGAGCGTCATGAATCGCGTCGTATTGATAATCAGCTTCGTGGTCGCGCGGGACGTCAGGGAGATCCGGGCGCAACGCAATTTTACGTGTCCGTGCAAGATGATCTCATGCGGATTTTTGCGGGCGATCGCATTGGCAATATGATGCGGCGTTTGAAAGTGCCGGAAGATGTGCCTATTGAAGCAAAAATGGTCAGCCGCGCGCTTGAAACGGCGCAGAAAAAAGTTGAGGGTCATAATTTTGATATTCGCAAACATCTATTGGAATATGATGACGTGTTGAACAAACATCGCGAGGCCATTTATCGTCGTCGTCGTGAGATATTACAATTGGCAGAAGGACAGCTTGAAGTGACAAGCGAAGGAGTCTCCTCGCTCCGTGATATTATTTTGGCGATGGTGGAGGCTGAAATTGAGCAGATGGTGAGTGCGCACATCACGAGTGATGACACAGAAAATGCTGATACGCTGATCGCCGGGCTTACACAAATATATCCGCTTCCTGCGGCAACGGTTGAAGCAACGCGCGCTCTTGTAGTGTCAAAAACGCAATCGGAGACCGTGATTCCACAGATTGTTGAACAATGTATGGCGGTTATTCGCGGCGCGTATGATGAATTGGAGCGCGTCATTGCTGAACCATCGCTCATGCGAGAAATTGAAAAAGGATTGCTACTCCGCACCACTGACATGCTCTGGATTGATCATTTGGTTGCCATTGACCATTTGCGCGCGGGGATTGGACTTCGCGGTTACGCCCAGCGCGATCCTTTGGTAGAATATAAACAAGAGACGTATGGTTTGTATCAAAGTTTACTCGCGGCCATACAACACGATGTCGCGCATACTATTTTTAAGGTTGGCGCCGCCGCGGTGCTTGCGCCGGAAGCTCTTCCGCGAAAGGGTTTGGTGATGCGCGGATCCCTGACGGGCCGAGCAAGCGCAGGCCCCAGAGCGGCTAAAGGGGCTAACGGAGATGTCATCTTGAGCGGCAACGAAGGATTTCATCCTGATCATAAAAGTATGCCAAAAGTGGGGCGCAACGAACCGTGTCCGTGTGGTTCGGGGAAAAAGTATAAGAAGTGTCATGGGGCGTAGGCGTGTGAGTAACTAGGATTGCGTTTTTTTGCGGCTTTCTATACACTATTCACCACATGCAGAAAGTGGAGAAAAAACAGGCCAGCAGGTCTAATATCAAATGGGGGGTTTTAGGGATTCTTCTTGTCTTGCTCGCGGGCAGTATTTTTGCTTTTCCAGGGTTTTACCGGAGTTTTTCTCATGGCCTGGAAGGGAAAACGGGCATTGCGCTTCCACGGTTTGAGATACCAGATTTCCGTCTTGGGCTTGACTTGTTAGGCGGGGCGCATTTAGTTTATGAGGTTGACGCCTCATCAGTGCAAAGTAGCGACCGTGCTGATGCGGTGGCCGGTGTGCGTGATGTGATTGAGCGCCGGGTAAATGCGTTTGGCGTTGGCGAGCCACTGGTGCAGACCAATGTTTCCGGCGACATCCACCGCGTGATTGTGGAATTGCCGGGTGTGGTTAATGTGGCGGATGCCATTAAGCAAATTGGCGAGACGCCGCTTTTGGAATTTAAAGAACAGAATCCAAATCCACTGCCAACCTTAACGCCGGAAGAGGAAGCTCGCTTGAAAAAAGCAAATGATGACGAACAAAAAAAGGCGAAAGATATTTTGCTCGCCGTTCGTTCCGGCAAGAAAAGTTTTGAAGAATATGCGCGAGAATTTTCACAAGACACGCGCACCAAAGAAACCGGCGGCGATCTTGGATTTATTGGGTTATCAGGTGAGCCCTGGACGCGGCAACTGTATCTTTTTGCAAGTCAGCGAGGGGTGGTGGGCGCGGTTGCCAAGGATATTTTAAATAGTGAGATTGGGTTTCATGTGGTGAAGGTGGAAGAAATAAAAGAATTAGTCGGAACGGTTTCTGCGCGCCATATTTTAGTGTGTTACCAGGGGATTGATGGGTGTGTTTCAGAGAGAACAAAGGAAGAGGCGCTTGCCGCCATTCAATCTATTCGTGCCAAAGCTACTAAAGATAATTTTGCGACACTGGCTGGGGAGCGGTCCGATGATCCCGGCAGTGCGCGGCAAGGCGGTGATTTGGGCGCCATCACGCGCGGCCAAATGGTGAAACCGTTTGAGGACGCGGCGTTTGCATTGCCACTCGGCGCTATTTCCGATCCGGTTGAAAGCCCATTTGGTTTCCACTTGATTTATACGTACGATGAAAAGAAAGAAAAACAATATCGCGTGCGCCACATTCTGATTGATAAAACAACGGCGAACGAAATTTCACCCAATCTTGATCCGTGGCTTTCAACAAAATTATCAGGTAAACAATTGGACCGTGCGACCGTTGAATTTGATCAACAGACCGGCGATGTTCAGGTTGGTCTGCAATTTGATAAAGAGGGAGAGGAGTTGTTTTCCGCTATTACGGAACGCAACGTGGGGAAACCGGTGGCAATCTTTTTGGATGGCGAGGTCATTAGTGCGCCTACCGTGCAACAAAAAATTACCGGCGGAACTGCAGTGATCACCGGCCGTTTTTCCGTTGGTGAAGCAAAACTGTTGGCGCAACGTCTTAATGCCGGTGCCTTGCCGCTTCCAGTTTCTTTGGTGAGTCAATCAACGGTTGGCCCGACACTCGGTAAAGTTTCTTTGGAAAAAAGTTTGTTTGCGGGACTTGTTGGTTTTGGCTTGGTGCTTCTGTTTATGATTCTGTATTACCGGTTGCCCGGATTACTCGCCGGCGTGGCGCTCCTCTTGTATGCCATCCTGGTGCTTGGCATTTTCAAATTGGTGCCAGTGACGTTGACGCTTGCCGGTATTGCGGGATTTATTTTGTCGCTTGGTATGGCGGTTGATGCCAACGTCCTCATTTTTGAGCGTATCAAAGAGGAATTGCGCGGCGGACACACGTTTTCTCGAGCCATTCCGTTGGGCTTTGAACGCGCGTGGACGTCTATTCGTGATAGCAATGTGGCCACGCTCATTACCTGTGCGGTACTGTATTGGTTTGGCACCAGCGTCGTGCGCGGTTTTGCCGTGACCCTTACCATTGGCGTCCTTGTCAGTATGTTTTCTGCTATTACCGTTACCCGTATTTTGGTTCGTTATGTGGAGCCTTGGATTAAAGAGGGAACCGTGCTGGTACTGGGCAGTAAAAAACCCCCACAGATATGATACACGTGGTCAAACATAAAAATTTTTGGTTTATATTCTCCGGCGCGCTTACGATTCTTTCAATTATCGCGATTAGTATTTGGGGACTGAAACCGGCGATTGATTTTACGGGCGGCACGCTTATTGAAATGCAATTTACCGGCGTTCGTCCGGAAAAAATTGTTGTGGAAGAAGTGTTTCAAAAAACTAAACTTGAACATGTTCAGTTGCAGCCGCTTGGCGATTCCGGCTTTTTAGCGCGTCTGCCGTTTATTGACGCGCAAAAGCACACGGAACTTTCAGGAAACATGGATGGAGCGTTTCGTGACGCATGGCGCGAAGAGCGTTTTGATACCATTGGCCCGAGTGTCAGCAAAGAACTCAAGACCAATACGGCGTACGCCATTTTTTGGGCGGCGCTTTCCATCACGCTCTATATTGCATGGGCATTCCGCCGTGTCTCTGAACCGGTAAAGTCTTGGAAATATGGCATTTCCGCCATTATCGCGCTTCTGCATGACATTATTATTCCTACCGGCGTCTTTGCCGTGCTCGGTCATTTTTTGGGGATGGAGGTTGATGTTTTGTTTGTTACCGCACTGCTGACCATTATGGGTTTTTCAGTGCATGATACTATTGTTACGTTTGATAGAATCCGTGAAAATCTTCTCAAGCGTCGCCACGATGCTTTTGAAACCATTGTTGAAGACAGCATCAATCAAACCATTGCGCGTTCCATCAATACCACGCTCACCACACTCCTCTCGCTCTTTGCGGTTTTGTTGTTTGGCGGCGAAATGATCCGGCCGTTTGCGCTTGCGCTCATTATTGGCATCGGTTGCGGCGCCTATTCATCCATTTTCTTGGCGAGTTTACTTTTGGTGCAGTGGAATAGGCGGGGGAAGTAACACCTGTGGATAATTGTGGCCGCTACGCCACTGTGCTATACTAGCATTGTCTATGGAAGATAAAGTCTGGCGCGCTATCTATTCTTTTTTGGCAACGCTTCTGTTCTTTATTGTGTTTGTTGGCTCTTATTACGCGGGACAGCAGGGTTGGTGGTGGATGGCGCTCATTTTTTTGCCCGTGGTGTATATATCGGTGTTTAGTCTTTTAATACCAGATTAATATTGTGTGCTCGTGAACAATCACTCGCACGATATCTGACCTCCGCCCCGCAAAGCGGGGCTCCGGAAGCGCTGTCGCGCTTGTGTCTCGCGGTCCCGCCGGGCGGGACAGCGCTCGGCCCGTCTCATGGCACTCGGACTAAAACTTTTTAGTCCTCGTGTCTCATTCGACCGTTCGCTTTTTTTGTTTAAAAGCAGTATACTAGGTGGGTCTATGCCGTATACTGATGTGCTGTCGCAATTTTGGTCCCTGGCCGCCACCGCCGGTCCATGGGATGTGTTAGTATTTTTCACCAAAATAGGCGGATGGATGGTTTGGTTCCCCGTGATTTTGTGGATGGGGTTTTTTATGTTTTACAACATGCGCGTGGGGAAGTATCAGGCAACGTTTAAGTGGATATACCTTGCCATTGATGTACCAAGCGACAATATCCAAACGCCGCTCGCCGTTGAAAACATTTTTGCCCATCTGGCCGGGGGGCATGCTACGCGCGATTTAAAGGAAAAATTTCTTGATGGCCAGTATCAGCGGTGGTTCAGTTTTGAGATCGTCAGTATTGAAGGATATATTCAATTTATTATTCGCACGGAAGAAAAATATCGGGATCTTGTTGAAGCAGCCATCTACGCGCAATATCCGGACGCGGAAATTACGGAAGTGGAGGATTATACTAAGGGCGTGCCAGATACCTTCCCCAATGACACTCACAATTGCTGGGGCGCGGAGTGGAAATTATCCCAGCATCACTATTTTCCCATTAAAACATACAAAAATTTTGTTGATGAAAACGATAAGGATTTTTTTAAAGATCCCATGGCGGCGTTTTTGGAATCGTTTAGCCGCATCGGTAAGGGCGAACAATTGTGGTTTCAAATTTTGGTGAAACCAATCGGGCAAGAATGGAAAGCGGGCGGTTTCGCATTGGCAAAAAAATTGATGGGTAAGCCGGAAAAGCACAAGGATACACTGGTGCAAAAAATTGGTGATTTGCCAATGAAACTGATTGGCGGCTTGGGAGCGGCGGCCGGGTTTGATATTTTTGGCATGGAAGAAAAGAAAGAAGAGAAGGTGTCTTTTGGCATGTTTGCGTTAACGCCGGGTGAACGCAAAAGCATTGAAGAAGTGGAAAATAAGGTTTCAAAAATTGGGTTCAATTGCAAAATACGCGCGGTGTATATTGCGGAGAAAGAGCGTTTTAACAAAGATCGCGTTGCGTATGGCCTGGTGGGTGCCATCAAACAGTTTGCGGATGAATCCTCCAATAGTTTGAAGCCGGAATATAAATTAACGGGCACGGCGGCGCATTATGTTTTTGTTGAAGCGCGTAAAAATATTCGTCGTACAAAGATTGTAAAAGCGTACAAAAAGCGCAGTACCTGGGCGGGATTGTTTGAGTTTATTCTGAACACGGAAGAATTAGCAACGCTCTGGCATTTCCCCGTGATGACCGTCAAGACGCCGCTTTTGAAACGTCTTGACGCGCGCCGGGCACAGCCGCCATCTTATTTGCCAACGGACATTCCGTTTGAAGAAGCGCCGGGCGGCATGTCTATTCATCATGTTGATAGACGCGCGGCGGCCGGTTTTGTCTCTGACATTGGCGCGGTGCGAAGTAAAATTAAGCCGCACGTATTTGCTGTGCCTTCTGCCGTTTCATCAACGGACGAATCACGAGCTGACATGAATGGCGACGTGGAATTACCACCCGAGAGTCCCGGTGCGCCTGCCCGCAATGCTTCGCCTAGCGATGCAGGCGGGCCGCCCGCTAATTTACCGGTTGTATAATATGGAAAATCAAAAGGATCTCACCATTTTTGCTCAAACAAATTTTCGCAACGAAAATAGGAAGTTTGGTATTAAACTTGATGATCGTCGCAGGCACATGTATCTCATTGGAAAGACAGGTATGGGCAAGACAACCATGCTGGAACACATGGTGCTCTCTGATATCTACGCGGGTCACGGCCTTGCGTACATTGATCCGCACGGCGATACGGTAGAAAAAATACTTGATTTTGTTCCGCCGTCACGCGTCAATGATGTTGTGTATTTTAACCCGGCTGATCTTGAATATCCCATTGGGTTTAATATTCTGGAAACGATCAATCCGGATCACAAACACTTGGTGGTTGGTGGACTCATGGGTGTGTTTAAGAAAATTTGGGTTGATCAGTGGAGCGCGCGCATGGAATATTTGTTGAATAACGCGATCCTGGCGCTCATGGATTTTCCGGGCAGCACGCTCCTCGGCGTCAACCGCATGTTTGCCGATGCGGTGTATCGCAAGAAGGTGGTGGCAGAAATTAAGGATCCGGTCATCAAGGCGTTTTGGGTTGATGAATACGCAAAATACACGGATAAGTTTGCGTCAGAAGCCACCGCCGCCATTCAAAACAAGATTGGACAGTTTTTATCCGCGTCCGTTATCCGCAACATTGTGGCGCAGGTAAAATCCACCATCAATATTCGCGAAATCATGGATTCAGGAAAAATTTTACTTGTTAATTTGTCAAAGGGCCGAATTGGCGAGGATAATTCACGGCTCCTTGGCGGTATGATGGTCACCAAGATTCAATTATCCGCCATGGAGCGCGTGGATATACCGGAAAACGAGCGCCGCGATTTCTTTTTATATGTTGACGAGTTTCAAAATTTCGCCACGGAATCATTTGCCAATATTTTGTCAGAAGCGCGTAAGTATCGTTTAAGTTTAGTGATGGCTCACCAATATGTTGAGCAGTTGTCAGAAGAAGTGGCGGCCGCGGTTTTTGGTAACGTGGGTTCGCTGATAGCATTTAGGGTTGGGGCAACGGACGCGGAGATGCTTGAGAAGGAATTTGAGCCGCATTTTTTGATTGAGGATTTTGTGAATCTGCCCAAATACAATATGTATTTGCGTTTGATGATTGATGGTGTCGCGTCCGCGCCTTTTTCCGCGACAACCATTCCTCCCATTGATGCGCGTACAGGGAGCTTGACCTCCGTAATTGACGCGTCGCGTAAAAATTACGGGCATAGCCGCGCCATGATTGAAGAAAAAATAGCGCGGTGGAGCGGGTTTGCTGAACTGGTGCCTGCGGGTGGCACATTGGAGGGTGCGGAAGAAGGAGCGGTGGGTGTTGCCAAAGCCCCGCGCGGTGAATATACTCCGCCGCCGCGATCCGCACCGCGACAGCCGCGAGAGGAGCGGCCGGTTGAAATGATTAAAGTATTGCCCGATGCCAGTCCGCGTAGAGATGTCAATCCGCGCAGTGAGCATACGAAACGAGAGGAGCTCCCGATGATAGTTGTTAAGCCAGATCAGGGCACGGCAAGCGCTACGCCGCAGCACGTTTCTGGAGCAGATGACCGGCGTAAGCGGAAGCGACACCGCAAAAAGAAAGACGGTCAGGGCGGTGGTCAATCCATTGCAGGATCGCAAGAGCATCAAGCAGTGTCGCGTGCGGCCTCGGAAGCGCCTGATATACAGGATGTCGTGCTCGGCAACCCAACGGAAAAAGGCATCTCACTTGACGCGCTCAAGCAACCCTAACTATGGCTCACCTTACCGTGATTACCGGACCGATGTTCAGCGGAAAATCCACGGAACTTATCCGGCAAATCAGGAGGGAACAGATTGCAGAAAAAGAGATGCAATTGTTTAAGTTTTCTGAAGATAGTCGGTATGCGCCGGCAGAAAAATTGGCTTCATACGATGGCGGCATGATTCAGGCGACGCCGGTCACCGACACGCGCGAACTGATTGGTCTTGTTATGCCGGACACCCAGCTGGTGGTTATTGATGAAGTACAATTTTTTGATGACATTATTATTGACTATGTCAGTCATCTTGTTGAACAGGGGAAGCGCGTGATGGCCGCCGGACTCAATTTGGATTTTCGCGGCGAACCGTTTCCGTTTGGTCACGGTTCGTTGCGCACCATGGCGGATTTATTGGTACGCGCGGATTTTATTGTGAAATTATCCGCGGTGTGCACGTATCGCAGTGAAATTGGGGAGCGTTGCGGACGTGAAGCAACGCGTACGCAACGACTGGTCGGCGGCAATCCGGCGCAATACACTGATCCTGTAAAATTGATTGGCACGCAGGAATCCTACGAGGCGCGTTGTGTGCGGCATCACGTGGTGCCGGGGAAAGTGTGTCCGCTTCCAACGCGGCTTATCGTGACGACGTATGAACAAAATCAAACTCATTTGTAGTGCGGTGGTTCTGATTGACAGAGGTGTATGGCATCTGATACTCTCTAAATAGAGTAGTAGTACAACCCATTCCAGGAGGAAACCATGGTAACAAGGGCACAGATCGAGAAGGACATCGACACGCTGGTGGGCATCGCCTACAAGCATCTGCCATGGACAGCAGACCGGTTCTTCAGCGCGATTCGGGAGTGCGCGGATCGGCTGGACGACGCGCTCGGTTCCTTGCCGGACATCTGCCAGGTGCAGGCGTCGGCCATGACCCGAGCGGCACGCGAGATCGGACTCTCCGATCAGGAGATCTGCACCATGGCGCTCGCGGTGCAGCGCGAGGCGCGCTGTGGAGTTTCGACGGCGCCCGCTCCGGTGGAGGAGTCCTCGCCCAACCACCAGTACATGGAATTTTGCGATGAGTACGGACACCCCTACCCCCAGCAGATCTAAGAGGCAGATCTAGGGGTTCGATGAGCAAGCATTATCTCTGCTTGCTCTTTTTTTGTTTTGACACACTTTCTTTGGTAGTATATACTAACCTGTTATGAAAATAGTTGTTGCCATGTCCGGTGGTGTTGATTCATCCGTGGCCGCGGCGCTTTTAGTGCGCGAATGTCACGAGGTCATCGGCGCCTTTATGAAGAACTGGACGGATATGAAAGACGTCCAGGGTGTTTGTGATTGGAAAAATGATAAGCGCGACGCGCAGCGCGTGGCGGCAAAGTTGGGGATTCCACTGGTGGTGATGGATTTTCAGAAAGAATATCGCAAAGGTGTAGTAGATTATATGTTTCGCGAATATCGCGCTGGCCGCACGCCAAATCCGGATGTTGTTTGTAATACCACGGTAAAGTTTTGGCCGTTTTTGAAGGCGGCGAAAAAGTTGGGCGCGGATAAAATTGCAACGGGTCATTACGCGCGTGTAGTTTGTCATGCTGGAGCTCCGCAAAGCGGAGCGATAGCATCCCGACGGGATTCTATCGTCCCGACTCTGTCGGGACTCCAGAATGACAGTTATCATCTCCTTCGCGCCAAAGACGAAAACAAAGACCAGACGTATTTCCTCCATCAGCTTTCGCAAGACCAGCTTGCGCATACTCTGTTTCCAATCGGCAATTACACTAAACCGCAGGTCCGCGCGCTCGCGCGAAAATTTGGTTTGCCGACGGCAGAACGCGCGGAGTCAATGGGGGTGTGTTTTATCGGCGAGATTAACATGAAGGATTTTTTGAAACAGAAAATCAAGCCGAAGCCCGGGAAAATCGTAACCACCCGTGATGAGGTGGTAGGAGAGCACGAAGGTCTTGTATATTACACCATCGGTCAGCGGCATGGTTTCGCGCAACGCGGCGGAGGCGAGCCGCTGTATGTCGTTGCAAAAGATTTTAAGAAAAATGAGCTTCTTGTTGGACCAGAAAATGATCCGCGTTTGTATACGCGGGAAATTTCGGTAGGGGATATGCATTGGATTGGTACAAAAATTCCCCTCCTTACTAAGGAGGGGCTAGGGGAGGTTCTGGTTCGCTTCCGTCATCGTCAAGAATTGCAATCATGTGAAATAAAAAATGGAAAATCAAAAATCACTATCGTCTGCGCCGAGCCGCAAAAAGCAATAACTCCCGGTCAGTTTGCGGTGCTGTATCGCGGCGACGAATGTTTTGGTGGTGGCGTCATCCTGGAGCGATTCGCTCCGAGCGAAGAGCGATAGGATCCCGTCCTAGATTCTATCGCTTCGGCTTGAGGCAAGCCTCGCTCCAGAATGACAGAATAAAAAAAACGCCGAGGCGACTCCTGCTTTCGCAAGAGCCGCGCTCGGCGCGTCTGCTATCGGGTGATCTCGATTTCCACGCCGATGCCGCCGTTATCGAGGCGGAATCGCGTGGTCAGATGCGGCGTATCCCGTTCCGCGATGCCGCGAAGCGTCATCGCGATGCCCGGGTACGGATGCCCCATCTCGTTTGGCACGCGTTCCACCTCGGCGTCCAGCCGATACCGTTCCTCGTCGACCATCTTGGTGAAGAAGTACACGGTACGATCGTTCTCCACCACCACGATGCTCTCACCGCCGGGTGGAGTGACACAGATGGCCCAGTGCGGCCCGCTATGCTCCTTGAGATCGCGGAAGTCGTGGGGCACGACCGCCCTGAACCGGTGCTGTTCCTTGTGTCCGCTGCGCGGACTTGGCCCAACGATCTCCATCTCTCTCCACCTGATGTCCAATTTCATCGACTTTCCTCCTGCTTGGTGCAACAAAAATATAACACCAATCGTATGTGTTGTCAAGTCCGCGCAATTCCGCTACTATACCTATTGTCATTTCGACCGAGCGAGCGCCTCGCGAGTGAGTGGAGAAATCTCACCGCCGAGATCCTTCGACGCGCCACGCGGCGTGGCTTGCTCAGGATGACGTTATTTATGCTATCCGCCGCAGAACTCCGCAAAAAATACTTGGATTTTTTCAAAGAGAAAGGCCATGCCATTATTCCTTCTGCTTCGCTTATTCCGGAAAATGACCCTACGGTGCTTTTTACCACTGCCGGCATGCATCCGCTCGTGCCGTATCTTTTGGGCGAAAAACATCCTGGAGGCACGCGGCTTGCCAATGTGCAAAAATGCATCCGCACGGGCGACATTGAAGAAGTGGGTGATGATGTACACCTCACATTTTTTGAAATGCTCGGCAACTGGTCGCTTGGCGATTACTTCAAAAAGGAAGCCATTGAGTGGAGTTTTGAATTTTTGACGAGCAAAAAATGGCTCGGCATCCCGCTTGAAAAATTGGCAGTGTCTGTTTTTGCAGGAGATACAAACGCACCGCGCGACGAAGAATCTGCGAAACTGTGGCAATCCCTTGGCATCCCAAAAGAACGCATCGCGTATTTGCCAAAAGAAAATAACTGGTGGGGGCCAGCCGGGCAAACCGGCCCATGTGGTCCTGATACGGAAATGTTTTATTGGTCTTCCGATGAGAAGCCGCCAAAAAAATTTGATCCCGATGATAAGCAATGGGTTGAAATTTGGAACGATGTATTTATGGAGTACGACAAACAAGCAGACGATTCATTCAAGCCGCTCAAACAAAAAAATGTTGATACTGGTATGGGGCTTGACCGCGTAGTGGCGGTTTTGAGTGGTGAAAAATCACCGTTTGAAACGGATTTGTTCTTGCCTATTCTGCACAAGATTGAAGAACTCGCCGGCAAAAATTATACCGACGACCCAAAAACGCGCTGGTTCATGCGCGTGATTGCTGATCACCTGCGTACCGCCGTGTTTATTTTAGGCGATCAGCGTGGCGTAACGCCTTCTAATGTTGACCAAGGATATGTGCTCCGCCGCTTGATTCGCCGTTCTATCATGCACGCAAAAAAACTCGGTATCACAGAATCCTTTACCCGTGAGATAGGGAAGGTTGTTATACGCGAGTATCATGTTGCCTATTCAGAATTGAAAAAGAATCACCTGCAGATTGAGGAAGAGTTACAGAAAGAAGAGGAAAAGTTTCGTAGTACATTGGAAAAAGGTCTGGAATTACATCGTAAGAATGTTGATGCACTACGGCGTTTTAATAAAGCAATAAGAGATGAACATGGCCAAGAGTATGAGTTACCCTACAAGGGTGGTTACGCATTTTTAATGTATGAGAGTTTTGGTTTTCCACCAGAAGTCCTTCTAGAGGAGATCAAAGGTGATCCAGATTTAGCAAGCAAATTAAGTGAAAAAGAATTCTGGGAGCATTTTAACAAGAGAAAAAAAGAGCATCAGGAACTCTCCCGCAAAGGCGCGGAACAAAAATTTGCCGGAGGATTGGCGGATCACAGCCAAGAAGTAGTGCGTCTGCACACCGCTACGCACCTACTCCACCGCGCGCTCAAAAATGTGCTTGGTGAATCCATAGAACAAAAAGGAAGCAACATCACGGCAGAGCGCCTGCGTTTTGATTTTAATTATAAAGAAAAAATCCCTGCTGAAAAACTCAAAGAAATTGAAGATATGGTGAACGAGCAAATCAAAAAAGATTTGCCCGTGCATTTTGAAGAACTGGATCCCAAGGAAGCAGAAGCGCGCGGCGCTATTGGTTATTTTGAAG
>Ga0209541_10010159_pt1 | contig 15061 bp, 19 predicted proteins | sample RifCSPlowO2_01_FD_184027 | JGI IMG/M metagenome (GOLD analysis project Ga0209541, IMG submission 184027) | Groundwater microbial communities from Rifle, Colorado - Rifle CSP2_plank lowO2_0.1 (SPAdes) (version 2) | ecosystem: Environmental > Aquatic > Deep subsurface > Groundwater | place... | reverse complement strand
AGATACATATAAAATATCAAATATTTTTAATATTTAATATGTATATTTAATTTTATATATTTTATCTTTAATATTGGATTATGGATACAAATAATTTACCCGATATGTTTAAAGGAAAACGCCTAATGATAATAGGCGGTGGACTTGTTGTTTTATTAATTGTCCTGATTGTATTTTCTGCAGGATCCAGGACTAAATCTTCTAATCAAACTTTTCCTCAACCCACCCAGTCTGTTCCTCCGGCTCAGGAACCTGATATGTTTAATAATAATCAGGATGCTAATTCTCCCGAAGTCCAACAGGCAATCGCCGAACAGATGCAGGCGGACCAGGAATATAACAGTTGGCAACAGAGTAATAGTGATGCCTATAGTTGGATTAGAAAGTTACCCTTAACAGCTGACAACTACTTTGTTTATTTTGATCTCACTAAGAAAGTATTTATCGGAAGACTGTATCCCAAGTCCGGAGATGATTTAGAGAAAATTAAATCGGATGTTTTAAATAAACTTAAGACCGAAAAAGAAATTCCGGTAGAAAACTTCACATTCCAATGGCAGGTCAATCCCTGAATTAATTTTCTTGCTAAAATATCTCCTTTTTGTTAGGCTTAAGATGTGAAGAATAAATTCTATCAGCATGAATCAATTATTGAGCTTGTTGTGCTTTGTTCACTTTTTTTCCTGGTTTTATCTATAGGATTTGTAACTACACAAGTCGGTCTTACTTTATCAAATATAAGCAGAGCCCAACAGCAGGGGAGTTTTGATTTTATCCCCGGTTTAAAAATTGTAGCCGAGCTACCTATTGGCGGAAGAGTGAATCCCAGCGATTCGGTTTATTGTTTAGACGATGAAGATAGCGAAGGTTGTGATAATAAATCAGCCTTTATTATCCCAAAAGGGACAACCGGAAAATTGGGACCGTGTGGAATGGTTATTAATCAGGCTCATAAGATAGCTCCTTCGCTTCAAAGGAATAGGTCCGATCTTTTGGATAGCCTGAATTATCCGGTCGAGAATTGCAAATATAAAACTGATATATATGAGGAAGGCTATCTTCCTACGCATTTTATAATTGATTCTTATAATTTAGCCGGATTTCATGAACTGTCAAAAAATAATCCATCCCATACGCTGGGCAAAAATTTATTAATCTGGTGGAAATCACAACCCAAGGGTTATAAATTTGTTCCTTACAGTACTAATTCGATTTATCAGTATGCCGATGGCCAGCAGGATCTTACGGGTTGTGTTATTTTTATTAATCAGACGTCAGGCGTTCATGTTGGGATTATCAATTCGCTTCAGGTAGTTAACCAAAATGGCGATGGAGTATTATCGATTCTGCAAGCCGGGGTAAAATATTTTATCGAAAGGTATGAAGTGGTCGGCTGGAAGATTAAAAATTTAACATTAAATCCCAAAGAGCCGAATACTGTAGCCGGGTTTGGATGTAAAAAATAATTGAATATGAATCAAAATTTATTCCAGCGATTCTTAACCAGTAAAGTCTTTCCTTACGTTGCGGGTGGATTAATACTGCTTTTGATAGTGCTTACTTTTGTATCATACCGGTCTAAAAATCAATCCATTTCGAATGGACAGAATAGTGGTCTATCCGGATTATTTAAGTTGTCGGACCTTTTTGGTTCACAAAACAGGCAGGTTGCGGATGTTCAACAAACTATAAAAGACCAGTTGATTGTAAATCAGGAGTTAGCCAATTGGGAAAAAAAGGTAGCGGGTAGATATCCCTGGAGGAAAAAGCTGCCGCTGACGTCCGACAAATATTTTATTTATTTCGATCTGACTAAGAAAAGTTTTATCGGGCGTTTGTATCCTGATAATGACGATTTAATTGAGCAAATAAAAGCCGATGCCATCAGAATCCTAAAAAAAGAAAAGGGAATTCCTCTTGAAACTTTTACAGTCGACTGGGACGTCTACCCGAAAAGCAATCTTTAGTTGATGCGTGGTCATTCTGGCTTGTCCAGAATCGTTGTTATACTTCGAGTGATTAGTCGCAGAAGCTTTAGCGAGGCGAGCAAGCTCGAACTATAATATTTTGTTGAGACTTGTGAACAGTTACTGAGATATAATTTACTACCTGGCTTGTTATAGGGGCTTTTTTAATAAGACGTGTAATTTTGACAATGATCTAGGATCTTCCAGGGAGTACTTGTTTGGAAAGTTGTCGTTTCTCACTGTTTCCAATCCTTCTACTATTAGACCGTAATCATGTGCAACATGCGTAAAATATTCAGGCATAAATCCGGTCATAAATCTCGGATATCTGGAATCTAGGTTTTGATGATAAGTGTGAAGTGTCGCTGTTGGGTGAGTTGCAAAAAATTCGTCTATTAATTTGGTATGATCTACGATCCAAATGTAGTCTTGTGTAATCTCATCATAACCTGGAGTAACTTCAGATTCAGGAAATCTCTTTAAAAGATCATCACGTTTAAATTGGTTCCTTAAAAATGTTTCGTTATTTGCCACATCATAAGGTGAAAGTGTAGCAATATACGCAAGAGCACCTGGTTTTAATACTCTCGCAAGTTCTCTTATAATTATTGCAGGATTTTCGAGCCAATGCATAGCCCATTTAAACCATACCCCGTCGACAGAAGAATCTTTGGTTGGAATACCATGACTTAAATCATTAATCATTACTCTAGTCACATTATCATAATGAATATAATCGCCTTGGGTTTCTTGCCAACTTTTGGAATAATTTATCATAAATTCCATCAATGGTATTAATTGAATATCTAAAAATGTAAAGCATATTGGGGGCTTTTTCTCACTTTTTAATGTATTAATAACTTGATAATCCGAAACTCCGTTACCGCATCCTAAAAACCAAAATTCTTCGAATGGTAGATAAGTTTTAGCAAAATGGTCTATCCATCTTTGTCCCAGTAAATGTTGCTTTTCGACAAAACCTTCTCGGTGATAAACTCCTAAATTTTTTGGTCCAGCTAATTTATACGAATTTGAATTGTCTTCTAGCATAAAGTAATTATACCAGAGTTATTTTTATTATAGGGTATTTAAATTTGACTTATTTTTTCAATTTTCTTCAGGTAAAGGTGATATAATTTATTTGATTTGCCGCAGTGGCGGAACTGGCATACCTGCCCGTAATGCTACGCATAGCGTTGCAGGCGGGCCTGCCCGACGTGCCATAGCCCCGATGCTGGAATTGGCATACAGGTACGCTTCAGAAGCGTATGTCGAAAGACGTGGAGGTTCAAGTCCTCCTCGGGGCACTTTGGCAGGCGGGCACGCACGGAATCAAACGTTCCAGCCACGTTTGACGTGGCGGTTCAGAACCGTGTTTTGAAAGGGGTAGAGGATTAACTCCTTTCTGGCACAAATATCGAAGGTCTAAGTCTGGTTTTTTGGTACGTGATGAGCCGAGGGTAAAAATAATCGGTAGATCTCTCTTAGCGTATTTTTAACAAAAATTGTTAAGCTATATAAATGTTGTCTGACAATACTTTGCGGGAAATCAATTTTATAACCGTCTTCAGTGGCTCGTTGATTAATATTATTAGCCATTCCCAAAGTTCTATTAACACCTAATAAAAAAGTAATAATTGCAGCAGGAATTAGAGCCCAACCGACTATATGGATGAAAAATGTATTAAAAAATTTTAATAAGGATATGCCGGCAATGAATAAAGTCAAAGAAGTACGCACATATGATAGGAAGGTTCTGTCAACCGACATCATTGTTCTTTCGCTGGCAAGATAATCACGCATGAGAGCCTCTTTAATTATATGATGTTCGGATTTATCCATAATAAAAATCTATAGAACTAATTCCAATTTTTATAATATCCTGTAATAGTTAATTTGTCAAGATGAATACAACGCCTCAGCTTCGTTTGCCGCTTAAGACGCAATTATGTTGCGGGCAAAGTGGAATAACTTTCGAACTCTTAACTGGTATGACATTATAGAATATCCTCAAATTTATTACCAATAGTTACAACAGTTTTTATAGTTTCCTCGTTGATTTTTGAACTCATTAGAGTTACGAATGGCTATTAGTTTATCATCCTCTTTGAAATACGTTTACGTTACGGACAGGTTTTGAAGCCCTTCCTATATAACAACCTTTAGCAAACTGATAGTTCTTTAGGTTTACATTTGAAAATCTTTCGTGTCATGATGGTTTATTTTCTTGCATTTGTTGAGTAAGTTGATTGTTATCTGGGCAATTAGAATAAGTAAAATGAGTAATATTATCAAATCCTCTAATAGTGGAGAATGGGCCTTGACTACATAATTCTTGACTTTCCCCATTTAACATCGCGACGGATATTTTTTGAGGAGGTAAATTTGTTATCGTAGTAAAGGTCTCAAGCGAGTTATTTTCTTTATCAAAAGTGGAGACTTCATCAAATGGTTGTTCATCAGTAGCCATACCATTTTCATCTGTCGTTATAGGTGACTCAATAACTGGCTTCCCCGGTTTTTCATACCGCATAGTTACGCTAATACCTTTTATAGGGGTTTCACCTGGTTGGCACTTTTTATCTTTATTTTCATCAATGCAGGATGTGATTGTTTCTTTACGTTTTTTTAAATCTCCTAAAGGAAATTCTTCAGGAATCTCGCCAGTTCCTTCAAACGCCAAAAATAAAGGAGGTAAAGGAGTAGAAGTCGGCCGAGGTGTTTCGGTGGGTGTTGATGTGGCAGTTGCAGTAGAGGTAGCAGTCGGAGTTTCAGATGCTCCAACCTCAAGAACAACTTTAATATATGGTAGTTTACCACAGCTTGATAGTGCCGTAGCAAAGATAGTTAATAAATAAGCTAACTTTCTATTCCATAAGATATTTGGATTTTTCAGAGGCATAATTTAATATTATACATTATCTTATAGTAAATATCAAGCAGTAGCAATTACCATTAGAAGTAACTGAAAACTACGGTCTAATTTAATACCATAGTAGTGTTTTTTACTTACTATCATAACTATAGCTAGCGAAAAACAGGATGTCGTTTTTTAGTACACTGAAAGAGTGGTAAGAATAACACTTTCTGACGAAGAAAAACAGATATTAAAAAGCTACTTTAAGACAACTCCATTAATCCTAATACGCCTAAAATCTCAAGCAGTTCTTCTTCGGGATAAATTAATTAAGAGTAAGGACATTGCTGACGTTCTGGATAAGGATGTAAGATCTATTGAACGATGGATTAAAGATTTTACTGATAGAAGACTCTTCAGTATATTCTCAGGACAAAAAGATAATCAAAATGCAGCTAAACTCACAAGAGAACAAAAAATTGAGATCAGGGAAACCCTCAAGAACTCTCCACATGATAAGGGATTACCAAAAGAGTTCTGGGATATCCCCGCACTTAAAAAATATGTCAAAACAACCTTCAAGGTAGTATATGAATAAGACAGATCTTATCACTATCTTTTGAGATTTAGTAACTTAACTTTTAAACAACCTGACGTATTTGATGTCAGACGAAATGAAAAACAGGTTCTCAAAAGACTTAAGGAAATACGAAAAAAAATCATTCCCCTAATGAGTAATCCTGAATGGGAAATATTTGCCTCAGATGAAACAAGAATCATGCTTGAGGCAATAACCAGGCGTGCCTGGCTAAAGCGGGGAGAAAAAACCGTACTTAAGGTTGAAAGAAGTAATGAAAGCCAATACTACATAGGATTTTTGAACTTAAAAACAGGAAAAGACCACCTGTATGCCTTAAAATGGGGAAACCAAAATGAGATCATAAAAGCAGTTGAAGATCTGGTAATAAAACTCTATCCCTCCCGCCGTATCTGCATTATCTGGGATAACGTATCATTTCATAAAGGTAAACTATTACAGGAGAAATTAAAAAAGAATCAATCTTTAGAAAGAGTTCACCTAATTAATTTCCCACCTTACGCCCCAGATACAAACCCTCAGGAAACTGTATGGAATAGTGCTAAAAAATATATCTCCAATAGACAGTACAAAACTTTTTCTGCAACTAAAAGATCATTCAGACATTACATTTCTACAGGAAATTTCAACTACACAATCTGACATTTCGTTTTACGGGAGCTATATGACTATTAAATTTATAAGGGATATGTTGGCTTTGATGTTAAGGAAAAATCAAATGAAACTTTCGAACAAGAAGATAAAATTGTTACAACAGCCCAAATATACGAATTTTTGCTTGCTCATTCTGAATTGCGGAGGGTACAGGATTTGAACCTGTGGACGGGTTTAAACCGTCACGGCTTAGCAAGCCGCTGCATTGCCACTCTGCCAACCCTCCTATTTAAACTTCGAGCGTAGTGAAACGAAGTCGAGAAGTTGTTCTCGACAAGCTCGAACAATAATTTTCAATTCTATTAATCACAATTTTATCACAAACTCTTGACTTAGTTTTCAAAAGATGTGAAGATGATATATTATGCTGCCTCCTTTTTTAATTCCGATTTTATTATTTACAGCCGCAATTTTACTTATTGTTTTTGTAGGAATACACTTTCTTTTAAAAAATGAAAGAAAACTCCAGGAGAGTCAGAAAGAGCAGCGGGATATTGCCAAGGCAATTGTGGCTTCGATGGGAGAGGGCCTTCTGGTCTTGGGAACCGATTATAAAATAAAACTGATCAATCCCGCAGCCGAAAAACTTCTGGAAACCAGCGAAAAGGAAGCGGTGGGTCAGGAGTGGGCAGAATTCGGTAAGGCTTATATTGGGGATAATCCGATTCCTTTTGACAAGCGTTCGGCTGTAATTTCACTTAAAAACGGTTTGGTTAAAATTACGACTATTACCGACGATCACTATTATGTTACGCGTTCGGGCAGGAAGTTTCCTGTCGTTGCCATTACGGCTCCGCTTGTCCATGATAGTGTAGTTATTGGAATAGTTAAAGTATTTCATGATGCAAGTAAGGAAAAAGACGTTGATAGAATGAAAACAGAGTTTATTTCGCTTGCCTCACATCAGTTGAGAACTCCTTTGTCCGCTATTAAGTGGTTTATAGAACTTCTGTCAGAGTCCAAATCGGAAAAATTAAGCGATGAACAGCGGAAGTATATACAGAATATTGCTTTTTCAACAGAGAGAATGATCGGTTTGGTTAATTCACTGCTTAATATTTCCAGGATTGAGTCGGGGAGGATTATGGTTGAACCAAAACCTACGGATTTATTAAAACTTGTCGAAGAAACAGTCGGGGAATTAAAAAGAAAAATGGAACACAAAAATATTAAATTTATAATCAGTGCCCATGAAAATTTGCCCATGATTAATGTAGACCCCAAACTTATCGGTCATGTCTACACGAATCTTATTGATAACGCGATCAAATATACGAAAGACGGGGGAGAGGTTAGCGTCTTTATTTCAAAGAAAGACGATGAAATTATTTCCCAGATTAGCGATAATGGTTACGGCATACCGGTTAGCGAACAAGGGAAATTATTTATGAAATTTTTCCGCGCTTCAAATATTATTAAACATGTTACGGAAGGAACCGGTTTAGGATTATATTTAGTGAAAGCGATAGTTACTTCTTCCGGAGGAAAAATCTGGTATAAAAGCGAAGCAGATAAGGGAACAACATTCTGGTTTAGTCTTCCGGTTGAAGGTATGAAGCCAAAAAAAGGTGAAGTATCGCTTGATTAAAATCGCACATTATTATACAGTTAAAAAGTTACCTAGTTACCTGGTTGGCTTGTTAGCTCGTTAATTCGCAATAAGTGTAACTAGTAAGCAAGGTAACCAGTTAACCAGGTAACCATACAGTTATGGAAAACAATCTTAAAGTCTTAGTCGTCGAGGATGAACCCTTACTTCTTGAAGCGATAGGAGATAAATTGCAAAAAGTGGGAATCGAGGGAATTCTTTGTTCGAGCGGAGAGAAAGCGCTTGAACATATGAGTAGTGATGTAGAAATACCCGATGCCATATGGTTGGATTATTATCTTAAAGATATGAATGGTCTGGCCTTTATGGACAAAGTTAGACAAAATGCAAAATGGCAGGATATTCCGGTAATAGTGGTTTCAAATTCGGCAAATGCCCAGAAAGTAAACACAATGCTGGCGCTCGGGGTAAAAAAATATTTATTAAAAGCCGAGTACCGGTTAGAGGATATTGTTGATATAATCCGACAATTAAAAACGGATTAAAATCCTATGGCCAGTCAAAAAAAGATATTAATAATCGAGGATGATCAGTCTTTGTCAGCCGCATATCGTCTTAAATTGTCTCAACATTTTGCAACTCAAAGTGCCTTTACTGGCGACGATGGATTACAAAGTGCAATAGATTGGATACCAGACCTAATTGTTTTAGACCTTTTTCTTCCGGGATTAAGCGGTCAGGAAGTTTTAACCGAGCTTAAAAAAAACAAAAAAACTAAGAATATTCCGGTCATAGTTCTTACCAACCTTGAGGGTCAACATGATAATGTAATTCAATTAGGGGCTACCGACTGCATGATTAAGACCGAAATCTCCATGGAAGAAATCCTCAAAAAAATCGAAAGCCATCTTTAATACATCTTGACCCTAATTTTCTTACTTTAATTCCGGTAGATTATTAATTACAATGTTATTAAGACTATGAATATTGTTTTTGTAATTATTTTGCTGATGATTGTATTTATTGCGGCAATCATTTTGATCCGTAGCCAGGCAAACAAGCAAAAGAAACCGGTACAATCTACTCCAAATCAAAATAAAAAAAATCAGGAAAAATATGTTGATAACAGATTATGGATTGAAGATGCAGAACAGAAAAAAGAATTGCCGTTGACCGTATCAGACAATTCCTTCTTATCTTCAATCGTCGAATCTGCCGACGACGCGATTATCGGAAAAACTTTGGACGGGTGTATAACCAGCTGGAATAAAGGTGCGGAAAAATTATATGGGTACACGGCGGGCGAGGCAGTCGGTCAACCTGCTTCTATTATTTACCCGCCCGAGTTGAAAGACGAGCTCCCAAAAATTCTAGACCGTATAAAAAATCGTGAACATGTCAAAAATTATGAGACAGTAAGAATGGATAATGCAGGCAGGCGGATTCCTGTTTCAATTTCAATATCGCCGGTTTTTGACCAAAAAGGAGCCGTAACCGGCGTTGCGTCAATCGACCGCGATTTTACTAAAGAAAAAGAGCTTGACCGGTTGAAAGATGAGTTTATCTCGCTCACCTCACACGCCCTTCGGACGCCGCTTTCGGCAATCAAAGGACTAATATCTATGATTTATCAGGGTGACTACGGCCCGATGAATAAAAACTTAGAAAAGCCGATCGCCAATATATCGGTCTCGACCGAACGGCTAATTCAACTTGTAAACGACCTGCTGAATATTTCAAGAGTTCAGACGGGTAAATTAGAGTTTGTGTTAACGCAGTTTTCAGTTGCAAAATCCATAGAAAAAGTCGTAAAACAGTTGGATCCTCTGGTAAAACAAAATAATTTGGAGTTAAAATTTATTCAACAAAATATTGCGGATGTCCAGGCAGACATTGCAAAAACCGAAGATATTCTAAACAATCTTTTATCAAATGCCCTTAAATTTACCAATAAAGGCAGTATCGAAATAAGTCTGAAAATTGAAAATGATTTTATAATAATCCTGGTCAAAGATACCGGCATTGGAATATCGGAAAAGGACAAGGCCAAACTTTTCCAAAGATTCCAACAAATCGTCAATCCCACGTCGAAGCAAATTGCGGGTACCGGTTTGGGACTTTATTTGTCGAAGATGTTGGCTAAGAAGATGGGAGGAGACGTTTGGTTGTTTAATTCCGAACTTAAAAAAGGAAGTACCTTTGCCTTTTCTCTGCCGAAATTTGATTCATTAAAAGCCAAAGAAGTAAAAGAGAGTCTGATTCTAAATCGGAAGAATTAATATCTTGATTTATGCAGTCGTTCTGGCAAGCGAGGAACGAGCGTGTCCAGAATCTAACAATGATTCTGGAGTCGCTTCAACACTCATCGCTCCCCAGAATGACAATGACATTGTATAATAATTTTATAATGATCCATTCGATAAATTCAGGATCATAGTGAGTGAAATCGAACTATGAAAAAAATACTCATAATAGAAGACGACCTGATTTTACTCCAGATGTATGAGACCAAGTTCAAACACGCCGGATTTGAAGTGGAGACGGCGTTAGACGGAGTAGCAGGTTTGGAGAAGATTAAAATTGACAAGCCGGATTTTGTCCTCCTGGATATTGTCATGCCGAAATTAAACGGCAAAGCACTTTTTGAAAAAGTAAGATTCGATCCGGAATTGCAAAAAATTCCAATCGCTATTCTGACAAATGTTGAAAACCCAAAGGACAGAGTTGAATTACTTAATAAAGGGGTTGTAGAATATTTTATTAAGTCGGAGACGACTCCGGCGCAAGTTGTTGAGAAAGTTCAAACAATTTTAAGCCATGGCTAAAAAAATTTTACTGCTTGAGGATGATATGGTGCTTTCGCAGATGTATAAGGACAAATTAGCCAATGCAGGTTATGATGTGGTTAGTACGGATACCGCAATAAAAGCTTTGACAATATTGAAATCATTTCTGCCTGATATTATTTTGCTTGATATTATGCTTCCTGGAGGTATGAACGGATTTGATGTCCTGCAAATTCTCAAGCAAGATCAGAAACTTAAAATAATTCCGGTTATCGTCTTGACCAATTTGGATTCGGAAAAGAAGACAGCTCTGGAACTGGGCGCAAGCGATTATATTATCAAATCGGATACTCCGCTGGAGGATTTAGTTAAACTTATCAAGAAATACACTAAGGGTTCATTCGTAAAAAACTTTATAAGTTAATGTGATGGTTTTTTGGAGGGAATCGGAGTTGGGGAAGGAGTAATTCCTTTAAGGGTGTTTTTGATAAATTTTTGAACTGAATTCCAGTCGTCTTCGCCGCTTTCGGGTACTAAGATAAATTGTCCATTTGAAGATCTGTCAGAGGTTAAGACATTTTCATCACTTAAAACCAGAGAGGATAATTTATATTCGCCGGCGCCGGGAATTTCTTTGCTGAATCGTTTTATTTCTTCCGACCCAATATCGGTTTTTACATATTGATCAAGTTCATCAAGGAGGGTAGGAATTTTAGAAATAAATCCGACCGAAAAAATTTTCGCTTTTACGGCTTCAATTACTTGCTGTTGGCGTCTGGCACGGGCAAAGTCACCGCCGTCCTGGTTTGACTGGCGGGACCGGGCAAATTTGAGAGCTGTAGTTCCATCCAAGTGTTGAACACCTGAGGCAAAACTGATCTTTTCATAACGGCAGGGGAAAACCAATTCCGGTGAAGCGGTAGCATTGCGCAAGAATTCATCGAGATCAGGCTTTTCTTTAAGTAATTTTTCTTTTTCGGCAGATTTGGTTGCGTCAAGATTACTAAGATAAGGTTCTATCTGTTTAAATTGTTCCTCTTTGTCACAAATGTCGTCTTCTTTTCCTTCAACCGGGTATTTTTCATCTTCAAATGCTCGTACAACATTGATATCTATACCTCCCAGTATGTCTATAGATTTAATAAAACTGGCAAAATCAATGGATATATAGTTATCGATCTGGAATCCGGTAATTTGGCCAAGAATAAATTTTGTCAGCTCTGCGTCGCTCTTATTGCCGGCAATTTTTGTATCCAGATCAGGAAAAGTATTGGGAAACAATTCAGTTTCATAAACAGTGTTAATTTTGGAATGGAAATCATCGCCTGACTTTGTTGGTAGTTTTACCCAGGTATCGCGGGGAAGCGAGACCATAATGGCCTTCTTTTTTTTAAGGTCAACGTGAAGAACGATTATTGTGTCCGTAAGATAAGTTCCGGCATGGTTGCCACCGGCATAGCCCAAAAGAAGAATATTAAACTCAGTTTTTTCCGGTTTAGGAGTACTGTTTGCCTGTATGCCATTTTTCGGCGTATAGATTTTTTTATAAAACTGGTTAATCTTAAGGGCATAAAACAAAACCGCCGCAATAATTATTCCGGCTATTACCAAAAAGATTTTTTTCATAAGTGAATCTTTAATTTTACTATGAAGAAAACAATTTAACTAAAGTATTTCAAATAAGCATTTAATAATGAAATTACACTGGTTAAATTTTCTTTTTGCTTTTTATTACCGTCTCTTAATTCATTTATAGCCCTCAAAAGCAAAAATCCACCAGTTTTTTTTATATCGGCTGGTTTTTCTTCTAAAACTGTTTTTTTATAATAATTTGAAAGATAAGGTAGGCTAATTACATTTCCAACATTTTCATTGCCAAGTAATTCGATTGCCATAAGTTTTATTACTTGATATAAGCTTTCTTTGTCTTTTATAATATCTCCAAGTGGGGTATGGTCGAACAAATGACTTTCATATCCCAGAATTAGAAACAAAAATGGATCATATGTCATATATAAAATGCAATCGCTAATAAGAGTTTCCTGTCTTTGTTTTAATCTTTTGTCTTCTTTAGCGAAGTTATGAAACTCATTCGCAATAATGTCGTCATTTTGGTGAGTTAACAAAGAGTATTTATATTGTTGTAATATTTCTTCCAATGAATAAACATCTTCTTTTTTAAGGATCGGCCAAAAAACTGTTCCACCGATCAATCTTAAAACATGACCAAAAGCATCTGTGGATGATTGTTGTGCAAAGGTAATGTAGGCACCTTGAGGACCATAATGTGACTTGGTCAATCCTTGATCAACCATTACGGTGACAGTTTCATTCCCCATTACCATTTCTGATGTGGACATCATTTCAAAAAAACTGCTTGTCCAGCTAAGTCTTAGTTCATGCGGGTTTACCGATTCATCCGGAAGTCCGAAAATATCAATATTAAATATCATACTTTCTTTATCATAAAATTTTACCTGGTAGAGGGTTCCCTCCCTTTTCGTATTTTTATCAATGATAATAGTTTCGATTTTAACTTTATATTTTCCGTTGGAAAAGACTAATTCTTTTGGTTTATTTTGATTATATCCCTGATTATTTAGGGATGTTTTTAAAAAACGTAGGATATTCTTTTCCTGTCCTTTTTTGAATATAAATCTTCCGTCAATTTCAAACGGTCCTTCTGCCAATTTATGACTAACATTTTGAGTTAATTGATTTTCCGGGCTGAATATGTCATCTGAACGGTTGTAATTCTGAAAAAATTCCGGGATATCAAGGAAGTATTTTGGAGTTCCCAATAGATATCTTTTAAGCAAGCTTCCGCGTAATAAACCGTTTGACCGAGATAAATCATAATGCTTACCGCCGTGTTCTACTATGGGTTTTAATGACAAAAAAAGATTAGCAGCAACTTCTGGAATTCCTGTGCCAATCAAATGGGGATGTACATCCATAATTATTCTTTTTAGATCCATAGGGATTAGCTTTGGATTTTCTGGATGGTGTAAAGCTAAATCCGCAAATGCTGCAGTCTGTATTTCTAACATATTAATCTATAAACTTGTATCCTTGGTTTTTTTTAGTCTGGATGATATTACGGTTCAATCCTAATTTCGTAAATTTATTTCTGAGTCTTCTGATGATTTGATCCAGAGACCAGTCGGTGTATGACTCTTGACTGTCATTTTTCCAGATAACTGAAGCGACTTCTTCCCGTAGAAGAATTTTTTCTTTATTTTTTAGTAAATATTTGATTATTCTTTTTTCACGCCTCGAAAAAAGGCCTTCTATCAACACATTATTGATTACCAGTTGATCATTATGATTAATATTTAGTTTATTTTTTGCATTGATTAATTCTTTGACAAAATGATTAAATATTGGAATTGAAATTATATATTCTCGTCCGACCATGTTCACCAGCCCCGTTTTAATTAGATAGTTTAAGTATTCTTGCTCAATCGGATTGAACTGAAAGTCTTTTTTAATAATTTTTTCTATAATTACTTTTTCTTCAAGTGATAATTCCTGATAAAGTATTTTTAATTTGAGCTTCATATTGTCATGATTAAATAAATTGATTTCATCTCGGGTTTGATAATAATATCTGATTGCTTCTTTGATGAGCCAGGGAGATCCTCCGCAGTAATTAAGAATTTTGTTTTTTAATTTATTTGAAATATAAACTTTGAAATATTGGGTAATAAAGTCAATGAAATGCTTCATTTCCGCGTAGTTAAATAGTGAATAAACTTCTATGTTTTGAAAAAGACTGGTATAAGAGGATAAGGATTTAGTCAATGAATCTGAAGTGGTATTTTTTTGAAAAAAATATATCAAGGAAAGAACCGGCCGGTCATGATAAAGTTTATCGAGATAGGAGAGCAGAGAATATTTTTCATCCAATAACTGGTCGGCATCTAATATTATCAAAGCGATTTTTTTAAATTTTTTATCGATCTTTTTATTAATTAAGATATCCAAGTCTTTAGGATCTTCTACAATCTCACCCTTGAGATCAATTAGAATTATTTGGGTGTTTTTACCTGAGAACTTTTTGATTATTAGATCATTTATACGATAAAGCTGGTCTCTTTTAGGAATGTTAACAATGGTTAGACATTCTCGGGATTCGGTTGATTTAATCCACGGGTCGAACAATCTTTTATAAGTTTGTTTGGGAAAAGCTTCTTTAGGCTTCATGATGCTCCGTATTATATCAAATTTCCGTCAGAATGACAATTTGCCGTCAGATTTGAAGTCAAGTTAAACACAAAAACTTTAGGATAATTTAATCATGGTAAACAAAAAACCAGGACAATCCAAAATCACAACTAAATTAAGAAGAAATGCTGCAAAGAATCTCTTTCTACTTTACATGAAGGAAACTTCAGTATTCCGGAACGATGAGATTTCGGCATTTATATTGGGTAAGTCTATTAATCAGGTTGTTTTGGATAGTTCCTATTCTTTTGACTACAATTCCGCCATTTGTAATTGGAGTGTTGGAATTCTTCCGGCAGATTAAAATTTACGAAAGAACCCATTTCAAAACTAGGAATATCGTATTAGAATAATGATTAAGGCTAAATAGACTGCGGCCTTAAACATTGCCGGATGATACGTTCTCCTTGTCCTAACACTTCT
>Ga0209541_10010156_pt1 | contig 15063 bp, 12 predicted proteins | sample RifCSPlowO2_01_FD_184027 | JGI IMG/M metagenome (GOLD analysis project Ga0209541, IMG submission 184027) | Groundwater microbial communities from Rifle, Colorado - Rifle CSP2_plank lowO2_0.1 (SPAdes) (version 2) | ecosystem: Environmental > Aquatic > Deep subsurface > Groundwater | place... | reverse complement strand
CACCACCGCCCCTGTCATCACAATCACCGGCAACAACCCAGCCGTAGTAGAAATAAACAGCAACTATATTGATCTAGGCGCTACAGCAGTAGACTATCAAGGAAACTCTCTAATAGTAGATACTCACGACCTAGATACAGTAGACACAACAACAGCCGGAGAATACATAATTACTTACACAGCGTTTGATGGAACAAATACTTCAACAAGCACACGAACGGTGCTTGTTGAAGAGGTGATAGTCGTTAGTCCAGAGTCTATATCGACGGAGTCTGTAGTCGATAGTGTAGAGTCTATAGAACAAACCACGACAACAGAACCAGCAGAGCCAACAGCAACGACAACAGATCCTGTGGTAGAACCGATAGCTACGACGACAGAACCAGTTTTGTAGTAATCCGTCTTCGCGAGCGGTAGCGACGCGATCCAGAACGACGAACGAACGCCGTGGATTGCTTCGGACTTCGTCCTCGCAAAGACGGACGGAAGACGAAGTTGGGCAAAGCCCAACTTCGTCAACGAATTTTCTTTCAGAAAATTCGGATGATTCGGCAATTCGGAGCACCTGCCTGCCGGCAGGCAGGTTCGGATATAATTTGTAGTACCTGCCTGCCGTGTCGTTGCTTTTCTTTTAGAAAAGAGGCAGGTTCGGATTATATTTATAAAGAAAATAAAAAAAGCGGAGACGAGAGTCTCCACTTTTTGTTGTCCGGCGGCAGATGTTATTTTTTGGCCTTTTCGTTCATCATGCTGATGAAACGGGTCAGGTCGAAACGACTGCAGTTCAGTTTTTCTCCATTTTCGGAATTCATGAGCGTCAGGCTACCGTCGGGGTTGTAGGCGACGCCGAGGCATTTGGTGCATCCTTCGCAGGCGAATTCGAACTCCTTGCCACCGATTACTTCTTTTCGTGTTTTCATGTTGGGTATTTTTTCCTCCACTAAAATTTGAATTGATGTACATTAAACCTGTGAGCAGTATAGTACTAATATTGATTAGCGTCAAGGCTGGCAAAACAAAAACCCCAGTAGCCTTGCTACTGGGGTTTTTGTTTTTTTGGATTATCCGTTTTTAATGATAGTTATAAATTTCTTTACAATATTATTATCTCTTGTTTTTTCGTTGATGCTTCCTGCGGGATTAACATTTACGATTATTGCCATATCTGTTCCTGCTTTTGCTCTATCAAAGCCGAGCATATATTCTATTCTTTCTCCGGGTCTGATCATTCCTTGAGTGTTTGAGTGATAAATATATATAGGATCGGTAGGGAGAACGATATTAAATGTCCATCCGTCAGCTGTCTTTGTTCCAATGTTTGAAATAATAAATCTAAACGCAACTTTGCTAGATGTATTTGGAGTAGATGAAGCCACAAATTTGTTTGTGTTCGGATCAATTATTCCTACTTCAATTATTTCTGCTGTTAAGTCTGCTTGACCTGATGGATTTGAAACACCAATTGTTGAACCTCCGCTAATAGGAATTATTTGAGTAGTTGTTTGTCCTGGATTAAGAATTGTCGTTGTGTTTCCTGTGTTTGTATTACTGTTTGTATTATTTGTGTTTGTTGTGTTGCCTGAGATAGTGTCGCTGTCAGAATTGTCTACTATTCCTGATATTGGATAGCTTGTTACAAAGTCAGCCTCTACTATATGTCTGTCTTCTTTTGCTCCCAATGTATTACATGTTGAAATTGTAAGAGTTCTTTTTCCTGTATTAAATTTAACTACAGCGTCGCTATCTCTTTCTGTTCTTACAGAAGTTACCTTGTAAAGGTGTTCCTTGTTTTCAGAACGAACTTTAATAGTATCTCCAACTTCAAGTTTTTCAAGATTGTTCAATGCTTTATAAGCTTGATTTCTCACTACTTGATAGCTGGTGCTGTGACCAAAAAGATAAATGTTATCTTCTTGTCCCAAAAGTCCTGATTTTGGATATCTAACAACTCCGTATTTCAAAGCTTCATCTAGTGCTGACAAATCGGATGAAGTAGGATTAAGCACAGCTGAATCAACATTTATTTTATCAATAACAATTCTGATAGGATTAGCTACTTCTTCTGTAACATCTACAATTCCTCCTTCAGGAATTCTTTTGCTATAGAAAAGTTCCGCTACAGCTGATAGGTTTTCTGAAATAAAGTTTGCACTGCTACTAATTACTGAACCAAAAAATGTTCCAACCTTTGATAGAGAAGGGAAGTAAGTAGGAAATTTTTCTGCTCCCTCTCCTGCAACTTCGGTTGTGTTTTTTACATTGTTTACAATCCTTGGTGCTGCAACAACTAAAATAATTAACACGATCAATACTTTCAATGCAGTCTTAAAACCTTTTTTAGGCACTTTGAAAGAGACATCGTAGTTGTCATCTCGTCTTCTCAACTCACCTTCGTAAGGCAAATTGTCAGGTGCTCCTGAATCGTTATCGTTTATTCTTTTGTTTAGTGGGTTCATCATAATAATTTTGACAATTTAATAATTTTTTGACAACTTTGATAAATAATTGTTTATTAATGTATCCTACCATCGGTAAAAATTCTTGTCAAGACTTTTAAAATAGACATAAAATATTTTTATAAACCCCTTGACACACCTTTTTCTTTGTACTAGTATGGGTTTATGACAAAGAATATAACAAAAAGCTTAATAATATTTCTGGCAATTTTTTCCGCGTTTTCTTTTGGTTTGATTCCAGTAGATATTCAAGCTGCTACTACTCAAATAAATTTTAATGATGAGATTATGTTTGCTCCGAACTGTTTTTGCGGGGCTGATGTAACAGCATACAATCTTTACCCCTGTGAAGATCGTAATTGGTGTAACGGTGATACCTCAATAAAGACAGCTAATGTTTCTAATGGAAAATACAAAGTAAAAGTAAATATAGCTAAATTAACTGATGGACAAAGATTTGAATCGGTGATTTTTACATTTAATGGAGTAAATTATACTATTCCCGATCTTGGAGGAAATGCAGACTCGACTGGTACGGGGGTATATGAAGTTGGAACATTTACTTTATCGGGTGCGGTTAGTTTCAAAGGAACACATAAATATGCCAATACTTTTACAGGTCTTTGGTATTCAGATCCTTATTCAAAAGTAGGTTCTGGTCACGCAATGGAAAGCGTTTCTATTGCCTCTGTTGTTCTTGAAGAAATTGTTACTCCGCCTACTTGTACAATGAGTGCGGTTCCTTCAACAATAACTGCTGGAAATACATCAAATTTGAGATGGACTTCTACAAACGCAACTAGCGCTGTTATCAATCAAGGAATTGGAAATGTAGCCGTTAATGGAAATAGAAATGTTTCTCCATTCCAAACAACAACTTACACAGGGACATTTACAGGCCCTGGTGGAACAGTAAATTGTCAAACAACCGTGACTGTTACAATACCCCAAATGCCTACTTGTACAATGACAGTTAATCCTGCAAATATTACAACTGGACAAAGTGCAACTTTGAGTTGGACTTCTGTAAACGCAACTAGCGCTGTTATCAATCAAGGAATTGGAAATGTAGCCGTTAACGGAAGCAGATCTGTTTCACCAACTCAAACAACAACTTATACGGGAACATTTACTGGTGCTGGCGGAGTAGTAACTTGTCAAAAAACTTTGACTGTTAACAATGTTCCGCCACCTCAATTGCCGACTTGTGCAATGAGTGCTGTTCCTCAAACAATCTCTGTTGGAGATACATCAAATTTGAGATGGACATCTACAGGCGCAACCAGTGCTGTTATAAACCAAGGAATTGGCACAGTAGCGGTTAATGGAAATAGAAATGTTTCACCTACTCAAACTACAACATATACAGGAACATTCACAGGTCCTGGAGGTGTTGTTAATTGTAGTGTTATGCTGACTGTTTCTGGAATAATAGGAAATCCTTCTATAAATATAACAAAAAATGACAATGATAATGGTGATGATACTCAGGCTGTTGTGTCTGGGGGAACAGCAACCTTTACCGTCGTTGTGACAAATAATGGAACAAGAGATCTTATTGATGTTGTTGTGACAGATGCTTTGGCACCAAATTGTAACAGAACAGAAAGTCAGACAACAGGTCTTTATCCGGGGTTAGTATTTGATCCAGGAGAAAGTTTTACTTATACATGTACCGATACAGATATTACTTCAGCTTATACAAATACAATTAGAGTTGATGCTGATGAAATTGGAACATCTTCTATTGTTAACGACACAGATGTCAGCAACGTTACCATAATTGGTTCAGGAAATGCTCCTACATGTTCTATGAGTTTTACACCAAGTAGCATAAATGTTGGAGACAGATCGACCCTTGCTTGGAACTCAACAAATGTTACTACGGCTGTTATTGATAACGGTGTAGGTAGCGTCAATCCAAATGGCTCAACAGATATATTTAGAACATCGTCTGCAACATATACAGGAACATTTACAGGTCCAGGTGGAGTAGTGACTTGTCAGGCAAACATAACTGTTGGTGGTGGGGGAGGTGGAGGAACAAATACTCCGCGTATCACGTTATCTTCTGGTTCTGGAGTAACTGAACCCGGATTCATTTATTTGAGCCAGGTTCCTTATACAGGTATTCCTCAGTTCTTGATGACAATGATGGGATTTGTATTTAGATTCGCATTCTTTGGAGGATTACTATTTGCACTATACAAAATTAAATAATCTCAAATTTGGCGAACTTTTTCGTCGCCTACGAAAAAAACTTCCTCACCGTATGTTGAAATACGGCTCGGAAGTTTTTTTCTTGTCTCCTCAAATTTCATCCAAATTTGAGATTATTACTTTGTGAAAATAAGAAAAGCCCCAACCGAAGTTGGGGCTTTTTGGCGACGCCGCGATATCAGGCGGTTACTTCTTGGCCAGGATGGAGGCGTAGTTTCCGGCTGCGATGTTGGCGGTCAGGGCCATGATCTCGTCAATACTGGTCTCGATCTGGACGCTCGGGTTCTGGGCGCTGGCGATGAAGATCTTGTCGCTGGTTTTGGCGGACTTGATCAGAGCCAGGCTGTGGGTGTTGGGACCCTCGGCGATGTGCAGGCAGACTTTCTTGTTGTCGACCTCGGCCAGCTTGGTTTTGACGGACACCTTCTTTCGCAGTTTTTTCAGGGTTTTCGTGTTCATTGGCGTTTCCTCCGTAAAAAAAAGGGCTGTTTGCACTGAGAATCAAGATGACTCAAAGCACGTTGACTGACGACTATATTAACAGACTAAAAAATATTGTCAATCCCAACACTAAAAAAATACAGGGACTCGGTCCCTGTATTTTTGGTTCTATTTATTTTCTTCAGATAATTTTTTTATTAAGTCTTTCAAACTTAATGCTCCGATATTTCCAACATCTCTACTTTCAACCGTCACGGTTTTTTCTTGTATTTCTTTTTCTCCAATAACCAACAGATAGGGGATTTTTTCCATTTTAGCTTTTCTTATTTTTTTCCCCAAACTTTCGTTGTCGTCGTCCAATTCTGCTCTAAAATTTGAGTTTTTCAATTCTTTATAGATTTCGGTTGCATATTCTTTGTGAGCGTCAGTAATTGGTAAAACTTTTATTTGAACAGGGGATAGCCAAAAGGGAAATGCTCCTGCGAAGTGTTCAATCATAACCGCCATAAATCTCTCTAGAGAACCGGCTATTGCTCTGTGAATCATAACAGGTGTTTTCTTTAGGCCATCTTTGTCTGTGTATTCAAGTTTAAATCTCTCGGGCATTATAAAATCTAGTTGCGCTGTTGCCAATTGTCTTTCTCTACCCAGCGCATCTTTAAACATAAAGTCTAATTTAGGTCCGTAAAAAGCGGCTTCGCCTTCTACTCTTTTGTAAGGAAGATTTTCTTTTTTGGCGATGTCTTCAAGTATTTTTTCCGCTTTGTCCCAAAGCTTTTCATCTCCCAAATATTTACTCAAATCTTTTGAATCTCTTACAGATAATGATACCCAATAGTCTCCAACATTAAACATATTTAGGGATTGATAAAATTCTTTTATTATTGAGACAATATTTGCTACTTCTTGTTCTATTTGATCTGGCGCGCAAAAGATGTGTCCGTCGTCTTGGGTGATACTTCTAACACGAGAAAGTCCGATAAGTTCTCCTGCTTGTTCATCACGATAGACCTTTGTTGATTCTGTGTATCTGATAGGCAAGTCTTTGTAACTTGTCTGTTTGCTAGCAAAAATCTGTGTGTGGTGTGGACAGTTCATTGGTTTCATTACAAATTCTGCGTCACCTTGTCCTTTTACTTTAAACAATTCATCGCCAAATTTTTCCCAGTGACCCGATGTTTTGTACAAATCACTTTTTGTAATATGAGGAATATCTACTTTTTGATAGCCAAAATTTTTCTGAATATTATGAATTTTTTCAATAATCAAATCTCTGACCAAAGTTCCTTTTGGTGTAAAGAGAGGTAGACCTGCACCAATTAAATCTGAAAATGCAAAAAGATCTAATTCTTTTCCCAATTTTCTGTGATCTCTTTTCTCGGCTTCCTCCAACATTTTTTCATATGCATCCAATTCCTCTTTCGTCTCAAAGGCAACACCATAAATACGAGTAAGCATTTTGTTTTTTTCATCACCTCTCCAATATGCTCCAGCAATTTTTGTTAGTTTGAAAGCGTCTGCACTTATTTCTTTTGTGTTTTGGATATGAGGACCTGCACACAAATCTACAAAACCGTCTGATATATAAATAGATACTGTTTTGATACCTTCATTTTTTTCTAAATCTTCAATCAGCTCAATTTTATAAGGTTGATCTTTGAACATTTTTTTTGCGTCAATAGTCGAGATTTCTTCTTTTTCAAAATCAATATTTTTTTGAATAAGTTTGTTCATCTCCTTTTGGATTTTCTGCAAGTCTGTATCCTTTATTTCCACATCATCAAAATCGTAATAGAAACCATTTTCTATTGTTGGTCCGATTCCAAATTTCATATTTGGAAATTTTGTTCTCACCGCTCCCGCCATAATATGGGAAAGAGAGTGTCTAATTTTTTCTATATTTGTATGCTCCATAATATTTTTTAAATAATCCGAATGACCCGAATTAAATCCTAATTCCCCAAATTGCCGAATCACCCAAATTTTATCACTTGTAATTCGTATTCGTAATTATTTGGAGCATTCGGATATAATTTGTAGTATTCGGATTATATTTATTTGATAATAAAAAATCCGTCCCAATATTAAAAACACAACTGCTTTTAATATTGGGACGGATTTCTCCGCGGTTCCACCCAATTTGTCCAAAGTATTCTTCGGACCACTTGATTACATATTATAGTATCTTATTTTGTGATTGGTTGTCAAAGTTAATTAGTGAGTAGTTTGTAGTGGGTAGTGAGTAGTAAAAACATTAAGCCATTAATGTGGTAATTATAATAAATAAAATCCAGTTGCTTGATTTTTATAATCTAATCATTTATTGTTTGACAAGAGATTGCTTTTTTGTAAGAGAAAATCATATTAACGACGAAGGGGAGGAAAGTATGCCGAGAACCAGAACAAGGAAAATGAGTGAACATGATGTTTTATGGGCACTTTTAAACGGGACGATAGATCCATCTCTCATAAGTCCTGAAAATTGGCTTGAAATTATTAGACTATCTTTGAGATGTTGCAAGCCTGTCCTTCGTAAAATGGCAGAGAGAAAACGCGAATCAAGATCATTCGTCGATGTCCTAAATCGTGGTATATCCTCTTCAAATTCTTCGGGAAGAAGAACACCAAAAGACATTATAAAAAATGTTCCCGAGGCTTTTTTTACAAACAACCAGTGGTTATTTATTCCCGTTGTGGATCTTGAAAAATGTGAGAAGGAGGGTCTTTTTTCGGAGACAAAGCTTTTTATTCTTGTGGATATGGGATTTTTGGTAATAATAGATACCGAGTTTCGTAAAGTATCAGCAGGTCTTTCAGAGGGTACTTTTTTTAATGAAGTAGTCGAGTCTTGTTGCATTGCTGTGGATCATAAATATCCCGAGATTGATTCGGAAAAAGAATTTCGCGAAATGATTCTTCCGTTTCTTGCCGATAAAGAACTAAAACTCGGAGAGCAAATTATCCACTATACTCTTGATGGTGCGGTTGACGCTCTTAGAGAGATTAAAAGTGAAACAAAAATTGTTGAGGAGTCGATGATGCCCTTTTTAAAAATAAGAGAACGGTTGGGGATTTCCAATTGTCTGTAATTTAACAGCCCGACGAAGTGTAACTTCGTCGGGCTGTTTTTGATTGACATGAATTTTTATATGAGTATGATTTTCTGAGGATTGTGTTTTTAATATAAATACGAAAATTGAGGACAGGAGAATCATATGCAAACTTGGCTTTGGATTTTTGGTGGAGTCTGGCTTTGTTTTATTGGAGTTCTTTTTTTGAGGAGAAAATTGACAGTTGATAAAGCAGAGCACTGGATTGCTAGCAAAACTTTTCAAGACTTTAAGAAAAGAACACTGAGAGAAATAAAAATCGTCTTAGTCATCAGAGTCAGCGAGAAAAATCTATCTGTACATTCAAAATTCATTGTTCCCATTGATGGTGTTGAAATCTGTTGCAGTTCGGTTGTACGCGATTTTATCGGAGGCAAAAATCAATTAAGAAATATTGCTCGTGCTCACGCCGAAATGTTGTGGGATTCGGTAGAAACTTGTCCGAAAGATGTCGGTTTCTATCTTTTTGAAAAAACACCGATTGAAATTTGGAATGGTTTCGGTGTTATCGTCGAGATTACTAATTTGGAAACCTTCGGGTGGTTTCCTCCGGCAAAGTATGTTCGTACCAGCATTGGTTACAGCATACCACTGGATGGCGACCAGTTGGAATTTTTTATGCGAGAGTTTCGTAAAGATCTTCACTGAATGTCGTTTTTTTTAACAACCTGCAGAGGTTAAACCTCTGCAGGTTGTTTTTGTTTCGTAGTAATGTCTATAATAGTGTTATGAAAGATAAAATAATCGTCGTTTTGGGACCGACTGCTTCTGGAAAAAGCGATTTAGCTGTGGAATTAGCAAAAAAATTCAATGGGGAAATTATCTCGGCAGACTCAAGACAAGTATATAAAGGATTAGATATTGGGAGTGGAAAAATAACCAAAAAAGAAATGAAAAATATTCCACACTATCTTTTGGATGTTGTTAGTCCAAAATCTGTTTTTACAATTGCACAATTTAAAAAAAATACAGACAAAATAATCAGAGATATTTTGAAGAAAAGGAAGACGCCGATTATTGCAGGCGGAACTGGTTTTTATATTCAATCAATTGTAGACAATATTGTATTGCCCGAAGTAAAACCAAATTTGAAATTGAGAAAAGAATTGGAAAAAAAATCAGTTGATGAATTGGCAAAGATTTTAAAAAAAATGGACAAGAATAGGGCAGAAGAAATAGATCTGAAAAACCCTCGTCGTTTGATACGGGCGATAGAAATCGCTACTGAACTCGGCAAAGTCCCCAAGCTCTCTACCAACAGCAACCCTGTTGCTGTTGGCGGAGAGTATGATGTATTGCAGATTGGGATTAAGACGGATGATGATATTTTGAAAGAAAGGATAGCAAAAAGATTTGAAAAGCGTGTTAAAGCAGGAATTGTAAAAGAGGCAGAAGATTTACACAAAAATGGTTTGAGTTGGAAGAGGATGAAAGAAATCGGTTTGGCTCATAAATATATATCTTTGCATTTGCAGGGAAAAATGACCAAAGATGAAATGATAGAAAATTCTATCAGAGAAGAATGGCAATATGCCAAAAGACAAAAAACATGGTTTAAGAGAGACAAGAGAATTGAGTGTTTTGGTTTGGAAGAAAAAAATAAAATTTTTGCAAAGACGAAAAAATTTTTGAAATAATAAAACCCGAACCGTGTATAACCGGTTCGGGTTTTTGTTTAAGGATGTGGGGCTTCCATTCGAAAGCCATGCCCTTCTTTAATATTTACAATTTTCATATGGTGACAAAGGCAAAGCATCTTGCGCAAGCTATTTCCCTCATCTTTGCAAATTTTAAAAGTGAATTCTTTTGATGAAATTTGAAAAGCAATTTCTTCATCTCTGATTCTTATTTCCGCATCTTTTTTGTAATAAAGAACAGGAAATGAATCACAAAAATTTTCGACATCGGGTCCTTTTCCGATTACAACCAGTCCATATATTTCGTGACTGTCTGATCGGAGAATTTCAAGCAAGATTTGTTCTTGGGACATCTTTTCTACAGCTGTTGTTTTGTTCATTTCTCCTCCCACAAAGAATGAAAGATAAAGACAATTTCTGATGTTATTCTATACATTTTTTTGTTTATAGCAAGTCCTTTTTAAAAGTGTTAGAATTTAATAAATTAAAAGATAAAATTCTATAAAATGTATAATAAATTTCTAACTAAAAAATATATAATTTCAGCCGTTGTTATATTGATTGTTGCCGTCTCGGTAGGAGGTTTTTTCTTGTTTCGTGATAATTCTGGAGAATATGAGTATTCTATAGTAGAAAAAGGCGATTTGGCTCAAGAGGTTAATGTGACTGGAAAGGTAAAACCTTCTAGCAAAGTTGATCTGGCCTTTGAGTCATCAGGAAGAGTCGTTGGGGTCTATACTGATGTCGGTAAAAGGGTTTATGTTGGTCAGACATTGGCTGTTTTGAATAGCTCTCAATATCAAGCTCAGCATCTTCAGGCACAAGCAAGCTTGGACGCAGAAAAAGCCAAATTGGATGAATTACAAAAAGGTACCCGTATTGAAGAGGTTGAAATTCAAAAAACAAAAATTGTAAATGCCGAAGAAGCCATTGCTGATGCAAAAAGTAATTTAAAGAACTATATAAGAGATTCTTATTCTAGAGCGGATGATTCAATTAGAAGTAAAGTTGATCAATTTTTTACGAACCCAAGAAGTTTTACTCCTCAATTAAATTTTGAGAGCAATTACAAACTTGAAATGGAGACTCAAAGATTTTTTACAGAAAGTATTTTGGTTAAATGGTTTGAAAGTATATCTGTTTCAGATATATCAGATTCTGAAATGGATAGTCAATTTAATTTGGCAAAAGATAATCTGGGCAAGGTCAGTTCTTTTTTGGATCTGACTGCTCTAACTGTAAATAGCTTAAATACAACATCTTCGCTGACGCAAGCTCAAATAGACGGTTATAGATCGGACATAAATACTGCTAGAACCAATATAAATACTGCAATAAATAATTTATTAACCGCAAGAGAAAAACTTAGGACAGCAGAATCAGCCTTGATACTTGCTAAACAAGAGCTTGATTTAAAACTTGCTGGAGCAACAAATGAACAAATTTTAGCTCAAGAGGCAAGAGTAAAATCAGCGGAAGCTAATGTAAAAAATTATTCTGCTTTGATTGCAAAAAATGTTATTTCTTCTCCAATAAATGGAGTGGTAACAAAAAAGAATATTGAAGTTGGTGAAATAGTTCAATCAAATGTTTCCGTTTTTTCTGTTATAAGCACTTCAAAATATGAAATTGAAACCAATGTTCCAGAAGCAGATATTTCAAAAATAAAGATTGGAAACAAAGCAAAAATAACATTGGACGCGTACGAGGACGACGAAATTTTTTATGCACATATCATTTCTATCGAGCCTGCCGAGACTATCATCGAGGGTGTGTCAGCATACAAGACGGTTCTTCAGTTTGATAAAGAAGATGAAAAAATAAAATCAGGCATGACAGCTAATATGGATATTCTAACCGATAGTCGCGAAGGCGTTTTGTCGATTCCTTTCCGCGCTTTGATTACCGAGGATGGAAAGTTTGTTGAAGTCTTGAACGAAGATGGAACAATAGAAAAGAAAACTGTTGAAACAGGGATGAGAAGTTCTGACGGAAGAATAGAAATTGTTTCGGGGTTGAAAGAAGGGGAGAAAGTTGTTACTAGTAAGTAGTGAATAGTGAGTAGAAAATGATTAACAAAGAAAAAAAATCAATAATATCTGTTAAGAATCTTGAAAAGACTTATAATGACGAGGGTGGAGAGACTCACGCTCTGAGAGGAGTAACTTTTGATATTGCTTCTGGTGAATTCGTTGCAATCATGGGACCATCGGGATCGGGGAAATCAACTCTTTTGCATATGTTGGGTCTCTTGGATAAATTCACAGGAGGGGAATATTATTTTGATCAAGACAAGGTAGAAACTTTTTCGGAAGAAGAAATCGCTCATTTGAGGAATAAAAAAATGGGTTTTATTTTTCAAGCGTTTAATCTTTTGCCTAAGGCAACTGTTTTGGACAATGTAAAATTGCCGCTTGCTTATTCTGATGTCCCTGAAAGTGAATGGAATAATATGGCAGTAAAAGCAATAGAAGCCGTTGGTATGTCACACAGAATTCATCATTTTGCGAGCCAGCTTTCTGTGGGAGAAAAGCAGAGAACATCAATTGCTAGGGCTCTTGTTAATGAACCCGATATTATTTTTGCCGATGAGCCAACAGGAAATCTGGATTCTCGTTCAGGAGGTGTTGTTATGGATATAATAAAAAGATTGAATTACAAGGGCAAAACTGTCGTCTTGATTACTCACGAAACATACACTGCCGAATATGCGGAAAGAATAATAATGATTAAAGATGGGAAAATGGAATTTGATAAACCAGTTGAACACATGAGACAGGCAGGAGAGTTTAAAAAATAATTAAACTTAAAACTCTAAGCACCAAACCCTGCCTGCCGGCAGGCAGGTCTAAATTCTAAACAAGTCTAAATAATCAAAATTTAAAATACAAAAAGTTTTGAAAATTGGAAAATTAAAAAATTTGAATTCCTGCCTGCCGGCAGGCAGGTGTTTAGGATTTAGAATTTAGAAATTAGAATTTTAAATTTTTAGAATAAAATTTTTTATGCAGATCAAACACTTATACAAAACATCATTCACAGGACTTCGGACTAACAAAGTTAGGTCTCTTTTGACTATTCTAGGAATTGTTATTGGAATATCGTCTATTATTTTGATTTTTTCTTTGGGCAAAGGTGTAGAAGGTTTGATTACGGGTGAGTTAAGCGGTATGGGAGCAGACACTATTGTCATCAGGCCAGGACAACAACCAACAGGATTGAACGATTTTAGTGAAACTCTTTTTTCTGATTCTTTGAAAAGCAGAGATGTAGAGGCTTTGAAAAAAAAATCTAATGTACCTCATTTGGCAAAGATTGCTCCCGCAATAATCGTTCCAGGGAGAGTCTCTTATAGAGGAGAAACATTCAAGCCGATGATTTTTGGTTGGACAGCAGAATTGATGACAGAAATGTTTGGTGTTGAAATTGATTCAGGCGATCTTTTTTATGAAAGCGATATTAGATCAAAAGCGAGTGTGGCAATTATTGGTTCAAAAGTAAAAGAAGAATTGTTTGGTAATGAAGAAAATGTTGTTGGAAAAAATATAAAAATAAAAGATAGAAATTTTAGAGTAGTGGGTGTTCTAAAACCACAAGGACAGGTATCCAGTTTCAATGTCGATGAATTGGTTGTTTTGCCATATTCAACAGCACAAATTTATTTGATGGGGATTGACCATTATCACGAAATTATTTTAAAAGCCGATTCTCCAGAAAATGTTTCTCAGACAGTAGAAGATGTGAAAGACACATTGAGAGAGATGCACGATATTACAGATCCATCCAAAGACGATTTTTTTGTGGTTACTCCCGAGGGGATGCTTGAACAAATAGGAAATATTTTGGATGCACTGACACTTTTCTTGTCAGCAGTCGTGGGAATTGCTTTGGTTGTAGGAGGAGTGGGTGTTATGAATATTATGCTTGTGTCAGTAACAGAGAGAACAAAAGAAATTGGTTTGAGAAAAGCAATCGGAGCAACGAACAAAGATATTATGATTCAATTTCTTTTTGAATCCATGATGCTCACAATCACGGGTGGTGTAATTGGTATTATAATAGGAATGTCGCTTTCTTTGATCACAACCATCGCCATTTTAAGTTTTACAACTTACGCATGGAGTTTTTCTTTCCCTGTTGGAGCATCTATTCTAGGAATTGTTGTCTCTGGCTTAATCGGAATTATTTTTGGAATTTATCCTGCAAAAAAAGCTTCTCAAAAGAGCCCTATCGAAGCTTTGCGATACGAATAAATTTAGAAAATTTCTCAAAGGTAGGTAGCAGGAATTTTGCCCTGTGTTATAATAAAATAGTTCTGTTGTCGGGGATTGGCGTCCCTCGGAATAAAAGGGTTACCTTGTTTGGAAAGCATTCTGCCAATTTTTGGTTCAAGGATGCAACGCCACACCCGCGGTTTTCCGCGGGTTTTTTATTTATTGACATTTTCAGATTTTAATTTATATTATTGTTATACCTCCTATGTGGCTTGCTTGCATGGAGAAAAAGGGATTGGCGTCCCTCGAAATGTTTGGGTCCGCACATTTAGAAAGTATCCTGCCTTAATTGGTTCAAGGATGCAACGCCCAACCCGCGGTTTTCCGCGGGTTTTTTATTGTCTTTGTTCTCTACTTGATACTTACTACTTACTACTTTATACTTATTTTTATGCAATCAAACGAAATACGACAAAGGTTTTTAAAATTTTTTGAGAAGAGAGGGCATTCTATTATTCCTTCTGCTTCTTTAGTTCCCGAAAATGATCCTTCGGTACTTTTTAATACTGCTGGTATGCAACCGCTAGTACCGTATTTGTTAGGCGAAGAGCACCCTGCTGGAAAAAGAATCGTTGACGCACAAAAATGTGTTAGAACAACAGATATTGAAGAAGTGGGCGACAATACTCACCTTACATTTTTTGAAATGCTTGGTAATTGGTCTTTAGGAGATTATTTCAAAAAAGATGCAATCAGTTGGTCTTATGAATTTTTGATTGATAAAAACGATGGGCTAGGACTTGATCCAAAAAAACTTTATGTAACTGTTTTTGAAGGAAACGATGATGCTCCAAGAGACGAAGAAGCATACGAAATTTGGAAAAATATTTTTGTTAATGCAGGGCTAAATCCGGATGGGCATATTTTCTTTATGTCTGCAGAATCAAATTGGTGGAGTCCGGGTGACAATGGACCATGTGGCCCT
>Ga0209541_10010155_pt1 | contig 15065 bp, 16 predicted proteins | sample RifCSPlowO2_01_FD_184027 | JGI IMG/M metagenome (GOLD analysis project Ga0209541, IMG submission 184027) | Groundwater microbial communities from Rifle, Colorado - Rifle CSP2_plank lowO2_0.1 (SPAdes) (version 2) | ecosystem: Environmental > Aquatic > Deep subsurface > Groundwater | place... | reverse complement strand
AAGACGGGAAGGCGGTGTATCGGCCGACGGTGCACTACGCGTATCACCCCTGCGACGGCGCCGTGCTCTCGCTCGACGAGCTCGCGGCCAATAACGGTGTGCTACAGAAAGCTCAAAGACTCATCAGCGAAGACATCCTGCAGGGCGGCGTGGACGAGCTCGGCGTACTCCTCATGGGTCACGCAAAGAACGCGTACTGGTATGGGTCGCGCCTCTCCATCGACGAGGCGCGTCGGCTCGTACCGCACAATAACGCGACCGGGCTCCAGGTGACCGCGAGCATTATCGGCGCGATGGTCTGGGCGATACAGAACCCGACCGCAGGCCTCGTCGACGCTGACGAAGTCGACCATCAGGTCCTTATGGACGTCGCGCGACCGTACCTCGGCGAGATGCTTGGCGTGTACACGGACTGGACTCCGATAGAGGGCCGCGGGACATTATTCCCGGAACAGTTCGATGCGGATGACCCGTGGCAGTTCGAAAACTTCAGGGTGTCCTAAGCGGGGGAGTCTTGGCACGGAGCGCCCGACGGACTGACGGCAGCGCGAAGTAGTCGAGACCCCAGTAGCCGGCGACGCGCCAGGCGAGCATAAGGCCGAGCGCCAAGACGAGCATAACGGGGTTCGTGCTCACCGTGCCGGCGAGCAGGAAGTTCAGATTCATGAAGAAGCCGAAGAACGCAGCAACGCCAGTGAAGAGCCCGACGATGAGCCCGAGCCCGACGAGCACCTCGCCGACGGCGATGGCGTTCGACCAGACGACGAGGTTGGGGAACACCGCGCTCTTGAGGAACGAGGCATACCAGAGATAGACGTCCGGATGGAGACCTTCGGTCTTGCCGAGCGCGCCCTGGACGAAGCCCTGCATAGCGGTGCCGGCGTCGCCGCCGAACCAGGCCGGATTCATGACCTTAGCCCAGCCGGCCATAAGCCACTCGTAGCCGAGATAGAGGCGCACGACAAGCCAGAAGGGAGCGCTCGCTCGGCTCCCGGTAAAGAAGTATGCGAAAGCGGATTGTTCGATGGTGTAGTTCATACCTCCATTCTAGTACAGATACTATGAAGTGAAAGTGCCGCCTGGGGAGTACGGTACGGGCGGCTTCGCCGCCTACACGATCCTGGCTGAAAGAAAATGCCGCCCAGCGGGCGGCAAAGCGTTACAATGTGCCGATTTCTTTCTGCAGGAGTTCCCGCTGCTCGCTCGTGAGCCGCGGCAAGGTTCCCGTTTTCTGGTATGCATCCCAGATCGGCTCCCAATCTTCGGGGAAGACCTCGAACAGCACATCATCAACGAACGTCCCTCCGTGCGGAATGTGTCGGCGGTATCTCCCCACGAACTGGTATCCGCACTTGATAAGGTGCCCGGCGCTTTGAGCATTGAAGCCCTTGACGTTGGAGATGACCTTCCGGAGCCCCAGGACCTTGAACGCGTGATACAGAAGCAAAAGCTTCGCTTCAGTACCGACACCCCTGCCTTGGGCGCTCCGTACACCGATAATCGATCCTGTCGTCCCGGATCCCTGCGGCCACGAGATATTGTGGATGCCCATGTGACCAACGTACTGGTACGACGCTTTCTTACCGGTGCCCGTTCGTACGAGTACGGCGAACACTTCATTCTTACCTTTGCTCTTACCGAGTTCGCGGACCCATTCGACGAAATTGGAGGGCCAGTACGGAGCCCGCATGTACGTCCCTTCCACATCGACGCGATGATTCGCCCACGGTACGAACAGGGGAGCATACTCTTCGAGCAAGAGGCCGAGACAGGAGCTTACCTTTCCTTCATACGCGATGACGTGTTTCATTACATATCCTTATAAAGAGCTTGCTCCGCTCCGAAAGACGAGAAAATCCCGGCTTCCGCAGAGCCGGGGTTTTTCTTAATGATTGGTTGAATTGAGGAGAAGAAAAGTCGCGGCTATGCGCAAGCGGACATGCCAAGGTCCGAGATCTTGTTCATTTCCGCCGTGTAGCCGCAATTTCGATTCATGTGTCTATGGTAGAGCATTCACCGTGTTTGTCAAGCTTTCGTAACGAGTTCCAGAACCTTGGCAACGGCCTCTTCAGGGGTAGATGCAGCCTCTACTTTCAACCGCTTACGCGCGTCGATATATTCGCCTGCGAGTTTATCAGCCCAACCTCCCGTTCCAGTGAGTGCAACGATAGGAATGTTCATTTGATAGGCGATTGCGGCTTCGGTAAGGGTTCCAGAGCCACCGGAAATAATGATGATTGCGTCGCAAGAATTGACCAAGACGAATTCTCGTCCTCCACCCCGTTCAATGCCGGTCACGACGAGCACATCAGTGAGCCCATCCTTATCCCAAATATCTTTCTCTTTGCCATAGGTCACGCCGACGGTTAGTCCTCCAGCGCTCTTGGCTCCACGCGCGGCAGCGGTTGACAAGGAATCATAGTCCTTTTCAGCCCCATATACGGTAATGCCGCCCTTTTCGGCAATAAGCTTGCCGATAGCGAATGCGAGCTTCTCGATATCGGGTGTGTAGTTGAGATCCGCGGCCGACCCCATCACCCCGATTTGTAATTTTCTACTTTTCATTTGCATTTGTATATATTACACTTTTTCTTCCTCAATCGTACTTCGGCTAAAAACGCTTCCTTAAATGCGGAAATTGGAGACAGTCACGATTGTCCCAACGAGAAGTACGTTTTGGTCTCGCCTGCCTAGAATAATCGTGACTGTCCGTATTGTTCTTTCAGCAATGATTAGCGCCCGGATGTCATTTTTTATAGTAGAGTTGTAAATATGAATGTGAATGAAGTCGATGGCGCGTCCGATCTCATACTGCCTCCCTTTGAAGCGGTCGAGGAGCTCAAGAAACGTCAACAGGACCCGGAACTTAAGAAGAAGGTTGAAGACTATCTGAAAGGGGATATCCCGGAGTATTTTAAAGACGGTCCGATTCTCTACCTGGCGCGGCATATCGCCACCCCGAACTTCGAGACCCTGCGGTTCAAGTATCTGATGGAGCCGCTCGGGATGAAAGCCGTTGTGAGCCAGGACACCGAGGATTTGTTCGTCTCGAGCAATCAAACGAAGAAAGCACTCTGTAAGTTATCCATTTGTCGTGGCGTCTCGCAAAAGGGCGGCATATTGAACGAGCGGTTCCAGAACGTCTCTATCGTCGATTTCAACGTCTCGGACGGTAAGCGGTTCGACGCCGTCACGACGCTCTGGGGAGAGCGACTGGTCGATTTCCACGCCAGGTTATTCACGCGATTCATGCGGGAAAAGATCGAGAACCCCGACGATGCGGCGTGGATCGACCGGCACCATCGCGGCAACCTCCTTGAGCACTATAAGGATTTCCTGGCCCTGTTCGTCACCCACGGGGTTCTCTTCGAGGACTACGTCATGGAGGATAAGCATGAGGTCCATTTCGTGAAGGATATTTTGCGGCCCGCATGCCGTTTTATAGAACAGCGGTTCGGTCTTCGTCCGCTCATCGTGCCCCTGGTCCCCAAGGTGTTCGAGAGTAACCGCTTCTGGATTAGCTACCCGGATGAGGTATTGGACATCGTGCGCGAAAGCATGCACGCTCAACACATATGAGCTGGTTCTTCATCGCGCTTGTCGGGCCGTTCTTGTACGCGCTCACGAACCATATCGATAAAATTCTCCTTGAAAAGTATTTCAAGAAGGGCGGCGTCGGTACCCTCCTGTTATTCTCTTCGCTCGTTTCCGCGTTCGCACTACCGTTCCTCTTCCTCGCCGATACGACCGTACTCGACGTGAGCGGAGCGAGCATCTTCCTGCTCATGCTGGTAGGCATCCTGAACGTGCTGGTGTTGTGGTGCTACTTTCTCGCCCTCAAGAACGAAGAAGCGTCGGTCGCGGTCGTGTTTTATCAGCTGGTGCCGGTATTCGGATACGCACTCGGCTACTTCATTCTCGGCGAAGTGCTCACGCAGATGCAGCTTATCGCCATGGCGACCATTATTTTCGGTACAACGATCGTTTCCTTTGAGATAGATGCTGAAAATAGGTTCACACTCCGCAGGAATACCGTCCTCCTCATGCTCGGCGCGGCTTTCTTCTGGGCACTCGAGTCGGTGATATTCAAGGCCGTCGCGCTGGAAGAGCACTTGTGGCGGTCGCTCTTCTGGGAACATCTGATGCTTACGCTCGTCGGTATCGTTATCTTCTCGCTCATTCGTCCGTATCGTGTGCATTTCCTGTCGGCAATTCGGAGCAATTCAGGGGCCATCCTGTCGCTGAATCTCGGGAACGAGACACTCTATATCCTCGGGAACATCGCTTACTCAATCGCGTACCTGCTCGCTCCCATAGCGCTCGTGCTTCTTGCCGAGTCGTACCAGCCGCTCTTCGTGTTCCTCATCGGCATATTCCTCACGGTCTACTTTCCTCACCTTACCGTCGAGAAGATACAGGCAAAGCATTTGTGGCAGAAGTTTATTGCTATCTGTATAACCGGTATCGGTACCTACTTACTCTTTATATCTTAAACGGCTTACGCACTCCTCATATCATAAGGCACGTGCTACGCCGACATGCCGCTTCATTGATCGTTGTCTCTCTGGTTCCTAAGACATTCGAAAGCAACCGCTTTTGAATCGGCTATCCCGAAAAGGCCCTCGACATCGTCCGGGCGAGCCTGCTCAACTAAACATTGAGAGACATATAATAATCTAGAACGTGGCCCGCGACATTTCTTTCCCGGAAACAGGGTATGGCTGTCCCACTACTCTCCCCGCTCCTTCTTCTCAAGCAGAAGTGAATTGTATCCAACAGTAACTCGATCTTCGGGAGAGATACCCAACGAGAGTAAAAACTCAAACAGCGTATTCTGTGTCTCCTGCGCTTTTGCGACATCGTCATCTGATATCATTGCTTCTATCTCGATAAACGAACCGAGGTCTTCAACGTCGTCAATACATATTTCATAACTATCATGATGTGCTGAAATTCTCTTTTTATTAATACGCACCACCTCTTCTTGATCAAGAAGTATAAGCATTTTTTCCAACTCTTTCGCTGAACTTACTGTCACTTCATGTTCCTGGGATGCAAGTTCGTTTACTCCGCGCTTCTTGACGGTGAAAAGTATCGTCCCGTCGTTTGTTAAACGGACGCGTGCCACCGGACTGTCTTCAACTCGATTTTTTTTCTGAAAAATGACATCATTTTGTATAACAGGATCACCAAACGTACAACCAATAGTAGTGAGTGCGTTCATAATTGCTTCTCGATCTCGAATCCATGCTTTTACTTCAATTTCTCGCATGTTGTTTTAGTTTAAAGATGAAATAGACTCTTTTGCTTATGCCCCCTAATTATATACGTTTTTGCGTACTATGTTTATCAACTCTTTGAAGCTGTGTGGGCGCTCTATTGGTTCTTTCTCATAATCGTCCATATCCACATAAGACAATAACCTTATGCACCGATATACACCAAATGCACGAATCAATTCAAAATCAATATATGGATCATATGCATTGAAAAAAACACGACAAAAGTCTTGCAGTTCTGGGAAATGTTCATGTACATTAGCGTAGAACACCCCTAAATCTTCGTACAAACTACCCATGCTAAAGAATTCCCAGTCGATAACGTAGAAATTATACTCTGCATCAACCAAAATATTTTCGAGCCAAAAATCACTATGAATAGAGACTATTTCTTGACTACTGTTCAACTTCGATAGCGATTTTCCCATCCACTTTGTGATCTTATTACCATCTATCCGCTCTTTACTTAATAAAGGAAGTGTTTTCTGCGCGTATAAATTAAAGGTATCCATATACTGACGATATACATTTGAATTGATTATCTTTTTAGAAGAATGTATCCTTTTCAATATCAAAGCAAGTTTCACTGCCCTGTCATCAGTGAAAAAGAACACATTCTGATTAATAATATCTTCGATAGGATTCGCGTTGATTCGTTCAATTATGGTAGTGAGTGTTTGTTCATTGGTGGATATGATGTTGGGAACCCGTAATGGTTCAAATGTTTTCTCTTTATAGGAAGACAAGGCAGTGATTTCATTTTTCCAACGTTGATGTGCAGATACGCCAAGCCCTTTTACAATTCCTCCATCACTATATGTCTTGCTAATAGAGTGTTCTAGACTACTGATTTTGTTCACACGCCCACCAGAAATTTCCATCATAGATGGATTTTACTATATGGTATTTTTCCTGTTTGGGATGCTGTGATATTTTGGTACATCAAGGAAATCATACGGTTAGTGTCCACGTGCGATGCAATCTTTGATATATTTTCCCGTCCTGAAAGGAAAGCATCAAACAATCTGAAACGAGCAATTTTATTCGGCGTCCATCCGTGAATGGAGTTAGGCACTGTTCCATATTCTTGTTTGAAGTCAAATATCTCGATATCTTTACCACCAACTAGATCCGCATTTTTACTTACTTCTACTCTGAAATAGTACTCTTTGTCATTCTCTTTACTTACCGTATAAATCCTCAATTTTAAAAGCGGTCCCACGTATATTGAAACTTCTTCATATTTACGAACACCGACATCATGCTTGCCTGTGTACACATCATCAAAATTTGTTCGAGAAGAAACCGAATTTTGCATCATGTCTACTCTTCCGATCATCACCACGAAACCGCTTTTTTTGAATTGGAAACTATTGTAACAATCAATTTCTCCAAGTGTGTGAGACACATTATTTTTTTCTGTCACATATGGTTTTTGCAGAGCGCGTAATGATCGTAACTGGTTTGCAAGATCAATAGGTCTGAATATTTCAGTCGACAAACTCATTTCGTCTGCCCAGTCCTTTCCGTTTGCATGTGTGTTTAATTGAGAAAACCAGCAAAACAAATCTATGTAATGATATCCTGAGTGTAACAATTTACCGTATCCATACTTATACGGATGCGCCTCTTCTGTTGAAAATTCCTGAATACTGTTCCAAAGTCCGTCTTCGTGGTGAACTGATAAAAATGAAATAGGGACCTTAAATTCTTTAATAAACTCTTTTACGTAAGAATAGGTGAACGCATAGGCAGCATTGTATCTGCGTTGCGTTTGAACTGATATTCTCGCATTGGTATCCTTCGTAGCAATGTTCGTAACATACCGCTCGATATTTCTGGCTTTCTCTTTATTAAGGTTCATATCGACGAAAGCAATAACCGGTTTTTCAACCAAAATCTCTATATCATGTGATAATGCCCAGTCAATATATATACCGTGCGAACAAGGTTCCGTCGCGATAATAATCTTATCTATGCGTTCCTTTGCATAAATGGTGTCAAGCTCTTTAAGAGCTTGTAGAGAACTAGTATCTTCTTTGTTTTCCAAAAAGATGTATTGCTCCGGTTTAATAAAAGATTTTTCAATAAAGTCATTAATTACTTTTTTGTTTGATACAAGATCAACGAGAGCAACAACTGAAAAATCTGTTTGCTCTTTCAGCAGTTCAAAAAATGACCAATATGTTCTCATTGAGTGTTTTCCTAAACCAACAAGGACAATTCTCATTTGTTGTTTGCTCATATATGATCTCCTAATTTAAAGAAAGTTTTGTTCCGCAGTATTTCTTGTGAAGTGTGCGAACCATTTTGATGTGAGATGAACATTTCGCTTCCTGTCTTGATACTACTATCATCCACCATACTGAGAATCTTTTTTGCTAAAATAGCGGGATCCATCATTTTTTCCTTCAATTGAAGATATGCTTGTCCAAGCAGTTGTTTCAACATTGGAGTATTAATCATAGAAGGCATGATGGTGATAAAACGTATATTGATTTCAGATTGTGAGTACGATGCAAACCAAGTATTGAGTGCACTTTTAGATGCAGCGTATAGAGCCAGTTTTTTAACTGGTAAGTATGACAGGTCAGAAGATATATTTATAACTGTTCCACCAATCAGTTTTTTTCTAAGGGAGAGAACTAATTTAACTGGACTTATAAAATTTGTTTGAAAAATCTTTTTATAGTCTGTTTCTATGGTTTCTTCATTTTGTTCTTCACTGTATGCGGTTCCTGCATTGTTTATAAGCAGGTCTATGTGTTCATGTTTGATTGAGTTACGTATTGATACCATTAGTTCTTCTGATGCGAAGTCAAAAGTTATATGATCTGGTTTCTTTTGTTCTAAAAATTCACTATCGTTACAAGTACGTGAAATCACATATACATACCACCCTTTCCCTCGAAGAAAATCACTTAACGCCTTTCCAAGCCCTTTAGTGCCACCAGTAACTACGGCTACTTGTTGCCTTTGTCCCATACTCTTTTAAGAAGCTCATCATTCATAATTTCTTCTTTATGCTTACTTTATCATACTATAAACAATACATTCTTCTTTCATCTCCTCGTCCTTTTCATTTTTTAGGTGGTATAATCCAGGCATAGGTATGGACACAAAATCAAAGATTCTACTTATAGCGCTTGTAGCGCTGACGGTCGTACCTGTCGGGTATACGTTCTGGAAGACGGTCATACAACAAGACTTCGAGGTCGTAAATACGGAGCCGGCTGCGGATGCTGCCGCTTTCCAGGCTGAATAAAAGACCCCGTGCCTGTGATAAAATCGAGAGACATGACGAATGAAGGTTCCCAAGAGAAGAGGAAAATGTTTTCGTGGATGAATCCGAAGTTGGAAGTGCGGAATACCGAAAAATACGGCAGAGGGGTGTTTGTCAGAGAGAATCTAAGGAAAGACGAGACTTTATTTGTAATGGGCGGGTATGTCCTGGATATTGAAGGCGAGAATCGCTTAAAGGGTTTTCCACAAGACAAGGCGATTGAGATTTCAGAGGAATTTTCATTTTGTCCGCTTACGCCGGAAGATATTGAGCTAATGCCGCAACATTATGTAAACCACAGTTGCGAACCTAATGCCGGCTGGCACGGGCAAGTTTTTATGGTCGCAATGCGTGACATACTTGCCGATGAAGAAATTACCTATGACTACGCTATGATCATTTGTTCGAATAAAGACAGTAATTCTTACTTCAAAATGGAATGTAGGTGCGGCTCGGAAAATTGCAGGAAAATAATAGACGAAGAGGGATGGAAAAATCCCGAACTTCAGAAAAAATACGAAGGCTATTTCCAGTGGTATCTGCAAGAAAAGATCGATAGATTGCATAACACATTATGAACCCTCTCCTCTGTCCGGACGCAACACCGAATTTTCTTGGCTTTTTCGATACCTCGATCGCTCCGACGCTGCTTTTTTATTCTTATCTCCCGATCGTCATCGTCGCGCTTCTTTTGAGTCTCTTTGTCCTATTTAAAGATAAATTTTCTTTGCAGAGTAAACTTTTATTAGTTGTCACTCTGTCTTTCTCCGTGTGGATGATCGATCAGATAGTCCAATGGATCGCCGCATACGCAGGAGCAGTTCACTTCGCGTGGCAGGCCATAGCCTTCTTTGAGATCCTTATCCCGATATTTTCAATCTATTTCGTTGCAGTCTTCTTAAGAAAGAAAGATATCGATTTCAAATATAAATTGATACTCGGACTGATATACTTGCCCGTTGTCGTCCTTTTGCCGACAAAATTGAATATAACATCCTTTGATCTCTTGAACTGCCAAAGTAACTATAGTTCGTTGTGGGACTACATTTATTTTGTGGAAGTCGCTTTCATCGTCGTGATGATGGATATGTGTTTCAGGAAGTTCCGGTCGCTCGCCAAGGGCGATCCGTTCAGGAAACAAGTGGCGATTTTGGCGTTAGGAATGTTCCTGTTCCTCGGGATGTTCAGCGCGACGAACATCTTAGGCGATACGACGTTCGTGTATGAGATCAATCTTATCGGGCCTATCGGCATGGTGGCTTTCGTCGCGCTGCTCGCGTTCATGATCGTCCGTTTCAAGACATTCAATACCAAAGTTTTCGGCGCGCAGGCGCTTGTCGCGGCACTCGCGGCACTGATTTTTGCGGCTCTATTTGTTCGGACCATTGGAAACATTAAATATGTTCTCATCGGTACGCTTGTCTTCGTCATTATCCTCGGAGTCTCGCTGATACGAAGCGTCAAACGGGAAATTCAACAGCGCGAGCATATCGAACAGCTCGCTAAAGAGCTCGAGGAGACCAACGAGCGGCAGGAGGTGCTGATACACTTCATCGGGCATGAGGTGAAGGGATTCCTGACCAAGGACGCGGGCGCCTTCGCCTCGCTCTGTGACGGCGACTTCGGTCCTCTGCCGGACGGGTTGAAGCCGTTCGTCTGCAACGCGCTTGAGCAATCGCGCAGCGGTGCGCGCTCGGTGACCGACCTCCTCACCGCCTCGAACCAGAAGAAGGGCACCATCACGTACGCGAAGGAGCCCTTCGACCTCAAGGCGCTCGCGGCGGAGATAACGGAGAAGGCGAAGTCGATGGCCGAGGAGAAAAAGCTCGCGCTCGCATTCTCGGCAGACGACGCGGGAGGGCCCTACACCATGAGCGGAGACAAGGAGAAGATAGGCGACCATGTGCTGCGCAACATCATCGAGAACTCCATCCACTACACTCTCTCGGGCTCGGTCGCGGTCTCGCTCAAGAAGGAGGACAACAAATTCATCTTCAGGGTGGAGGATACCGGCATCGGCATCACCGAAGAAGACAAGAAGCGGCTCTTCACCGAGGGCGGTCACGGTAAGGATTCGCAGAAGATAAACGTCCACTCCACCGGCTACGGTCTCTATATCGCGAAGAACATCGTCGCGGCGCACGGCGGCACCATCCGCGCCGAGTCTGAAGGAGAAGGGAAAGGCTCGACCTTCACGGTCGAATTGCCTGCAGCGGCGTGATTGCGTCGTTGGGGGTTCTGATATACTTCGAGGCATGAAGCACGCCCAGAAGAAGCGGAAAAAAGCCGAGCCGACCCTTACTGGCGTCATGGGTGCCGTACAAGACCTGACTGAAGCCGTCCAAACCGGTTTTGCGCGGGTCGAAAAGCGTCTCGACAATGTTGAAGGGCGACTTGGCAGTGTTGAAGGGCGACTTGATAATGTCGAGGACTCTGTTCGAGGCCTCACTCGGCGGGTCGGCGACCTTGAAGTGAAGGTTGACGAAGTGCAAGAGACAGTGAATGCGGTCGCACGTGCAGTCGACAAAGACGCGGTCACCGTACTCGACCACGAGCGGAGGATTACGCGGCTCGAAAAGGTGTCAGCGTAACTCAAAACCATTTCAGCGTTCGAGAAGGGAGTGATAAGATAAACACATGTTTCTCGAGAAGAAAAAGCCGGCGCGGGTCTGGCCCGTGCTCCGCGCCTACGGCAAGGCCGCTCTCGTCTACCCGTGGCTCTTGAGCGTTGCTATCATCGCCACGATAGTTATCGAGGCGGGTGAAGTCATCGCGCCGCTTTACTTGAAGAAATTCGTTAACGTTCTCGCCGCTGGCGATACCACATCGTATATTTTCGGTTCCGTCATGGCGATACTTGGTGCATATGCGCTTGTCAATCTTGTCGCCTGGACCGGTCAGCGTATGCGTATGGTGACACTGGGGCGTCTCGAGGCGCGGACGATGGCCGACCTCTATGACAAAGCGTTTACCTATCTTATCGGACATTCGCACGAATTCTTCATCTCCAACTTCACCGGCACCTTGACGCGGCGCGTGACACGCTTTGCACGTTCGTTTGAATCAGTGTTGGATAACCTGCTCATGAATCTTTTTCCCGCAGGGCTCTTTCTCGCCGGTGTCGTGACGATATTGTCGCTTCGTAATATCTGGCTCGGGATGAGCTTGTTCGTGCTGACCATCATTTTTATCTATATGCAGTTCAGAATGGTTATGTGGCTCCAGCCACTACGAACCAAACGCACCGAAGAAGACAGTCACGTGACCGGTGCGCTCTCGGACGCTGTATTGAACCACTCCACCATCACTTCGTTCGCGGCATTGCCGCATGAGCGTTCCTACTTCGATAAGGTGACGGATGAATGGCGTAACGCGACACAAAAGGCGATGGACGCCTACGCGTGGATATACGGTATTCAAGGGTTGTTCGCGGTCTTTATCGAGATTGCGCTTCTTGGCGGGACGGCCTTTCTCTGGCAGAAGGGACTTCTCACGGTTGGTGATTTCGTGTTGGTACAGATCTACATCATCGGTCTCTTGAATCGCGTGTGGAGCATCGGCCGCAATATGCGCCAGCTTCATGACGCGTTCACCGAGGCGACCGAGATGCTCGACATCATGGAACTGCCGCATGACGTTCAGAACGCGCCCGACGCGACGCCGCTTCTTGTGCGCGAAGGTGGTATCACCTTCGACCATGTGCGTTTCGAGTATCACGACAGCCACGAGGTGCTCCGGGACTTCGACCTCGCGATAGAGCCGCACGAGAAGGTGGCGCTCATCGGCTCCTCGGGAGCGGGGAAGACGACCATCGCCAAGCTTCTGCTGCGTCTCTACGATGTGAGCGGCGGCAGTATCGGCATCGACGGCCAGGATATCTCGCGGGTGACGCAGGAGAGCCTGCGCTCTTCTATCGCCTTCGTCCCGCAGGACCCAATGCTCTTTCACCGCTCTCTTATGGACAATATCCGCTACGGTCGACAAGAAGCGACCGACGAAGAGGTCGTCGAGGCGGCGCGGCAGGCGCACTGCCATGAGTTCATCAGCCAGTATGCCGAAGGGTTCGGGACGCTGGTGGGCGAGCGCGGCGTGAAGCTCTCGGGCGGCGAGCGCCAGCGAGTCGCCATCGCCCGCGCTATTCTCAAAGACGCCCCGATTCTCGTGCTCGACGAGGCGACCTCAAGCCTCGATTCCGAATCGGAGCGGCTCATTCAGGATGCCCTCATGCGGCTTATGAAAGGGAAGACCGTCATCGCCATCGCCCACCGGCTCTCCACCGTGATGCATATGGACCGGCTCATCGTGCTCGAGAAGGGTACGGTCATCCTCACCGGCACGCACGAAGAGCTGCTCTCGCAGGAGAGCAATCTCTACAAGAAGCTCTGGGAGATCCAGGCCGGCGGCTTCATCCGGAAGGACTAAAAACGTTGTCTGACGAGAGCGTTTTTGCTACTGTTCGTATATCGCCGGTATAAGTAAGCTTGTACCGGCTCGTTCGGAGAATGCGAATGCATCGAAGATGCATAAGTATATTTCCTCACTTCGCCGGTATAGTTCAATGGTAGAACGAAGGACTCATAAGCCTTAAACAATGGTTCGATTCCATTTACCGGCACTACTTCGCTCCATTCAGAAATGGAGCTACGAAGTGCGCGCACACGACATTTCGGAAGGATTTTGGTAGGATAAGAAAACTGCGGTTGTAAGCCCTAGACGGGCTTTCAGCCGCGGCGCTCGGAAAAATCGTAAGCGAGCTTTCGTTTTTCCTCGCTTGCGGCTGTAGCTCAACGGTAGAGCGCCGCCCTGTCACGGCGGAGGTCGTGGGATCATCACCCATCAGCCGCGCAATGAAAAAGAAACTCGCTTCGAGTAGGCGGAAAACCTTGGGTCAGGTTAACGCTATAGAAGAAGTGCAGCGCGCCGCCGAGGCCGCTCTGGATGAGGTTATTTTATATTTGCGTTCCGCCACGGCACCTACGTCTGAAGAAGCTCATGTCATTATCGATGCGATACTCTTCGAGCGAGGATGTGAATCTCCGGAAGGACACATTGTTGCAGGAGGTCTCCAGGGAGTCGCACCACATGCAGAAGGGAACGGAATACTAAAAGCGGGAGAGCCGATTGTCATTGATATCTACCCACGGTCGAAAAAGTCTGGTTATTTTGCCGACATGACGCGTACTGTGTGTATTGGGAACCCCTCCGCACAAGTACAAAGCATGTACGATGCTGTTCTCAAGGCTCAAGAACTTGCCATATCCATGGTTAAGCCTGGAACGGCATGCAAAGACATACAAAGAGCAGTTGAGAAATTTTTTATAGATGCGGGATTTGTCACTTCAGGGAAGGGTGAAGATTTTACCTATGCAGAAGGCTTTGTACATGGGGTAGGGCATGGAGTGGGGCTCAAAGTCCACGAGAAACCCAGAATAAAAAAAGGGAGCAAAGACTTCCTTCAGGAAGGGGATGTGATAACGATAGAGCCCGGTCTCTATTATAAAAAGGTCGGCGGAGTACGCGTAGAGGATATGGTACTCGTAACCAAGACAGGCCATAGGAATTTAACCGCGCGCGGTAAAAAGTTTATTTTACGGAAAAGGCGGAAAGGAAGCGCAATATCCACAGCTTGACCTATCATACCCCCTGGGGGTATGATAGGGGGCATATGAAAGTACAGAAGGCGAAGCTCATCCGCCGGCTCAAGATCATCGAGGGGCAGGTGCGCGGGCTGCAGGAGATGCTCGCGAAGGACACCTACTGCATCGACGTCATCACCCAGACCTCGGCGGTGAAGCAGGCACTCTCCGGCGTCGAGGACGCGCTGATGAAAGAGCATCTCGGCACCTGTGTTGTGCACCAGATGAAAAGAGGGAAGGAGAAGACCGCTATCGGCGAGATACTGAAGGTGTATAACCTCAAGCGCAAATAACGTGACCCACGACACGTACCGGATACGAGGTATGCACTGCGCTTCCTGCGCGAGCATCATCGAGAAATCGTTGGGGAAGGTAGCAGGCGTGCACACTGTCGAAGTAAATCCCGGCACCGAGAACGCCAAAGTCTCGTTCGACGAAACGAAGACAGGTCCGGAGCAGTTGTCGAAGGTTATCGAGCCACTCGGCTACACGCTTGTTGTGCCGACGACCGCCCCCACAGCCGCCGAGATGGGCATGTCGGAGAGCGAACATGCGGCGCATCTCGGCCTCAATCAGACCAAAGCAGAGAAACTCGCCGAGCTATACGCGATGCGTGTCAAGATACTCACCATCATGCCGATGGCGGCAGTTGCCGCCGTCATCATGGTGTGGACTATCCTCATCGAGTTCGGCCGCCTACCGGCTCTCTCGCCGGTGTGGAGCCAGTCATCGAACCTCCTCCTCGCGGTGATGGCGACCTACGCACTCTTCGTCGTCGGGAAGCCCTACCTGCTCGGGTTCTACCGCTTCTTGCGCTACGGTGCGGCGAATATGGACACGCTTATCGGCATCGGCACTTCGGCCGCG
>Ga0209541_10010154_pt1 | contig 15067 bp, 24 predicted proteins | sample RifCSPlowO2_01_FD_184027 | JGI IMG/M metagenome (GOLD analysis project Ga0209541, IMG submission 184027) | Groundwater microbial communities from Rifle, Colorado - Rifle CSP2_plank lowO2_0.1 (SPAdes) (version 2) | ecosystem: Environmental > Aquatic > Deep subsurface > Groundwater | place... | reverse complement strand
TATGCAGCCGCAGCTTCAGATTTTTAAGAAAGAGGTTTTGCGTTATCCTAGGCTCGACACTGTCCTCATGATTGAGGGCGCAATAAGAAAATCCAAAGGGGATAATACTGCAAGGGAAATCTGGCAGAAACTGCCGAAAAAAACAATGTGGCAGACTTTTCTCGCAACCCTTGATTATCTGGAATATTCCGGAAAAATCATTGTTGAGGAAGACAGGCATGTTTCCTGGATTTGGGCGCCCCGCGAGATTGAGAAACTGAAAAAGCGCGGCCTTGTGGTGAAATGAAGCAAAAGCCTGAAAGAACAAAAAGCGTTGCCTTTATTGACGCTGATTTGAGAACTGCTTTTGAAGATCTGAAAAAAGGAAAATACGAGGAACAATGCCTTGCAGTGTTTCTTGACAATGCCTTTGATGCCCTGAAGGAAAATCCGCTTTGCGGGATAAAGATTCCCTCAAAGCTCTGGCCAAAAGAATACGTCCGGAAGTATCGCATTGATAATCTGCGCAAATACGATTTGCCGAATGCCTGGAGAATAATTTATACTTTGAGAGGAAATGAGATAGAAATAATTTCAGTTATAATAGAATGGCTGAGCCACAAGGATTATGAAAGAAGATTCAAGTATTAATTGGAATTTTGCTGCAGGCTGTTCAGTTTTCCTCTTCAATCATCGCAAGCGCCTTTTCATTCTCTCCCTGTTCAAGGAGTTCAAGCAGTTCTTTTACATTGCTTTTTCCAAATCCTGTTTCCGCAAGGTTTTTTTCCAGCAGTTCAAGCCCTATTGCGGAAACAGATTTTTTTGTTTTCTGCAGTGCGCGCAGTTCCGCGATTTTTGCCTTGAAGGAATTTGAATCGAATTCCTTTGCAATGGAAAAAATAGCTTTTTCAGAAAACCTTTTTTCAATTTCTTCAAGGGAAATATCCGAATTCGAAAGCCCTTTTGCAAGAGTTCCGGTTAACTTCAATCTCACTAACGGCTTCAAATCCTGTTTTTCAGAAAGCCATTCCAAAAGCTTTTTTTCAATTGTCTCTGTTATTTCCTGCTGTCCCGCCTCTTTGAAAACTATTTTTTCATAAAACATTTTTCTCTGCCTATGCAATGGCAGAAAATCTATTTTTTTTGTTTTTGAATCAAAAATGCTTATTCCTTTCGGTTTTTCCGATTCGAGCCTTTTCATCTGAGTAATTATTGTAGAACCTGTTAAGAGGAAAATCGAATCGTGAAGCTTTTCAGTTCCGTGCCAGTGCAGATGCCCGTTTGCAATAAGGTCAAAGCCTTTCGGCAGATCTGAAAGAGAAATGCTTGCAATCATTTCATCATCAAAAGGCAGGTATTCCTTTATGCTCTGGTGCAGCAGGAGAATATTTACTGCTCCCTGCAATGGTTCCGGATTCCATGCGCGCAGTGCTTCAAGCGCGTGCTTTTCCGGAATTCCTCCGAGCCCGTGCACTGCGATTTTTTCATTTCCTTTTTCCAGCACTGCAACCGCGGCGTGCAGGTGGAACAAAAAGCCTGCGCTTTCAAGGACTTCGACTGCATTCCGAAAATCCTTTCCCCTGTATTCGTGCGTTCCATGGATTGCAAAAACCGGAATGTTGAAGCATTCTATTGATTCTTTTTTTTCCTTTTTTATGCGCGTTATTCTGCATTCTCCGTGGGTTTTTTTTATCTGTGCAAATGCCCTGAATGCATTGTGCCATGTTTCCTGCGATGGGATTTCCGAGTCAAAAACATCCCCAAGAACAAGAATGCAGTCGGGTTTCTGTGCGATTGCAAGCCCGAGCGCGCTTTTTGCGTTTTCAAAGCTTTCTTCAAAGCGTTCAGAGCCTTTTCCAAAGCCAAGATGGAAGTCAGAGAGCAGTGCTATTTTCATGCAAAATATTGCCTTGGAAATAATTATAATCTGATTTAAAGCCCTGTAACAGAGCTCGGAAAAACAAAGTTAAGCGCAATCTCAAAAAGTTTTATAATTGAAATAATCCAAATGGCAGTGTCAAAAATGAAAAGGAAGGTTGCCGAAGCAAACCAGGCAGCTAAAATCAAATTAAAAGCCAGTATTTTTATTTTAGTTTGTTTGGGAAGGTCTTTCCTTAACATGTTTCCCAATTGAAATGTTTGCTCGTTTCTTTTATAGAACCAATACAAAACAAGGGACAGCAACCCAAATGCAACCAATATCAGGGCAATGTTTCTAAATGTATTGTTTCCATTGCTGATTTCTTCTTTTATTTCCGAGACGCCAAGCAAAATCGAAAAAGCAGTTAATAAGAAAAAGGCAGTGAATTTTTTAGGCTTTGAAAAAATCAAAAAAGTGTTGTCCAGAAAAAACTGGCTTCTTTTTTCGAAAATATTAAGCTTTTGCAAATCCAATTTTTGCCACCTCAGTGTTTGAACAAGATTCTCTGCTTTTTCACGAATTCTTTCCCTGCCTCTTTCAGGAGTTCTTTTCCTTTTGCAGTAATGGAATAAACCTCGCGGTTTGCATCTGTTTTTTTTGAAACAAAGCCCCTGCCCTCAAGTTTGTAAAGAACAACGTATGCAGTAACATTTCCCGGCCTGAAGCCGAATCTTTTTTCTATTTCAGCGCGGATTGCATACGCATGCATCTGCTTTTTTTTCAAAATTCCAAGGATGTAAATCCAGAGCAGTTCAACCCCGAGCTTTTCGCGCAGGCGCGCCATTTCGCGGGAATTTTCAAGAGACATTCATAACAGAGAAAGCGCGATAGTTTTATAAGCATAAAATGAATTTTGCAGGCATTTTGGCGAGAGGAATGTTTTTAATGCAATGTGCACACTATGTGTATATAGAATGCATGCGGGGTGTATTTATGGTTGATGCGCGCGTTGAACTGAACAAGTATTCCAACAGGGTTTTAAGTGTTGTCAAGGCAAAGTATGATTTGAAGGACAAGAGCCAGGCAATCAACAAGTTTGTTGAATTGTACGGCCCTGAAGAAGTTGAGCCGGAAGTAAAAGAAGAGTATGTAAAAAAAATCCTGAAAATAAAGGAAGATTATTATAAAAGGCACACTGGCAGAAAAATGAAGGACAAGGAACTGGACAGGCTTTTTGGCAAGTGACTTCCAATGTCTTTTGAATACGATTTCTCGCCAAAGCTCAGGCGGATACTGCAAAAGCTTGTGAAAAAAGACAGGCGGAGGGCGGATATAATCTATAACAAGGTAAAGGAAATAATAAACTCCGATGAAAATGCAATAGGACATTACAAAAACCTTCGCCATGATTTGAGCGACGAAAAGCGCGTGCACATTGACAAAAGCTTTGTCCTGACTTTCAGCTTTGATAAGAAGAAAAAATTCGTTTTATTCCTTGACTTTGACCACCACGACAACATTTATAAAAAATAAGCAGCCCGCAATAGTTTTATAAGCATAAAATTGCCTTCGCAGAATTTTCAGGGAAAGCGAATTGTTTTTATTGTCAAGCACGCTAAATCTTAGAAGAGAAGAAATGCCGATTAAAAAGCGGGTTTCGCAGAGACCAGGTTTTACGCCATTTGTTTATTTCAAAGGAACTACTTATCGAGCCAAAAGGATTCCAAGTGCTGAACTGGAAAAACAGTTTCTAACTGCTGGCTATCCCTTGACTGATGTTAAAAAACTCAGAACTGATTTGGCAGATGCGATTAAGAACCTGAACAATCGTAGACCAACCTATTTATTGTTTGTAGACACGCAAAAAGGAAAGATGGCCTTTTTGCTTCGCCTTTTTCCAAAAACTGGAAAAATCCTAATCCGGCAGCAACCCGCCGCACATGGTGTTACGGGAAGAGGAAGATTAGGCTCTTTTGTCGATTTATTAAAGATTCTAAAGGAAGGATTTCGGGGAAACACTTTGTCCAATATAGAATTATATCATGAAAGAAGAAGAATGGCGTGGCCAATAAAGGAACGTTCACAGAGCGGGATTGTCGCAGGAGATTCTTACAGTATTGAACTAATGGAAGCTTTTTCCAATGTACAAAGCCCAAATTCAAATGAAACAGATTTAGGTTTAAATGTGCAAAAAGCCGATCCATCAAAGATTCTCAGAATTAACATAGTGTTGGACGAATCTGCATCTGAGGAAACAATAGAAAGAAAGATTTCGTATTACAAGGAAAGATTAAAAGGTTGGTCTGTGCACTTCATTAAGCCAAAAAAATAAATGCGGGGCTGCAAGTCATCTAAAATCTATCTTTTTCAGATAGTTTTATAAGCATAAAACGCCTATTGTTTACAGTATTTTATGGCTGTAAAATAGGTGGTTTTTTTTGGCGAGTGGAAAAGAAATTCGGGTTGTGGTTGCGGGAGTGGGAAACTGTTTCTCCTCTTTGCTGCAGGGGCTTTCCTATTACAAGGACATTGATTCAAACGGAAAGCAGGTTTCGGGATTAATGCACAATGTTTTCGGTTCTTACAAAGTTTCAGACATTAAAATGGTTGCGGCATTCGACATTGACAAGAGAAAAGTCGGCAAAGACCTTTCTGAAGCTATTTTTGAAAAGCCGAACTGCACAAAAATTTTCCAGAAGGAAATTCCAAAGCAGAATGTAATTGTGCAGAAAGGCCCTGTGCTTGACGGAGTGGCAAAGCACATGGCAGACTGGCCTGAAGAGAGAAGCTTTCTGGTTGATGCAAAGCAGAAGCCCGTGGATGTGGCAGCTGAACTCAAAAAAGCACACGCGGAAATCCTTCTGAATTACATGCCTGTTGGAAGCGAAGAGGCTGCAAGGCATTATGCGCAGGCAGCGCTTGATGCCGGCTGCGCTTTTGTTAACTGCATGCCAGTCTTCATTGCTTCGAATGCCGAATGGGCAAAAAAGTTCGAGGAAAAAGGCCTGCCTGTTCTGGGCGATGACATGAAAAGCCAGTTCGGGGCAACAATTGTCCACAGGGTTTTGGCGAAACTTGCGAACGACCGCGGAATTGAAATTACAGGCACATACCAATTGAATGTCGGCGGAAACACTGATTTTTTGAACATGAAGGAACAGGAAAGATTGAAAAGCAAAAAAATTTCAAAAACAGAGTCAGTGCAATCCAACCTTCCAACTCCATTGCCATGGGAAAAAATCCATATCGGGCCGAGCGATTATGTGCCTTTCCTCTGCGACAACAAAATTTGTTTTTTGCGCATTGAAGGAAAGCAGTTCGGCGATGTTCCAATGAATCTTGAGCTCAGATTAAGCGTTGAAGACTCTCCCAACAGCGCGGGAGTAGTAATTGATGCAGTGCGTGCATGCAAAATTGCATTGGACAGAAAAGTTTCCGGACAGCTGACTTCGATTTCAGCTTATCTCATGAAACATCCTCCTATTCAGTATCCGGATGAAGTTTCAAGGCAGATGGTTGAGGAATTCATAAAGGGGCAAAGAGAGAGATAAAAATGGTTTTGTACAAGCAAAGGGAAAAATTCAACAGGCTGAGCATAAAAATAGGCATTGCCTGCAGCAAAATTCCCCTTTCTGCAAACCAGTGGACAATAATTTCAATAATTCCCGCTATCGCGGCTTTTTATTTCTTAACTAAGGAACAGTTTCTTTTCGGGGCTGTTCTTTTTTTTGTTTCCTCAGCGCTTGATTTGGTTGACGGGAGCGTTGCCCGCGTAACAGGAACTGTTTCAAAATTCGGCGCGTATCTCGACACAATAACTGACAGGTATATCGAGGCAATAATTCTTTTCGGCCTGCTTTTTGCAGGGCTGCCTGCATTTTTCCTTCCCGCATTTGCATGGATTTTCCTGTTTTTGTTCGGGGGAACAATGACTACTTATGCAAAGGCTGCAGCAAAGGAAAAAGAAATTATAAGCGAAGGAAAAGAGCTCAAGGGGGGAATCCTTGAAAGAGCCGAACGCCTGTTGATTCTGTTTGCGGGAATACTGCTTGCAATCGCAAACCCGCTGTTTTTGACCTACACTCTTGCGCTGCTTGCTGTTCTTTCCAACATAAGCGCGCTTCAAAGAATCCTGATTGCAAAAAAGCTTGCAACAAAGAAATAAAAAGTCTTTTAATTCACTAATTAGTAAAGCGTGAACGCATAGATTTTTTCTTTTGAAAAATTGCGCGGGGTTGCCAGAACGGTCATGGACCGGCCTGCAGAGCCGAGTAAGAGGGTTCAACTCCCTCACCCCGCTTCGTATCAATGGATTCAAGTACCAAGGTCAAACTGCTGTTAAAAAGAAATTCAAAAAATTTTGCACTCTTTGATTACAATTAGTGTAGCTTTGCTATTTGAATTTTGATTTCTTTTGTTACATAGTCTATTTCGTGTTTTTTTGTGAATTTGCCTAAGCTGAATCTTATTGCCCCTAATGCCAATTCTTTTGGAATCCCCATTTCGGTTAATACTTTTGATGGTTCCTTTATTCTATCGTGGCATGCTGAGCCTGTTGAAAGCGCAATGTTTCTTAGTCTTGGCAATAATTCAGTAGTGTCCACGCCTTCAAAACTCAAATTTAAAGTATTTGGAAGTCTTTTTGTTGGATGCCCATTTAATTTTGTTTCAGTAGTTTCCACAAGTTTTTTGTGCAATTGGTTTCTTAGTCTTTGGATTTTTTTATTGTATTTGTTCATTGTTTTCTCTGCTATTTCGCCCGCTTCTCCTAATCCAACAATGCTTGCAGTGTTTTCTGTTCCAGCTCTTTTTCCCATCTCGTGGCTTGCTCCATGGATTAGGGATTCAATTTTTGTCCCTTCTTTAATGTATAGTGCTCCGATGCCTTTTGGCGCATAAAATTTGTGGCCCGCAATTGACAATAAATCTGCGTTTAATTCTTTTACTTTTATTTGGATTTTTCCTACTGATTGGGCTGCGTCTGTATGAAAGCAGATGTTGTTTTTTCTCGCGATTTTTCCAATTTCCGCGATTGGCTGAATTGTTCCAGTTTCATTGTTTGCATGCATTATTGAAATCAATATTGTTTCATCAGTAATTGCTTTTTCAATGTCTCTTGGATTAACTCTTCCGAATTCATCAACACCAACATAGGTTACTTTGAAGCCCTTTGTTTCAAGGTACTTGCAGGGATTTATAATTGCGGGGTGCTCTATTATGGATGTAATAATGTGGTTTCCCTTTTCGTTGTTTGCAAAGGCAATGCCCTTCAATGCCTGATTGTTTGATTCGCTGCCGCCACTTGTAAAAATTATTTCATTTGGCTTTGCTCCAATCAGGCTTGCGACCTGGTTTCTTGCTTTTTCAATTGCATTCTTTCCCTGTTTCCCAAGCCAATGGCCACTTGAAGGATTGCCATAATATTCTCTCAAGTAAGGCAGCATTGCTTCAACAACTTTAGGGTCTATTGGGGTGCTTGCATTATAATCCAAATAAATTTTCATTTTCTATCACTCCGGTTTCTTGTTGTAATCCAGAAGTATATGGATGAATTCTTTTGCGAAGCAAAAGCCTCTTTTTCCCAGGTTTTTCTCCTATGGAGAAAAAGCTGTTTTCTTGACAACAAGCTTTGCAGCATCAGAGATAAGCTTAAGAGATTCTTCACTACTATTTTCCTTGCCCTTGTCAAAATCATTGTCTCCAATCCCCATTTGGTTGGTGATATGCGCAAAACAAATCACGTCTTTTTTCTTTGATTTTGCAAAAGAATACAAAGCTGAAGATTCCATTTCCACTGCAACAACTCCCAGATTTTTCAGGTAGTTTATTTTACTTCGTGTTTCTCGAAAAGGGGCATCTGTTGTCCAAGTTGTTCCACTAAGCAATCTTTTATCCTGAATTAATTTATCGAGTCTTGCCTTTAATTCTGTGCTTAATTCGGCTGGCTCTGACTTGTGAATATAGTAAAGGCTTGTTCCTTCTCCTCTAACAGATTTTTCAATTAACATGAAGCAAGGAGTTTCAATCGAAGTGTCAATTAAGCCAGCAGAGGTTATAGAAATAAGTAATCTGCATTCAAGAGCAAACAACTCTTCAGCCAATAAAACTGCGAATGAAGCGCCTACAGCGCATCCAATTATGCCAAAATCTATTCCATTTCTGCTAAACAAATACATGTCTGTGTGATAGCAGGGCCAATTTTTAGATTTCTTTGCTTCGCCACGTTTCACAAGATATCGTACAATATCTCCATCAGGATCAAGTATGCAGACATTTGGAACTTTTTCCCTTCGTAGCCCCTTTTGCCTGATTGCAGTTTCAATAAGGTTTTCTGGTTGAAACACAGACTTTTCTGCATAATCATTTATCCCAAAAAAGCTTTCCCAAGTGCTTTCGCCTGACATGTCACTATCTTCAATTTTTTGTTTTATTATATCACCAGATTTTCTTATTACTTTGAATTGTCTATTATATCCTTTATGGCTTTTTCAGCTTCCACGGCCTCCTCTTGACTGATTTCAGGGAAGAATTGTGAAATTATTGTTGGTTTCATTCCCACTATCTTAATTTTGCCGTCTTCTTCCAGAACATTTATTTTGCAGGGCATGCAAAGTGATGTTAGCCTGTTTTTGTTTAGGAATTGGTTGGCGTATTTTCCAGAGCAAATTTCAATAATCTTCAATGGGTTTTGTTTAAATCCTTTTACTGCCAATATTTCTTTGTAGTCATACACTTGGAATATTACCCAGCCTTTGTCTTCTACGGCTTTTCTTACTGAAACAACCGCGTCATCAAATGGCTTTTCGGTTTCTACCACATATGCAAAATCTTTTTCATTCATAGTTTCACTCTTTTATTTCTTTTTTCATCTCCTCAAACTGCTTTTTAGTTATCTCCCCTTTGGCAAATCTTTTTTTTAGGATTGCAAGCGGGTCTGAATTGTCTTCTTTATTGGACTGGGTAGAATTAATCAAAGTTACTACGAGCCAGATAACTGCACCCCAAAAAAGCAGCATGAACAAAAACCCAAATCCCATGCCAAACCCCATCATGCCATAGCCCCCCATTCCAAATCCTGCTAAAAGAAACAACAGGAGAACTGCGCCAATTAGAATCAACAACAATGTATTTTTGTCTTTTTCCATTTTTATCACTTACTTTTATTTTTCTTCAACTATTTAAACAAATTTTACCGGCCCTCTAAGGCGTAAAATGCCACAAATAAAACCCAAAAATAATTATTCCAGCCAAAATTGTTGCTATAATTGCATTGATTGCCCAATTGGGTGAATCTGCCCTGTCCTTAACGCTTTTTGAAATCATGAAATAAACAACCACAAAAAATATTAATGAAAACATGCCTTTGCTAACCCAGTGATGCCCTGTGCTAGCAGTAAGAAATGTTTTGAAAGAATTTGATAACTCGCCCAAAATTGTAAGCACAACTATCAACCAAATTGTTAAGATTGTGGAATAATTCAATGATTTAATGTTGAGTTTCATTTTATCCAGCTCCCACGTATCTGGCGCCAGTGGATATTAGAAAACCCATTCCAGTTATTGCTAGCCCTATTAAAATAATCAATGCACATAACATTAGTACTGCTAGTTTTGTTTTATGGTTTTTAAGCAATTCTGCATTAGAACTGAAAATCATTCCAGTGGCAAGAATCGCCAAAAAAGGCAAAAACAGGAAAACGTGTTCTTTTGTTTCCATAACAACGCTGTGTATCCAGGGGCTTGCGCCCTCTTTTATTAGCGGTTTAACATCAGGGCCGTAATAGGTTACATAATAATAGCCTCCAACAATCCAAGAAACAAATATCAGAATTGTCCCTATAAGCGCAAAGGCTTTTACTCTCTTGGCTGTCTTTTCTTTGGAATCCAGAAGCTCTACAAATACCAGCAAAAAGGCAAATATTGCCAGAATTCCTATTACTGCGTGTGTTGCGACCAACAAGTTAACCATTGTAACCCACCATTTATGCCCACCCATAGGGAATATTGGATTTATATACTCTATATGAAAAAAGTGCGGCTAAAACTAAAAGAACAACATTCACTAGCAAGGACAAAGGCTCTCTGATTTGAACTGCAAAAATAATTATTGCCAGCAGGACAAAAAGGCATGTTGCTGCAAATCTTTTTCTTTTTGCCCTTAATTTATTTAGTTGGCTTGCAACTTTTTCTTCGTTCTCTTTTTTCAGTTCTACAAAAAGGCTGTCTATCTTTGGTTGAATGACAAACACAACATAAGAAAGCAGCCCCATAAGAATAAACAAGCCCAACAACTTGCCAAGCATTAAAAGATTCGGCACTGATAGTGCAATCCCAAAGTCGCCGCGGGACCAAAGATAAAGCCCTGTAATAAGGGCAGTGACTTGGAATACGTAACATCTTCCAGCCTGCTTTTTTATTATGTTCTCCAGGTAGGTATCAGTTTCATCACCCAAAGAAGCTTTTATGACCTTCCTTTCGTTTACAGAAATAAGCGCGTATAAAGGCCAAGCCATAAAAATAGCACTGACTATGTGCAACAATATGATTATTCCGACAGCAGTTGTCATTGTAGTACTCCACTAATTCTTTTATTGCTTCAACAACACACACAATTTTTCTAATTACATTGACTCAAATGTCTCTTCAATAATTTTTATTGCCTCGTCTCTATTTGGAAGCCCAACAAAAGCAACCTTGTCATCAATCACAGTAGTTGGAGCACTCAGAACAGAATGCTTTTCTGCGAAGTCCCTCCCTTCTCTCGTGTCAATGTCAATTTCTTGATAGCCAAACTTGTATTTCTCTCTAAGGTTTCTCCAAAACTTTTTTGTTGCCTCGCAAGTTGGACAACCAGCTTTCAAACGCTTGCTTGAAACAACCAAAACAACTTTTTTCATTTAGACACGTCTTTTTTGTTTAAGTCTCTCGCAAGTTTGAATACGCCAAAAAAAACCAGGACGATTAACCCAACCAAAAAGATACTGTAAAAAATATTCCATGTGCTCCAATAGCTGTAATTCCAAAAAGGCATTCCAGAGCCAAAGACATTATTTCCCATCATTGACTGCATTGTTCCTGAACTCGTGCCTTGTGCCATGCTAGTTTGCGTTGGGTTTTGTCCGCCCATCATTCCACTGTCCATCATGCCTCCAGAACCCATCATTCCAGAGGAGCCCATCATGTTCATCATCATTGGCATCATTCCCATCGTGCCTCCAGAACCCATCATTCCATTATCCATCATCGCATTTTCGCCGCAGTACATCATTCTTGCCATATTAACATGCATTTGTTCCTCCCCTTCTTCACCCACCATCTGCACCATCGTGTTGTTCATTGCCTCATGCTGCTTTCCAGGATGCATTTGTTCCATATAGTATTCCCCTATTGCTTCAAGCTGCCCATCACTTAAGTTATCACAACTGATTCCGCTTTCCACCAATTGCTTGCCTTCTTCAATCTCACTCGCATGATTTCCATTTGCAGATACAAAAACCATGCCAAGCAATAGCATTCCAAAAACCAACAATAACCTCTTCATTTGACTGCCTCCTTGACAATCCTTCCATTACTTTCCAATTGCTCTAACAAAACTTCTCTAATTAAATTGCAAGCCCTAATCATTTTGCGATTGGCAATTTTATAGGAAACAGTAGTGCCGTGCTTTCTCGCAACAACAACGTTCCTCTGCCTTAAGACAGCCAAGTGCTGGGACAAATTAGCTTGCCTGATCTTCATTATTACCCCAAGTTCAGAAACATTTTTCTCCCCCGCGCTAAGCAAGTTTAAGATTTCCAAGCGCGTTGGATCTGCCAACGCCTTACATAGTTCAGCATGCAATTCAAACAGTTCAGCATTCATCTATTCAAATATATGAATATAAAGGTATTTAAAGTAGCGCTATTTGCAATAAGCCAACAACAGGGCTTATTACCCATCCGCTAAAGTTCATTGGGTTTAAGCCTATTTTTAAATACACATACATACACAGTGTTTAGTATGGGGACAAAAACTATTTCTATTACGGAAGAGGCCTATGAAAGGCTTGACAGCAGAAAGATTGAAAGGGAAAGTTTCAGCGATGTAATTAACAGGCTTACGAGCAAGAAGAGCCTGACAGAATTTGTCGGCATTTTGTCAGAAAAATCAGCCAAAACCCTTGAAGCTGCTATTAAAAAAAACAGGGCTGCTTCTGCAAAGCGCTTGAAAAAAATCGGTGTTTAAATGATTCTTGACGCAAGCTTTCTTGTTGATTTGCTCAGAGGCAATAAAATAGCGGTTGACAAAATCGCAGAGATTGAAAAGCGAAACGAGCCGATTGCAACGACAACAATTAGTGTTTTTGAAATTTGGCAGGGCTTGTCAAAAAAAGCCAGTGAAGAAGAAACTGAAAAAACCCTTGAATTGTTCAAATCAATAAATGTTGTTGGCTTTGATTTTGATTCCGCAATAAAAGCAGGGGAAATACAAGGCTCGCTGCGGGCAACGGGTCAAAAAATTGACCCGGAAGACGCAATGATTGCAGGAATAGCAAAAAGCAGGCAAGAAAAAGTGCTAACAAAAAACCAAAAGCATTTTGGCAGAATAAGAAGTTTGGAAATAGAAACATATTGAGAAAGCACATGGTTGCCACAACGATTTAAAAAGTCTGTCCCGCAAGGTGCTTGTATTGGTTGCTTGGTATTTGAACTCATCAGGGTTTATTTCTCACCCCGCTAGCCTTTCTTAAAAAGAAAGCCCAGAGGAAAAAAATAATTTCCAACTTGCATTAAAGACTTCGTTTTAAACTAGGTATATATGGCACTCTCTGTCAAAAACGTTTCAATCACCATTGGCACCAAGGAAATACTGGTTGACGAAAGCGTGGGAATCGCAGACGGCTCTAAAGTGGGGCTTATTGGCAGAAACGGAGTTGGAAAAACAACGTTTCTCAAAGCAATCTTGGGCCAGGTGGATTACCATGGCCAGATTAAATTCAACGGCAAAGCGGCTTATTTTTCCCAACACATTGATTTAGGCCTGCATAAAACCGGGGGGCAAACTATCGGGGAAAGCGCCGCAATTCACTCCCAAAACCAGTTTGAGAAAGAACTGCTCGGGATTGAGCAACTTTTTTTGCGCCCAGAAGTTCATCAGGACAATGCCAGGGTAAGCAGGCTGATGGAACGCTACGTGGAATTGCAGGCCAAAATTGCAAAGCACCAAAACCCGCAGCCCACCAGCAAACTCAAATCTGTTCTGCAGACTCTTGAGGTTAAAGAATCCTGGCTTGACAAAACCATTGGCTCGCTTTCAACAGGGCAGCGTGCAATTATTGCATTGGCACAGATTTTATCATCAGACGCGGATTTTTTGCTGCTTGACGAACCGACCAATCACCTTGATTTCAAACGCCTGAACATTCTGGAAAAATACCTGCGCGACTTTAAAGGAACAGTGCTCATGGTTACCCACGACAGGTATTTTTTGGACCGCGTGTGCGACACTATTCTTAAAATAGAAAATGGAAAATGGATCAAGTATAACGGAAATTATTCCGCGTATTTGAAAACGCGTGAAGCTGCATTCCAAGCCCAAAAAACAGCCTACGAGCTGGAACAAAAATACCTTGCCAATGAAAAAGACAAAATAGCCCGCATTGGCAAAAGCCCACTGAAGGTTAAGCAGGGAAAATACCGCGAAAAATTTTTGGAAAAACGCGAAATTATTGAAAAACCAGACCTGGACCAGTCAAAATTCAAAACCCCCTTTGAAGCATCGCCAATCAAGGCCCGGGTGGTTTTAGAACTTGTTGACCTGAGTGTCGGGTATGCTAAGCCGCTCATTTCCGGCATCAATCTTAATGTGTGCGCCGGCCAGCGGATTATCCTGATCGGAGAAAATGGAATAGGCAAAAGCACTCTTTTAAAAACAATTGAAGGGCGTGTTGCCGCAATTTCAGGCAAAGTGAATCTGGATTCCGAGGCAAAGCTCGGCTATGTAGACCAGGAACTCAAAGACCTGGCAATCAATGCAACCTTGTATGATGAAATATATTCCCTGCTTAAAGACTGCGCTAAAACCCGCCAGCAATTGTCCATGGTGGGATTTATTGCCAACGAAGAAGTATTCAAGCCGATTTCCCAATTGTCCATGGGTGAAAAATCACGGCTTAACCTGCTTAAAGTGCTCATTGAAAAACCCAATCTGCTTTTGCTTGACGAACCAACCAATCACCTGGATCTTGATGCCTGCGAAATAATTGAAAACGCATTTTTGAATTATAAAGGCGCAATTCTGGCAGTATCGCACGACAAGTATTTCATTGAAAAAATCGCACAGCGGGTTCTAAAAGTAAGTGGCGGAACAATCAAAGAAATAATCAAAAATAATGATCTGATATAAAAAACAGCAGGAGAAAAACAAATCAAAATCTTTTTATTCTGCAAAACCCTATTTTGTGCAGGCGTTTTTTTTGGACAGATTCATGAAGGCTGCAATTGAAGAGGCGCGCAAGAGCCTTGCAGAAGGCGGAATTCCAATCGGTTCTGTGCTTGTGAAAAATGAAAAAATAATCGGCAGAGGGCACAACAAGCGCGTGCAGAAAAAAAGCCCTGTTCTTCATGCTGAAATCGATTGCCTGCAGAATGCGGGAAGAATCGGCTCTTACAAAGGATGCGTGCTTTACTCTACTTTAATGCCGTGCTTTTTCTGTTCCGGGGCAATTGTCCAGTTTGGAATAAAAAAAGTTTTTGCTGGAGAAAGCAAAAATTTTTCGGGAGCAAAAAAATTCCTTCAAAGCCAAGGAGTAAAAGTATCTGATTTTGATTTGGAAGAATGCAAATCCCTGATGCAGGGATTTATAAAAAGCAATAAAAGGCTCTGGCTCGAAGACATCGGAAAACTCTAATTTTAAAAGAAAGGATGGGCCCGGAGAGAATCGGACTCTCGATCTAGTGCATGTCAAGCACTCGTCATAACCACTAGACCACGGGCCCTGCCCTGCCTTTTTCTTTCTTTTTGAAAAAAGAAAGAAAAATGTAAGCACAATGTTTGTCATCAAAAATATTTTTCTTTTGTTTCATTGGCAAACATTGTGTGCCAAAAAGAAAGAAAAACCTAAATTTTTAATAAACCCCTTGCTGCTTTCAATCTTCGTGGCATATCAAAAGTCCTCGAAAAGCATTTTAAAGTTACTTGCTTTTGCCCTAACGATGCATTTAAAACTTTTGTCCTTGAAAAATTATT
>Ga0209541_10010152_pt1 | contig 15072 bp, 17 predicted proteins | sample RifCSPlowO2_01_FD_184027 | JGI IMG/M metagenome (GOLD analysis project Ga0209541, IMG submission 184027) | Groundwater microbial communities from Rifle, Colorado - Rifle CSP2_plank lowO2_0.1 (SPAdes) (version 2) | ecosystem: Environmental > Aquatic > Deep subsurface > Groundwater | place... | reverse complement strand
TTGTATTTCGCCACCAACAAATCATGACATCAATACCTCCGCTTCGGCAAGCTAAAGCTTGTCTCCGCTTCGGGCTAGCATTCAGCCCCGCCATCAAATGGCGGGGATATCTGCTAAGGCATTATATCAAGAATATATTTAAGATAAAAAACTAATCTTTTCGATAATAATCAATCGTTCGTTTTAGACCATCAGTGAGGGAAGCTTTTGCTTGCCAGCCTACTTTCCTTTGAATCTTTTCGCTTGAAGCGAAGTTGGCAGCAACATCGCCTACGCGTTTGCCTAAATCTTTAATTGGGATTTTGTAACCTACAATTTTAAAAATTTCGTCTATGACATCTTTAACTTTAATACCTTTTTCGGTACCGATATTAAAGACCTGATAACCTTTTTGATCTAAAACATCTATGTGGGCTCGTGCAAGATCTTCAATATAAATAAAATCTCTAATTTGTTCTCCTTTCCAATAAAGCGGAATTGGTTTTTTGGCGAGTGTTGCCTTAACAAAATTGGGGATCGCGTGGGTTTCTGGTTCATGATTTTCCCCTGGACCATACGGGTTGAAATAACGAAGAATAATTGAGTCGAATCCATGTATAGCATTATAGGTTTGCAAGAAGGTTTCAATTGAGGCTTTTGATGCTCCGTAGGGGTTATCCGGTCTAACTGGTGCATCTTCTTTAATGGGAAGTTTGTCTGGCGTTCCATAAACACAAGCGGAGGAGGAAAAAATTATTTTTTTAACACCTGCTTGGCGCATTGATTCAATTAGACTAACCGTGCCAATAACATTGTTTTGGCAGTATTTGATGGGATCTTTGACGGATTCAGGCACAACGATCAGCCCTGCCATGTGAATAACAGCGTCAACTCCTTTTAGCGCCTCTTTAACTTTTTTTGAATTATTAATATCGGCAACTATTAATTTAGCGCGGGGATCGACACTTTCTTTTTTCCCACGTGATAAATTGTCAACAACTGCAACTTGATGATCATTTTCAAGAAGCAATTTTGTTACGTGAGAGCCGATGAAGCCGGCACCGCCAGTTACTAAAACATTCATTTATCAAATTTACTTTTTGCGTACTTAGGCAGGGCTATTTTACCTTTTTTACCGTTTACAGGAATGTTAAGAGAAAATCCGAGGGCGTTTGCAACAGCTACACCAACGCGAGTGCCGGTAAATGAACCCGGTCCAGTATCAACCTCAATTGAGGTGACATCGACTAGCTTTTTCTTTAGACCTGTAGTCGAGACTTGTTTCGACGAGGATCGCAAGCTCTGCTTATGCTTTTTTAGAATTTGGTTTATCATAGGCAGAAGCACCTGAGATCCAGTAATTTGATTTTTAGATAAAGCGTCGGTTTTTTTGCTATTTTCGAAAAGCTCTACAAGAATAGTTTTAGGATCTGTAGTTTTAAGCTTTAAAATCATCTGATTTTAGCCAGTCCCTGACGCAAAATTTTGACAGGTGAAACTGTAGTGTCGACCACTGTTGATTCAACTTTAAATGTACACTCACCCTTGATAACATAATCAACAACTTTAATTAAATTTGGGTCCAGATCTTCGAATTTTGAAACTGTCGGTTGCCTATGAAAATTAGCTGATGTTCCGATAATTGGCATCTGCAACTTATCTATAATTTCGATAACGAGTTTAGAGGCTGGAATTCGCAAACCAATCTTTTCATCGCGAACTTTACTATGTACAAGAAGAGTTAAACCGCCGGGCCAATAGTGATTTGCCAGTTGCATCGCCTGAGGATTCATCACCGCAAGCTTGTGCGCCTGATTAATATTGGAAATCAAAACCGGAAAAGATTGAGTTGATTTCTTAATGTTCTTAATTCTCTGAATTACATGCCCAAAATCATAGCGGCACCCCATACCATAAACGGTATCAGTTGGAAATATAACCACTCCTCCACCCCTGAGGATTTTTACCGCTTCGTCAATTTCTTTCGATTGTGATTCTTCTTGTGTATTCATTTACAGCTTTGATAGTAACATCGACTCTTTTTTTGGGTAGCCTATCTTCTATTTTACTCGCCCATTCAACAACAACAACATTTTTACCATTAATGATTTCGTCCAGGCCTAAACTTTCGAAGTCATGCAAGGTTTCACCTCTATATAAATCAAGGTGATAAAAATTTGAATCTTGATTTGCGATTTTTACAGAATAAGAGTGGATAAAAACAAACGTGGGCGAAGTAATTTTTTTCTTAATCTTTAAGCCTTGGGCAATTCCCTGAATAAATACTGTTTTGCCTGCCCCAAGATCGCCATAAAGAGCAACGATATCCCCTGGCTTTAAGTCTTTGCTAAAATCCTTAGCTATTTTTTGGGTCTCTCGCGGTGACTTGGATATAACTTCCATATTATATAGCTTGCTATATTCATTCCAGAAAGATCAAATGCCAAATCAAAAACAGATGCTGTCCTTCCAACAACGAAGCTCTGGTGAAATTCGTCTGATATTGCGTAAATGATACACAGGGCGTAGGTTAAAAACCAATTCCTCCTTGTAGCTCTAAAAGTAAGCGTAAATAAGACAGCATATTCAAAAATGTGCGCGCTCTTTTTGAGTAAAAAATCCCAAAAGAAAAGTTCTGTTACTTTTATGGTCTCTAGCGATGAAAAAGTAAATATTACGGCTGCCCACAATAAAGGTGGAAACCATATTGCAAGTTGAGTTGAGTTTTTAACTGTCACTATTTCTCTTCAATGGGGTCTTTGGCCTTGTTTTTAATTTTATAGTACCAAAAGTAAAAGATTAATGAGCCGCCAATGAATATTGCTCCAGCTCCTGTTAAAAAACCAGCGATTTTTGTTGACGACCCTGCATTCTCTTCGGAATCTGGTGATGCTGATGGAGTACTAGTTGGTAATAGCTTTGTGACTGATATATTTTTTTCTCCTAAAGTTTTGGAAGGGCTTTTTGAAGCCGACGGGCTTGATTTTGCTGTCGAAGGCGATGCTTTGGGGGAAGATTTTGATGACTGAGTTTTACTTGAAGATGACTGATTACTTTCTTCATCGTCAGCAGATTGAGGACTAGGCTCGGGTGGAAATTCACAATTCGAGTTAGTCGATTCTGCTGTTGGTGTACACTCACCCCAATTAGATTCTCCATCTGGATATCTTCCGTATGACACATCAGTCTCTGTCGTCGAGTATTCAAATCTGTCAACTTCAATATCACCGTTTTTTAGATAAACAGTATCGCCACTTTTATTGAGCCTATTGCTAACATAAAACAATTTAAAGGATTTCTTAGGAATAATTGTATCTTGCGGAACCTGAAGCATATTGGTTGACGTTCCTTCGTCGTCCAAAATCCAACCAGAAATATTAATGTCTTCTTCCGAAGAATTGAATAGCTCTATCCAGTCATTACCAGATGAAGGAGTTGCTAACATCTCATTTATAACTATTTGTGCATTGGCTACTGCCAACTTTGGAAAAATTAATAATGTAAGAAATATTAAGGGCAGGCAAAGAAATTTTGCCATTGTGGTAATCAAAAATATCTTTTTTGAAAGAATTTGTCAATGAAGAAAAGGTTTTTTACTGTGGAACCATATGCAGATACCACGTTACTAAACCATCGTCGTGCTCGACTTTAGCGTAAAATAGTTTGCCCGACGAACAATTATATGACCCACCGTAAAGTTTGCCGTCTTTTATTACTTTCACTGTCTGACCATTTGCATTACCGGATCCAGTCTGTATATCTATACCTTGATGCCCAGCTGGACCATAAAAGGATGAGTTTTTTTGTGCCCCAAAACCCTGGTTAACCCCTATTGGTTCATTTAGCGGCCAAGGAAGATCACCTTGTGGGTTAACAGTACCATAAACGGATTGTTGTTCTGACGAGTAATTATATGAAAAGTTCACCTTTTTTAGATAGTTACTTGGGTCTTGTACCGAACCATTCTTGTGTATCTCAAAGTGAAGATGGGGTCCACTTGAACAACCAGGGCTTGTTTCATAAGAAGCGATACGCCCAATATTCTCATTCTGCTTAACATCGCGCATAAATACATCTGTTCCTCCACCAAAAACAATTGCCCGTTCTGCTTGTGCCTGAGAGAGAAGGCGCTGAAATCTTACTTCATCGTTTTTTGTAACGGCTAAAAATGACTCTTTATCATTTCTTTGTGCATCCAAAGACGCACTCAATACTTCAAGTTTGTTCTTATTTTCTTCAATGGCTGCCTGCTTTACTTCTCTTTCATCTTTTTGATTAGCATAATTTGAGCGCGTTTCCTGCAGTGAAGCCAAAACTCGCCTATCATTTTCTTGAACCTGCTTAAGATACTGGAGTCTTAGCATTAGATCTGCGAAATCATCTGAAGCTAGAATTAACTCTAAGTTTGAGGTAAAACTTTGCTGATAGGTGGCAACTATTCTTTTTTTAACAAGTTCTTCTAGCCTACCTATACTTTCGGAAACGTACCCAATGCGAAAACCTAATATGCCAATTTCTTTTTCGAGTTGCTCAATTGTATTGGTGGCTTCGGAAATTTTTAATTGAGTGACTTTGATCTGAGTATCATATTGGGCAATTTGGGAGGCAAGGGTTTTTTTCTGATCGGATAGTTCACCAATTTTTTGGGAAAATAAATCGATGCAATCGTTGACGTTTGCAGAAGAATCTTCCTCACATTCATCTAAAGTTACACTGTCAATTTTGGTGGTGGAAAAGGAAAGTAGAAGTAAGGGAATTAGTAAAAATAGCAGAATCTTATTCATTTAACTCGAAGGTATCTGTAAAGGGCAATCGCTGCTCCTAAAACACCTACAGTTATGGCCGCTGTGACTTGAGCAAGCCAGAGATAGAGGAAAAACAGGGGACTAATCGGGAAGATTTGAATCGGGCCTAAGAAATTTTGAATTTGTGGTGAGTAAAAAAGCAGGAGAGAGTAAACTAAAAACGTGGCGATACTTGCACCAATGATACCGTAGAGAGCACCTTCGATAAAAAACGGTTTGGCTATATACCATCTAGTTGCCCCAACCAAATTCATAATTGAGATTTCGTCCCGTCTGAGGGCTATTCGCATACCCACGACCATAATTATTATCAAAAAAGAAATTGCTATTAGAACTGAAACGAAAATAAGGCCTGCTGCGCGCACAGTACGAGTAACGTTTGCCAACTTCCCAACAACGTCTTCAGGTGCAACTATGCTCTCCACTTCTTCTCTTTGACGAAAACCCTCTGTCAAAATCTTAATATCATCCACCTTTTGAGCCGAAACCTCTAAATGAGCCGGCAAGAAATCCGCAGTTACTGATTCGAGAAGCAGGGGGTCGTCTTTAAATCGTTCGCGATAAATTTCGTAGGCTTCTTCTTTTGAAACATATTTGATTTCTTTTGAAAGTCCTGTTGTCTCAATTTCCTTGGCAATTTCTAAAATTCTGGATTCCTTGGTTTCATCACTGAAAAAAGCAATAACTTGGGGTCTTTGCTCAAGATACAACAAAACAAGTTGGCCACCGAAAATTAAAATTATAAAAATTGAGGCAACGAAAAAAGTTAGAGACATTGCAAGCGCCGCTGCAATGGCCTGATAGGGACTTCTGCGGATCTGCTTTAAGGTGTCTTTAGCCTGTTTCATATCGACCTTCTTTTTGATCCTTTACTATTTTACCTTTTTCCAGTACTATCACTCGCTTTTTAAAGTGATTAACAATCTGAGAATTGTGTGTGGCTATAATAACTGTTGTTTTATCTTCTTTGTTTATCTTTTCCAAAAGTTCAACAACCGCCAGTGAGTTTTTGGGGTCTAGATCTCCTGTGGGCTCGTCGGCAAGCAGTACTTCGGGTTTTGAAATGATGGCTCTGGCAATAGCTGTTCTCTGAACTTCTCCGCCTGCAAGTTGAACCGGGAAACTACTCGATTTATCAAGAATACCAACCTTTTCAAGCACACTTAAAACCTCTTTTTCAATTTCCGTTTCCCCTTTAGAGAGAACATCCAGAGGTACTGCAACGTTTTCAAAAACAGTCCTTGTTAAAAGCAATTTGAAATCCTGAAAAACTGTGCCGATTCTTCTTCTCAACAATGGAATTTTATTCTTTTTGTACGAAATAATATCTTCACTGTTGAACAGAATCTTACCGCTTGTTGGAATGATTTCTCGGGTTAAGAGTCTGAGTAGCGTAGATTTACCGGCTCCTGAAGGACCAACAACAAAAACAAATTCTCCACTCTCTATCTTGAGATCAATGTTTTCAAGAGCAGTTTGTCCTGACGGGTATTTTTTGGTTACAGACTGGAACTCTATCATTAGGCAGGGGTAAGTTTATTCAATAACTTCAACTTTTCCAACATCCATCAGCCATGAAACCTGATCAGATCCGAAAGTTTCACCATATACTTTCACTTTTTTACCTATAAATTCATCTAAATCCATCACGGAAGAAGTAAGGTATGCGGTTTGACTTTCTCCCCCAGTACGAATAAGTTTCCATGGACCTTGAGCATATTTTTCAAAATCGTCGTTTTTTTCAACTATGCCCTCAGCTTCATCTTTAAATGTCTGGGAAAAGTTTTCTTTAATTTCCGGGGTAAGTTCCTCTTCAGAGAGAGCATTTCCTTGACTAGCTTTGCTTTTATTTACGGACGAAAGCATAAGACCTGTGAAAATACCGGCTCCGATTACCACAACTATTAACAGAGATGGCACTATTTTAGAAAAGAATTTTCCGGTTTTTTTAGGTTCCAATGGTTGAGTAATCGAACTTGAGGATTGTTGCTGCGACTTTTGTCCTTCTTGAGGCTGATTTTGGTTAATTGTTTGGGCTTCCATAGGCGTGAAGTAATTATATATCAGTTACGCCTAACCAAACAAGATTTAGGATATTGTTGAAATTTCTTGTTTGATGAATTCTTCTAAATGTCCATCTAAAACAGCTTGAGCGTCTGATGTCTCGTAGTTCGTACGCAAATCCTTAACCATCTTATACGGGTGCAGAACATAAGAGCGGATTTGATTACCCCACCCGGGAGTAATATGTAATCCTTTAATTTCTGATTTCCTTTCTTCTTGAGCTTTTTGCTTTAAAACCCAAAGTTTAGCTTTCAAAAGTTTGAGAGCGTTTTCCCTGTTTTGAGCCTGTTGACGTTGAGTCTGCGAAGTTACAGTTATTCCCGTCGGTTTGTGTTTTAAGCGAACTGCAGTTGAAACTTTATTGACGTTTTGGCCACCGTGTCCGCTTGAGCGAAAGGCTTCAAATTCAATATCGTCCGGTTTTATATCGATTTCCAAATCGTCTTCAATTTCCGGTGTCACTTCAACCAAAGCAAAAGACGTCTGTCTTAGATTGTTGGCATTAAATGGCGACAGGCGAACCAACCTATGAACGCCCGCCTCTCTTTTTAAAAGACCGTAGGCGTACCTTTCGTCAACAAAAATCGAGACAGATTTAAACCCTGCTTCCTCGCCCGGATCTTCACTGGCAACCTCAAAGTCCCAATTTTGAGAAGAAAAATATTTCTGATACATGCGCGAGAGCATTGCAACCCAATCCATTGCTTCTACTCCTCCTTGGCCTGCATGAATTGAGAGTATTGCATTGTTTAAATCATATTCTTCACTTAAAAACATTTTTACTTCAAACTTAGCTATTGTTTCTTGGAGTTTTTTGACTTCTTTTTCCAAATCTTTGGTAATTTTTGGATCCGAAAGTGAGATCTGTGTCATCTCTTTCAGGTCGGCAATATCCTTTCCAATCAGGTCAAAACTGGTAATTTCTGCTGAAATTGAAGAGATTTTTTTCATTATTTTTTGGGCAAGCTGTGGTTCTTTCTGCCAAATACCCGCTTTTTGACTTTCAGATTGTAGCTTTTGAAGTTCTTTTTGCTTTTCGTCTTTGTCGAAATTATTTCTGATTAACTCAAAACGCGCCTCAAAATCTTTAAGTTTTTCTACTGTATCCATAACAGTTGAATTGTGCCGTTAAGTGCGAAATATTGCAATAAGAAGAGTCGCGCCTAGAACTAGGCGGTAAATGACAAAGGGGATTAGGGTGTTGTTTTGAAGATATTTTAAAAAATATTTGATTGTTAAAAACCCAACAATAGCAGATGAGATGATACCTACGAGAAAGAAATTAAAATCGGATGCAGAAATATTACTACTTGATGCTTCTAAGAACTTTTTGAGTCCGGCTCCGGCAATAACGGGTCCTGACAGGAGAAACGCAAATTTTGCTGATTCTTCTCGAGTCAAGCCAAGAAACAAACCGCCTGAGATTGTTGAACCGCTTCTGGAAACGCCAGGAATTAAGGCGATAGACTGAAATAAACCGACTATCATTGCGCTTAGTATTGTAAGATCTTTTCTCTTTTTTAATTTTTTGCCAAAGTGTTCAGCAGCAATTATGACAAAACTGAATCCAATTAATGCAGTTGCCACAACTTGGGTATTTCTGAAAGTCGTCGATATCTGATTTTCAAAAATTAGTCCGAGAAGCACTGCTGGCAGTGTACCAATGAACAGAAGTGATAGTAGCCTATTTTTAAATTGAAAAACTTTTAAGTAATCCCTATAAAAGAAAACGGCGACTGCAAGTAATGTACCAAGATGAAGCGATGCATCAAAAGCAAGTCCAAAATTTTGCTGGGAAATCCCAAAAATATTTTCAAATATTATCAAGTGGCCGGTTGAAGAAACCGGCAAAAATTCGGTCAGACCTTGAATTGCTCCGGCAAGTATTGCTAAGAAAAAATTCATTTTAGAGCTAATCAATAAATCTATACTTTATTAAATAAAAAATTGCAGCTATACCGTCGTACCACTTAATCTTTTTCTCTGTGACAGGTCTAGGATTGTATGAAACAGGAACTTCATAAATTTTGATACCCTTTTTTGCAATTTTTGCAGTCACTTCCGGGCAAAATTCAAATCCCCGGCAATTTAAATTAATGTCTTTAAGTATACTTTTTCTGAATAATTTGTATCCGGTTGGCTCATCAGTAATTTTTGAGTTGAAAAGCAGATTGGTAATAAATGTGATTAATCTGCCTCCCAAATTAAATGTCCAATGAGAAATTGGGTTATTTTTGAGGACTCTCGAGCCATAGACAACCTTTACCGAATTATCTTGGAATGGTTTTAACAGTTTGCTTATATCTTGCGGATTATACTCCAAATCCGCATCTTGAATAATTAATACATCCCCTTTCGCTTTTTTAATACCCTTTCTGATCGAATAGCCTTTTCCTAAATTTTTGACATTATTAATGACTTTTATATCGGGCACTTTTTTGATAATTTTCGATGTGCTATCTGTTGATCCATCGTTAATGACAATGATTTCGGATTTATATTTCCTAGTAACCTTTGTAACTTCATTGATAACTTTTTTAATAGTTTTCTCCTCGTTGTAAGTCGGGATTAAAACAGAAATTGTGAGATTACTATTTTTTACTTTTCTTTTGAACCGTAAGGGCATTATTAATATCCTTTTCCCAAATTAAATTATAATTTTCAAACTCTCTTAACCAATTTCGTTTCGTGTAAAATTCATTCTCCAAACTGTTTTCGATTATCAAATAAATATTATCTGAAACCTGTATGTTTTTTGCGTAAAGATGTTTATTTCTAACATAGTCCGGTTTATTGGGTAAATATGCAAAAAGCTCGGGTAATTCTCCTTTTTTTGCTACCCCTTGCCACCAGAATAAATACTGAAAATTATGGTCGTAAATCGAAGGTGTATATACAAAAACTGAATAGTTATTTTCTGTTGAATCATTATTTATAAGATCTATCGCTTCTAATTGATTATTCAAAGTAGCAGGATCTCGCTTAGAAATTTTTAAGTCTTTTAGCAAATGTGGTTTTAGATTGATAGTCAAGAATACTATCAAAAAAATTAGGGTCAAAATGTGAAATTTTCTCAAGACTGTAACGGAATTGGTAATCAAAAATGCAAAAATAATTGTTAAACCAAACAAGTACCAATATTTAATTTCCACCGTAATGGGAAATGTGAATATTGCGAAGCTCAATACCAACGAAATTAAATTGACTTGATGCAAAACTTTTAAGTTTTTGTTCGTCTCTACTTTAATAATTTTATACGAGCCGAGAATTATCAAACCTATAAGAAGAAGTGAGAATGCATTGTTGTTAGGTGAAAAACTTGAGGTAAAAAAATCATAGTATGTACTTAACCTATTTGTTATCCTTTCAAAAAATGGGAGTTGACCAGAAAGGGACGGATTGTAGCCACTAAAATAAGCTACTAGTGATCTAGTTTGGATAAAGTCGTTCCTAAGCTCGAAAATGATCTGTGGCAAAAAAGGTAAAAGGTAAAGCAAAAAAGAAGTTAGGATTACCTTTTTGAGGTTTTTTTTGTAAAGTTTAAAAAACCAAAAAACAAACATTGGAATAGAAGTAAAAACAACAGCCGGCGCCGGATCTGCATGAAACATCAGACTGACAAATAAAAATGATAGAGAAATATAAATTGGATTCTTTACTATTGCAAGAAAGCAGAAGTAAATTGTCAGAAATGTTAATAGCGGCAATAAATTTGCATGAAAGGCAAAAGTTGAAATACTAATCAGTGTTGCACTGAACAAAATAATAATCGCTAAAATAAAAGCTGATTGTTTTCCTATGTATTTAAAAAATAAAAAATAGGCAAGCGCTCCGGTTAAAATTATCGTTGAAGCTGTGACGAATACTGCAGAAAGCGGATTACCACCGGAAATTAACAATGGAATTGATAAAAAATAATACCATAATGGCCCAAAATAAACTCCCCAGATACTGGCTGCCGGTCCAATTAGCGTAGGTATGTGATAAAAACTTATATCTTTTGCCCAGAGTAAATCCCTGCCCATATCATAAGCGAAAGGAACTGAATCCCTAGTGATTAAATAAATTCTTAGCAATGTGGCTGCGAGAACAATTATTACTAATGGTAGTTTAGATTTCATATCTTTCGGGAATTGTAACAAATTATTTGAAGAGTCTTAACCCTTGTGCATGGGAGAATTGACCAAGCCACATTTTTTCCATTTGAGACCTGAGCCGCAAGGGCAAGGGTCGTTGCGGCCGATCTTACTTACTTTTACTGGCTGACTCGTGGAGTTAAACGGATTGCCGACTTGAGATGAAACTTGCCCATTTGACTGCCTTCCTTGTGCTTGGAGAGCTTCGAGTCTGGCTATTTCGGCATCCAATTCGTCGTCGGTCATCTGGTTTGGATCTTTTTCGACTGGGGTTTGAAAAGTTGCTCCACTGGACTTCTTAGATTCGCTTGCAATTGGTGACTGGAGATCACCGGATAGTTTAGCTTGCGGGTGAACTTCAATTCCTTGTTCTTCCAATTTTTCGATCGCCGGCTCTCGCCTAACTTGGACTCTGAAAATCCGGTGAACTATGTCGTAATCGATGTTCGCTACTAATTTTTCGAACATCGAATAAGCCTCTTGTTTATATTCAACCAAGGGATCACGCTGCCCGGCAGCGCGCAAGCCAATTCCTTCGCGAAGATCATCAAGAGAATCCAAATGCTGTATCCACAGTGTATCGATTACGGAAAGGCTGACGAATTTTTCGATATCTCTGGCCTGCTTCTCGCCTAAAGATTTTTCGCGCTCCAAGTAAAGAGTATCTATTACATTTTTGAGAAAAATAGAAAGTTTTTGAGGATCATTAATTTTTTTAATATCTGAAAGCAGGGATTGCTCGCTTGTTTCGTCAAAAGAAACAATTGTCGTAAATTCTTTAATTATTTTTTCATGTTCGGGTTGGGAAGTTCCTTCGGGAGAGTGCATTGAGACTAGATTTTCGATCTCCGTGTGAATCTTGTCTTGAATCTCTTCTTTTATTTTATGTGATTGCTTTTCATCCTGAATCGAAACCAGAATCTCATTTCTTCGCCTATAGATTATTTCTCTTTGCTTGTTGGCAACATCGTCGTATTCTACTAAGTGTTTGCGAATGTCAAAATTGTGAGTTTCTACTTTAACTTGGGCGTTTTCTATTGCTTTTGATACCATACCGTGCTCAATCGGCGTATCTTCAGGAAGTTTAAAAGAGGTCATAATTTTGGCGATTTGTTCCCCACCGAATAGTCTCATTATTTCGTCTTCCAGCGACACATAGAATTTTGATGAGCCAGGATCGCCTTGGCGGCCAGATCGACCACGAAGCTGGTTATCAATGCGTCTTGCTTCGTGTCTTTCAGTTCCGACAACGTGCAGACCGCCAAGTTCTATAACTTCGTCGTGATTTTTTTGCCATTTTTCAAAGTCTTTACCGGATGTAATTGGCCTTCCCAATTTGTCTGTTGGAGGAGTTCCGCCCAAAATCACATCAACTCCACGTCCGGCAATGTTTGTTGCCAGTGTTACAGTGCCACGAGTACCAGCTTGAGCAATAATTTCTGCTTCCCTCTGATGGTTTTTAGCATTTAGGGCTTCGTGTTTAATGCCTTTTCTTTTGAGAAGAGAAGCAAGAAAATCATTTTTCTCGATTGAGGTTGTACCGATTAGAACCGGCTGCCCTTTTTCATTCCTTTTGGCAACTTCAATAGCTACAGCGGTGAATTTGGCTTTTGCTGTTTTGTAAACAACATCGGTAGCATCTTTTCTGATCATCGGTTTATTTGTCGGAATTACCATAACCTCGACATTGTAAATTTTGTGAAACTCTTCTGCTTCTGTGGCAGCGGTACCTGTCATGCCAGACAGCTTTGCGTAGAGCCGGAAATAATTTTGGAAAGATATTGTAGCCAGAGTTTGTGATTCTTTTTGAACTTCTACCCCTTCTTTTGCTTCTATTGCCTGATGCAGTCCTTCTGACCATCGCCTGCCATGCATCAAGCGCCCGGTAAATTCGTCAACTATAATTATTTCGCCGTCTTTGACAACGTAATCTTTATCTTTGCGATACAAGGTTCTTGCTCTCAGCGCCTGTTGGATATGGTGAATAGCTCCAAAATCTTTTTCGTAAAGATTGGGAACTCCGAGCCGTTTTTCTACTTTGGCAATTCCGTGCTCTGTTAGGTTAGCTGTTTTTAGTTTTTCATCGATGACATAATCGGTGGAGCTCGACAATTCATCAACCAATTTTGCAAACTGGAAGTATTTATCGGTCGCCTGGGCTGCAGGCGCAGAAATAATTAGAGGGGTTCTGGCTTCATCTATTAAAATTGAATCGGCTTCGTCTACGATTGAGAAGTGATGTTCCCGTTGGGCTTTATCAGGAAGCGCCCATATCATGTTATCCCTTAGATAATCAAAACCAAACTCGTTGTTAGTACCATAGGTTATATCCGCTCTGTAGGCTTCTTGTTTTTCAACCGGACGAAGATGGCGCAGACGCCAGTCGGTCTGGGTTTTATCCTCAAATTTTGGGTCGTAAATAAATGCCTTTTCCTGCATAATGCAGCCGGCAGAAACGCCAAGAGCAGCGTAGATTGGGCCCATCCAACCAAGACCGATTCTGGCCAGGTAATCGTTAACAGTCGCCAAGTGTACTCCTCTACCTGCCAAAGAGTTGAGGTAGAGAGCCAAAGAAGCTGTCAGTGTTTTCCCCTCTCCGGTTCTTTGTTCGGCAATTTTTCCCTGATGAAGAACTATTCCTGCTAAAATTTGAACATCAAAATGACGCTGATTGAGAGTTCTTTTTGCAGCTTCACGAACTGTTGCATAGGCTTCTGGGAGTAAATCGTCGAGCGCACTCCCCCGCTCAAAACGAAGTTTGAATTCGGCAGTTTTGGCCTTTAGTTTAGCATCGGTTAACTTTTGAATCTTATTTTCAAAGCTTCCGACTTCCAAAACAAAAGGTTGAAGCTTGTTAACCTGTTTTTCGTTTGAATCTAAGAACTTATTTAGAAATCCCAGCATTTTTCTTTCTCAGTTTTTGCGATTGTTCGACAAGTCGCACCCAGAGTGCTTTCGTACTTCGGCCTGATTCATGTTTTACTCTATGCTTACGCATTTGCCGCTCTTGTTTTTTTTGGCGATTGAGCTTTTTGACTTTTGCTTGTTTATGATCAGGCAGGTAGGACATGGGTGTAAATTTTAACATAAAAAGCCTCCTCGAGCAGCGGGAGGCTTTGGATCTAAATTATGATATGAAAATTTGGGTGTCAACTTATTTTTAGAACTCAATTTGGCAACTTTTCACAAGTTACGCTATCGATATAATCAAGTGCATCGAGGCTGTCTCTTATTCGATAGCATTCTGAATAAGTTGGAATGTATATTTGAAATGTGGTTGGAGAACCTTTTTTTATGTTGGATTCTGTTTGATATATATTAATCTGCTCGACGAAATCTTGAGTATCAGAATCACTTGCCCCTTTGGTAAACTGACCTGAGACTAAATAATCGAAATCCGCGGGTGCAGATGTTGCAGACGTATTTTCTGATTTTTTCTTGTAATCATCGTATAGCGTTAATGCAACCAAAACAGCTGCGGTGATAAACCCAAAAATTATGATGATTGCCGAAAAGCCCCTCATAATTTAAGTCTAGCAAGAAAGCTAAATAGCGGTCAAAGGTATTTAAGCAGGGATTTTGGTGAAGTGTGTGTATTTTTGGAGGACTTTGGGAATTTCGATTGAGCCATCTTTATTTTGACAATTTTCCATAATTGCAATTAAGGTTCTGCCTATTGCAAAAGCAGTGCCGTTTAAAATGTGGACGAACCCTGTTTGATCACCGTTTCTGTATTTAATATTAAGTCTGCGGGCTTGGAAATCGGTTGTAGTTGATACAGAGTGAGTTTCCCGATATTGGTTTTGAGAAGGAAGCCAAGCTTCTATATCTATTTTTTTAGCCGTTGGAAACCCTAAATCACCTGTACACATTTGGACAACTTGATAGGGAAGATTCAAAGCTTTAACCAGTTTTTCCTGCAACAAAAGCAAATATTCAAGTTCTTTTTCGTCGTCTTTGGGGAAAACAAACGAAACCATTTCTATTTTGTCGAATTGATGGACGCGAAAAATGCCTTTGGTGTCTTTGCCGTACGAACCGGCTTCACGGCGAAATGATGTCGAAAAAGCAGCATAGCGGCGGGGGAG
>Ga0209541_10010151_pt1 | contig 15072 bp, 16 predicted proteins | sample RifCSPlowO2_01_FD_184027 | JGI IMG/M metagenome (GOLD analysis project Ga0209541, IMG submission 184027) | Groundwater microbial communities from Rifle, Colorado - Rifle CSP2_plank lowO2_0.1 (SPAdes) (version 2) | ecosystem: Environmental > Aquatic > Deep subsurface > Groundwater | place... | reverse complement strand
TGAATGGTCTATCCTGTCCCTTCCTCTTCTGACAAGCCGTTTTATATAAGAATTGTTCATCTTATAAGAAATTGGAAATGCGTAGCCTGTCTTGTTTTCAACTTTATTTACATAACAGCCAATATCAACATGCTGTTGTTTCATGTCGCCGGTTAGTTGCATAAGATTAACTGTGATGTACTTTCCTTTCAGAGCATTATCATCCTGAACGAATGTTTCACCTAATTCTGCATTGAACAAGCCTTTTTCAACTATTGGATACCATCTTTTCTTTTTAACCTGCACTGTTCCTGGTGAAACCTTTGCTTTTGCCATTACAATGTCTTTGAAAAAGCATTTGTTTATAAATGTTGTGCAGATGCATATGTATGCTCAAGGATACGTACGTTTAAATCGGCCGTAATCTTTATAAGAATCTGTTCATTATAAATTTCGTGGGGGATGTGAAGAAACAATCAATAGATGTAGATATTTCACGTAGATCTTTCTTTAAAAAAGTATCAAAAGCATTAAAAGTGACAGCAAAAACAACAATAGCTCTTGGAATTACTGCACGCTTAGGTGTTTGGAGGACATATGATGAGAGTACACTGCTGTCAGAGCTTGGATCAGGTTATGACGGAAATGTTCTTAAAGTCATGTCATGGAATGTTGCAGGATGGAGAAGACGTTCACTTCCTGCAGAAGAAGCCATTGGATTTCAGCAGAGAGAAATAAAAGAAACATTTGAACAGGCATGCGAGTTTATCCGAAGTGAGAATCCTACTATATTGATGACACAGGAAGACACGTCAGGGAATATCGGAAGTAATTTTTTTAATTCTTTTGGTTTGCTGCAGAGGATATTCGGACACGCATATTATGGAAAACTGTTCAATTACGGCTACTTTGGAGGGCTTATGAACGGAGGGGATTATGGAAACGCGATTTACTCACGCTCATCCTTAGAGTGCGCACAGATGTTTTCTTTTGCTGATGAATTTTCTTTTTTCGAGCATCCTTTTACAAAGCTTGAAGATCTTTTTGCAGGTAGTAAAGGAATAGTCAGCGCTCGCTTCCTTTGGAAAGGACGCCCCGTCTACTTAGACAACTTTCATCTCAGCTCAGGAAATGTTGACTCAGAAAGAGAACAGCAGCTTGATTTATACCTTAGGAATATATTCGACCAGTCAACGACAAGAATAATCGCTGGTGATTTTAACTCCCCTGCAAACTCAAAACAACGCCATATTTATGACGATGGAGAAGATCATACAAATGACCGTTCTATTGAATATCTGATGCAACAACTTGAAGAATTAGGTCCACATCGTCATGTGTTCTGGCAAGATATATTCACAAATTCAACACTGTATAATACCTTTCCATCTACAGATACAGAAACTCTTGAGCCAAGGGAATGCAATAGGACATATGATATGATTTGCGGATTCGCACCAAACAGGAACTTAGAAATGATCTCCTACCACGTTGCGCAGGATATTCATCTTTCTGATCATGCGCCTGTGATTGCTGAGTTTGTGCTGAGGCTATAATGTTCTGAAATAAAAAATATATTTTTTGTAAATTAAATATATAATTATCACTTATACTGAATGAAATTAAGAGAATATTTATAAATAAGACATAATTTTCGAAATATATGGGATTAGTCGAACTTGCATCAGAGATTCAGGAAGCTTATGGAATAGTAGATATTATATGCGATAGAGAAGAAAATCTATTTTATGGGTTTGGCGGTAATGACAGTGAAATTGAGTTTAGATTTAGTGGAGATTCTGATGAATTTGAAAGCGAACCTTCTAAGTATGTTCTTGAATTAGAAAAAGAAGGGATAATGTTAAGAGTATATCCACACTCAAGCATAGTTGGTATATTGGTTGTTCAGATGCAAATTTCAGCAGATTATCTTAGAGCTTTTGTTTTCCATCTTATGCAAAAAGGAGAAGGATTATATCAGACAATAGCAGACAGCCTGCGCAGAAATAACAGCGAATTATTAGGCCATGATTCATTAGGCCATGATTCTGAATCAAGTAAGTTAGAATCTGAACACAGTAGGTTAGATAGATTAAAAGAGGTATATCAAAAAGGTGTAAAACATCAAGAATATGTTATCGACGAATGGATCATACCTGAATGTGATATAAAAGAAGCAATTGAGTACATGTTAGAATTTTAAAGATTATTTGTTTAGTTGTATGTAATAAAATTCATTTAGAAAAATTTAAGTGAACAATTTAAGTTTTATAATTTCTAATCGCATTTCGGAACATTCTCTAATATTATGTGCTTGTCAACAGGGCAGACAACTTCCTTGTCCCCTTCAAGCTGAACCGGCTTTATTTCAATTTTTTCCAATGCACCAAGCTTATCAAGATTATAATTTACAATAAATTTCTTTGTTTCAGCCTTTTTTACTGTTTCAAGTATTTCAATATTATCCACATCTCTTGAACCAAACAAATTTACAACAAATTTGTTTACGTCCTCTTTCACACCATTTGTAATTGTCATTTCAACTTGTTTCTTTTCTGCATTATAGCATATCTGCGGCTCTCCGCTCACGCTTGATATTTCTATTTCAATATTTCCGCATTCGCTTAAGCTTCCTGAAAATGTCAGAACCAGTGTGCCAAGAGCGACAGCAAAAGCAATAAGCAATACAGTAGCGATTAATGGTGAAACTCCTCTTTTCATACGATATTATCAAGAGTATTATGTTTATAAAGGTTACTTTTATATAGATGAAGAGCTTCAAAATTTGAATGAAAGACAAGCACACATTCGGCGGGCAGGCAGTCATAGAAGGAGTTATGATGAAATCTCCGAATTATTATTCTGTAGCAGTAAGAAAACCTGACAATTCAATAACAGTAAGATTGGAAGAAGATAAATCAATTTTGCATAAATACAAGATATTCAAGCTGCCTTTCTTCAGAGGTATTGCATCATTGTTTCATATGCTGGTCATAGGAACCAAGGCATTGACATATTCTGCAGAAGAAGCTCTTGAAGACGGAAAGAAAGAATCAAGAAATTTATCCACTTTAACTTTGATTTCAACGATTATATTCTCACTTGCATTTGCAATTGCATTGTTTGTAATACTTCCTTATTATTTAACGCATATCATTGGATTGAAAGAAGACACGCAGACTTTTATTTTTAATTTAGTCGACGGCGCAATAAAATTATTGATATTTATATTGTATATTATAGTGATAGGCTTTATGCATGACATAAAGAGAGTATTCCAATACCATGGAGCCGAGCATAAGGCAATAAACTGCTATGAAGCAAATAAAAAATTAAATGTAAAGAATGTCCAGTCATTTTCTACATTAAATCCGAGATGCGGAACAAGTTTTTTGGTTTTTGTGATAATGCTTGGCATTTTACTGCTTTCTTTGATACCTTCCTTAATCTTATTGATTTATCCTAATTTTTTTGACCTTCCACTATTGCTGAACAGGATGATTTTGCTGGCATCTCGGATATTATTCCTTCTGCCGATTGCAGGAGTTTCATATGAATTTTTGAAATTTACAGCAAGATATAGGAAAAATATTTTTATGAAATTATTTATATTGCCTGGATACGGCATACAATTGTTGACAACAAAAGAACCTGACAATGATCAGGTAGAAGTGGGGATTAAGGCTTTGAATGTAGTGATTGAGAAAGAAAAACATAAACATTAGAATTTCTGTTATTTTCTCCGACCCAAAATATAGTCGTTAAGTCTACTACGTTCTCCTGGAGTGAATTCCCTACGTTCTATTTGTGGTGTAGGCACAGATGCTCTGTTATATGGATTTTCAATAAATAATTGAGTAGCGAGTTTTTCTAATGGTCCACTAGGCATTGTAGCTCTTGAACCTGTTGCTGGCAAATAAACCTGAGGCGATTTTCCTCCAACAGGAATATCCTTCGATGCTTTTAAAGTTGAAAGATGAAGTTCTAGCCCAAAAACAGTTTGATAATTTTCAGGTGAGCCATTTATTTCGATTCCGCTTATTTCTATTGAAACTCTTCTAGAAGAATCATAATCTGGAACTTCGAAACCATAATCTCTGACAGCTTGTATAACTCTTTTAATATCCTCATCAGAAATACCTTGCTTTAACATCATTCTTCCGGTTATCATTGTGTGTTCATCTACTAGAATTTTACCCAACTAATACTCCCTGAACAACTGATTCCTGTCCAGGTCTTGATGTTATTCTTACTTTTCCTTTTTCAGTTTCAACTATAGAACCTTTTGTAAGTATGTTTCTCCTGACATAATATCTATTTGCAGGATTCTCAACTACTGTTTTAATTTTCAATTTGACAGCTTTATTTGTTTTTGGATCTATTGCATTGACATAATCATCCTGCAACAGCTTTACCTTTAGATTGCCACCTAGGATTCTAACATTCTTTGCCTTGCGAAGGCCTATTTTGGTTAATGTGGGATTATTTCCCAAACGAGCTTTCTTTTTTCCTTTAGCCCTTTTGTAACGCCCACCTGTCGGCCTGCGCAAAGATCTTTTTTGTGAAATCATATTCCTGTTGAAAAGTATGTGATTTATAAAGTTTGTTGTACAAGTGCATAAAAAATAATTTTGTACAAATAATACTCCTGTATAAATAAAAGACCAGCCACAGTAAGTTAAGCATTTAACAGATAAAAATCCTAATTGTTCCTGAGGCATTCTAAATAAATAAAAACCATTCCAGTATACAAAATAGTAATATTTATATACCTGTGATGATTATCATACTACTAGAAAGACCCTCAGTTTAGGTTTCTTCTCACCCCAACCCCCTTTCCTTCGAGGGTCTTTTCTTTTTTTAATGTTCTGATGATCTTCTTTTTTTTCCGCATTCGTTTGATTGCTCAAAATGAGTACATACTCCGCAGCTTGCTGTGAATAAATAAACTCAGTTTGAGATTAAAAAATACCCCACAGCTTGCTGTGGTTGGGATTTTTTTATTGCTCAAATTGGGTTTCAAACCCCGCAACTCTGCTGCGATATCAATAATCCCAATTTGAGGCTTAAAAATCCCCACAGCTCTGCTGTGATTGGGATTTTTAATTATTCCTATTAGAATATTTATTGCAAAAAATATTATAAAAAGGATTAAATCCATGTAAGCATGCCTAATCAATTAGAAGGGAATAACTGCGTATTGGAAACAGCTACTGCTTGTTTGTGGAAATATAGCGATTTAGTAGCTGCAGTTAAAAGAGAACACGGAATGTTTTTTAACGGGTGCAAAGAAAGAGCATTAGATTTATTGAAAGATCTGATTGAGGTAGGCATAGATGGAAAGCTTCTTTTAATAGAACCTCCAGATAACAAACTTCTTACTCATGAAAGCGGAACACTTTGGAACTATCATTTTGTAGTCGAGTATAATGGACTAATATTTGACCCAAACTATACTGGAAGAATTCCTCTTCCTTTAGAGGTGTATATCAATGCGGCATTTGAATATCCAAAAGAAGGGATTACTGTTAAAGGATTTTCTGAACAGCCTCTACAATAGTTATTAGATTAATAAGATAGAACAAACAATTAACGTTTAACCGCTTCTGCAACTTTTTCAACTATTTTTTTATCAAATACTGATGGAATAAAACAATCATAAGAAGGATTTTTGACAAGAGAAGCTATTGCCTTGGCTGCATTTAATTTCATATCGTCAGTTATTTGCTTCTTTCTTTCGTCTAAAACTCCCCTAAAAACACCAGGAAATGCAAGAACATTGTTAATTTGATTAGGAAAGTCGCTTCTCCCCGTGCCTACGCATTTAGCGCCTGCTTCTTTAGCTTCATCAGGCATTATTTCAGGGACAGGATTTGCCATCGCAATGATTATCGGATCATTATTCATAGTTCTGACCATTTCTTTGCTGACCAACCCTGCTTTGCTCAACCCAATAAATACATCTGCGCTTTTCATTGCATTTTTTAAGTCGCCTTTCTTTCCATCATTATTTGTAACCTCTGCAATTTCTTTTTTGTATTTATTTAAATCTGATCTGTCTTTTGAAATAATCCCAACACTGTCAAGAAGGATTAAATCCTTAACTCCCAACTTTAGAAGAAGTTTTGCAGTAGCGGTCCCTGCTGCGCCTGCACCGTTAATCACAATTTTTAAATCAGATATTTTTTTATCGACAACTTTAGATGCATTGATCAATGCAGCGCATACAACAATGGCAGTGCCATGCTGATCGTCGTGGAACACAGGAATGTCAAGTTCTCTTTTCAGTCTTTCCTCAATTTCAAAACATCTTGGAGCTGATATGTCCTCTAAATTAACTCCGCCGAACATGGGAGAGATCAACTTGATTGTATTTACAATCTCATCGACATCTTTTGTTTTTAGCGCTATTGGGAATGCATCTATATCCGCAAAATGCTTGAACAATAAGGATTTACCTTCCATAACAGGCAAACTTGCTTCAGGCCCTATATCTCCCAAGCCAAGAACTGCGCTTCCATCAGTTATAACCGCTACCATATTCCCCTTTGAAGTATACTTGTAAACATCTTCTTTATTTTTTGCAATTTCAATGCAAGGCATTGCTACGCCTGGCGTGTACGCCAATGATATTGTATCTTTATTAATTTCTACTTTAGAATTAACTCTCAATTTCCCTCCGATATGAAATTCAAGCGCTCTTTCTTTTAATTTCGCTTCGGGTTTCTCTTTTTCTTCGTTATTTGATTTCATCTTTAATCACTGAATTAAAATTGAGTAATATTATAAAGATTTCTATTGAGACAAAATACCCTATCAATTAAAACGACTAGATGCCGATTGTGTATAACAAACGCATATAACAAATAATTAAAGTAACTTATCCTTAAGAATTTTTATGCTCTTAAATTCTCCATCTTCCTGAAACCTGTCTGCTTCTATCCATCTGAATTTTTTGCTTAATACAATATCAACAATATAAGGGACTGTAGGAATAACTTTTAAATTATTAATCTCTTCTTTTGTAAACCATCTGTTTTTTCCGCCAGTTGTCTGTTCTATTAATTTTCCTTTTGAATTTTCTCCTTTAAGAATAAACAATTGATGATTATATGATAACTTCCCATCATTATAAGTCTTTGTGGATAACATCCCCTTAAATACTAAATTACACTTCAAACCTGTTTTCTTCTTCAATTTTTCTTCAGCACATTCAAAAATATATTGTTCAAAATTCAACTTTCCTCCATGAAAACTCCAATAACCATAAAAAGGCTCTTTGGTTCTCTTCAATAAAAGAAATTTATTATTTTTATTGTCATGTAGTGCTATGATTACGCCAAGCATAGGAAATTTATTTTCCTTCCCTGTTGCCCCTTCAATATAAGCTGCTTCTTTTTTGCCTTTATTTGCCAGCCTGTATCCTCTAACAGTTTTCTCTATTATTCCTTCCTGTTCCAGAACTTTAACATGATAAGCAAACTTATTGCTTCTTCCTTCTTTATTCCATAATTCATTAAAAGATAACACAGGGTTATGCATTAATAGCCTGACAATTTTTCTTCTTTCGTCCATAAATTTACGGGAATAATCTATGATTTATAAAGTATTTCTCAAAAAGAATTGAACGATTCCACTCATTTGATTATTCCACCCATTCAATATTTCCCTTCATTAATTCTTTTTTCAGATTTGATTTGACTTTATTTAATAATCCTTTTAACTCAGGAAAATTTTTTATTGCTTCATCTGCATAATTAGCATAAAACTGTTTTCTTTTATATGATTTATATCCGACTTCATTCAAATACAAAAGTGCTTCAATTTTATCCAAAGCTTTTACAAACTTAGCCTCTTTTGATTTCTTTTCCAAATATTCTTTCCATAATTTTTCAATCCCCTTTCCAAAAATGTATCCTTTAGTGATCTTTTTTATTGCTTTTATTTCTGCTCTGTCTTTTTCTTCTTTCTTTACATGGCCGGTTATAACATAATAAGCATCAATATCACCAGTTACAGATTCTGCCAAATCATGAATTAAAGCCAATTTGATTGCATGATCAACATTTATTTTGATTTTCAGTTCATTTGCAACTAAAAATGTCATTAATGCAAGCCTCCATGAATGTTCCGATGTCGTTTCTTTTGATGAATTTTTTAATGTAGCGTTGAACCTGACTGCAGATCTTAATTTGCCTGCATGCTCCAAGAACTCAATTATATCACTCAGATTCTTTTCTTTTGTCATGCTATTTCATTTGTTTAAGTTTTTTATAAATGTCGCGGTTTTCATCAGTGTATTAACTGGTGGTGAAGCATGTATGGATTGCTAGTGGAAAACCATGAGCATGAACTGAGAAATTTCCCATAAATGCCACGATAATATGCAACAAAAATATGCAACAAAAATTAATCTTTAAGCCTTCCGTTCATATCATACTGCCTGCAAAACTCCAATATATTATCTGGTGGAACTGGATTATTGTGATACACAGTATTCCTGTTAAATTCAAATTGCGCTCTGTCTTCATGCATGCCACACGGCACTAATCCAAGAATATTTCCAGTCCACCTTGCATTGTAATCGCAGAACATTGCCATTGTCGTTATTGTTGTTGTTAAGTCAACATATCTCAATTTTTCATCATTGCCATCAAACAAGCATACCATCCCAATTCTTCCCAAATCTGAGACATTTAACAATAAAGGATATTGCCTAATAGAAGTTGCATCGCCTACTATCAATTCTTGGCTTAATGGCGCCCTAAGCATTTCATATCTATGCATATGCGGAAAAAAGTTTGCAACATATGTTCCAGGAGTACCATCAGCTATGTTCATACCAAATGATAATGTAGCGCAAACAGATTCAAATGCTTTATACAGCTCCCCATCTCGTTTATATATACCCTGTTCAAGATAAACTTTCAATTCTCTTACATTTCCTGATGTTGATAATAACTGCAGATCATTTATGCATAAAGTTCTTCCTTCAACGTGAAATTCTCCTTCCAAACGACTGATTGAATTTAATCTATGTACAACTGCATGCCTTGATTCTTCCGTTGCCAAACCGCCAATTTCTTCAACAATTTCATAAACAAGTTGCGCGACTAAAAAATTGCTCTCACCAACTCTTTCTGCAAGTCCTGGAGCATCTTTATTTTTTAATACTCCACCTTCAGGTGTTCTTGGACCTATATCTTTTGCAAATCTAACTGCATCTTCATATGCGAGAACACGAGCCAGAGCCACAGGAAGCATTTTATTATATTCCTCAAATAGCCTGCCCTCAGTTTTTCTTACCAGTTTATTTTCATTATCTAATAAAGTAGATTGGAATGGATCTTCTAAACTTATAGGAGTCAACCCGGAAACTTGAATACATTGGATATATTGCGCAATTCTTTGCATGCCATCTAGAATTTCCTGCGCTGTTCCTTCTAAATCGGCAACTGCATATAATCTTCTGCTGTCTCCAACAACTATCTTTTTCTCTTTAAAGTGAACCATAACAAAAGGAAAATAGAACATATTTATTAATCAAAATCTCAAATTAATTTGAGCAGATTTATATATTATCAAAAAACAACAACATGATGCAATTCCACATAACAGGCCATGAGAATATATTATCAACACATAAAAATACATTTGAATTTACAAAAGACAAGCATTTAACTAAAAGCGGGACGTGCATTGTAGGAGTAAATGCTGACTTTGAGCTTGAAAAGATAAAAAAGGAATTTGGACATATTGGCGAAGAGGACAGCAAGAAAAAAAATTATAAACAAAAAACGAATAATGGTGAAGACAGCTCAGCAATCAAGAATATTGGTAATAACTTGCTTAAGAACAACATAAAAATAATTATTGAATGCGAAAATGAAAAAGATGAAATTACTGCATTATATAACCCTAAATTTAATCATGACAAAGAGATGGTAATCAGATTGGGGAGCTATATCGATGACAGGACATTTGCGACAGACGCAACAAAATCTGCAATGTACTTAAATAAGAAACTCATTAAACTGCTGCAGGAAGGCAGAAAAACGAAGGTAACAATAACATGCATTTAAGAAAATCAGAAATTAAAGAATTAAATGAAAAGATAAATGGATTGTATAAAAAAGAAAACCTGCTTGACAAAAAAGATAATATAGAAAAAAGAGATAATTTGCTTCTGATCAATGGAAAGAGATTATTTTTCTTTAAAGATGAAACTCCAATACCAACCCTTCATTTCATTTTGGAAAATGGAGATTTTCTAAAGAAAATAACAGTCGACAAAGGCGCAGTCAAATTTGTATGCAATGGAGCAGATATAATGAGGCCTGGAATAAAGAATATTGACGAGAACATACAAAAAGATGAATTTGTCTCAATAATTGAAGAAACATACGGCAAACCTCTGGCTGTAGGCATAGCATTATTTGACGGAAAAGAGATCAAATCAATGACGACAGGCAGAGCTGTAAAGACACTGCATTACATTGGAGATTATATTTGGAAATAAGTAATTATTGTAATTAATAAGATAATTAAGGGATGATAAGCAATTAGTATAATCAATGAATAATAAAGGTTATGAAGATATTTGCATTAACTGCTGACAACTATTCTTCTTACTTTTGGAATGTAATTAAGAAGCTTGCCGTTTCTTATTGAACCTGAACCGCAGAAATTATTCTTGTTTTTTATTATAACAAATCCTTCAATATTATTGTACTTTGATTCATCGATGTCCAAAACTTCTCCCCTGATCCACTTTTTTGCATCAACATCAGTCAATTCAACAATATTCTTCTTTGCGTATGCTCCGATTATCTGCGACCCTTCGATGCTGAGCCTGATATGCGCATCTTTCAGCTCACCAAAATATAATCCAAGAGAATCTATGCGAAGAGCTTTGCTGTCAATTCTAGAAAAATCCCTGTTCAATATGTAAAGCCTATTCTTGTTGTTTATCAAAAATATATAATCAAGCCTGCTCAGAAGATCATTGCAGCCGAATTGCTTTTCTATTTTCTGCAGTATCTGCTTTGTTTCCTTCTTGTTTATAGCTTTCATTCTATACCTCTTATACTCCCCATGCAGGATTTTTCTTTCTCATTATCGATGCAGTTTCCTTGAGAACCTGTTTTTCTTCATTTTTAAGAACATCTTTTCTTTCTTTATATTCAATGAATTCATTTTCTGTGAGCACAACATACAAAGTATCATTACTCTCAATATTTCTTCCAAAAACCGCTCCCATCACAGAAATAGGCATCTGGCTATGAGACTTTGCTTCGCTGACATTTTCTTTTCCTTCCTTTATTGATTTTACAATGCCGAGTACTGTCCCATCTTCTTTCATAAGCCTTACTCCTGTTTTTAATGTTCCTGCAAGAATCTCTGCGCCGAATATTGCTGGATTAGACTGCCTAAAGATATACTCAGACATTATTTTTAGTTTGCATGGAAGCGTCATTGCTGCAGACTGCTGTTTTTCTTCTTTTGCTTTTTCTTCTTTCACCCATATATTATAATCATCTAATAATTTGTAAATTACATTATTTGTTATCACCTTAACTCCTGTAGAAAGCATAAATTCTTCTGCATCTTTCAATAAAGAGACATTAAATCCTAAAACGACTCCTAATAATGGAGAGCTTTCTTTTACTGCCTGGGCTTCAATTATGTCTTTTTTTGATATTTCTCCTATCGACGCTTTACATATAGGTATATTTTTCTGCTTTAATAAATTAACCAACGCTTCCAATGAGCCAAGACTATCGGACTTGACTATTACTCCCTTTTCGCCTGTTGTAATTATTACTTGCTCAATCTCTTTCTGCAATTCTTCTTTTATATGCTCTATATCCTCATTAGCAACAATAATAGGCATGCCGGCAACAGCGCCTTCAATATCAGGCGCTGAAATCTTAACTCCTGTCGCTGCATGGACTTCCTTTACAGACTTGAATTTGCTTCTCTTATCTCTCATCTCGGATAATGGCGCAGGTTCAAATAACGCCCTGACCTTTGTTACTATAGGCATATTGATTCCACCTATGACAATTGTATCATTAACTTTAATTGTTCCATCATAGACTATTACATCAAGCGTCTTTCCGAGCCCCTTTTCCTCTTTAACTTCAAGCACAGTGCCCCTGCCTTTATTTGACAATTCTGTTTGTATGTTTTTAGAAAGGTATCTTTGCACCAGTCCTGAAAGCACCATTAGAAGTTCGCCTATGCCTATTGATAATTTTGCAGATATAGGCACTAATGCAATTTGTTTTGTATAATCATCCACCTTATCAAATCTTTCTGCCTGAAACCCAAGTTCATATAGTCTGCCAACTATTTCATACATCTTATTGCTCAAGTCATTTTTTGTTTTTTCATTCTGCTCTTCAATTTGCTGAAGAAGCGGCTTGTCTGAAATCTTCCATCCATTAATGAGGTCTACCTTATTCAAAGCAATAATAAATGGAGTCTTGCATTGCTTTAGTATTTCAATCGCTTCAATGGTCTGCGGTTTGCATCCTTCATTAATGTCTATTACAATTATAGCGATGTCTGCAAGGCTCCCTCCTCTTTTTCTTAAGTTTGCAAATATCTCGTGCCCTGGAGTATCTATGAATAATAATCCAGGTATTTTAAGGTCTAATTTTAATTTCTTAAGAAGATCTCCGCATAATCTTTTTATTGTATCCAAAGGGACTATAGATGCCCCTATCGCTTGGGTTATTGCGCCTGCTTCCATATCCTGAACAGTTGTCTTTCTAATTGTATCAAGCAGTTTTGTCTTTCCATGATCAACATGCCCCATTACAGTAACAATTGGCTTTCTTATCATATATATCAAAAAGAAATTAACTGTCTTTTTATAGATTGTTGTACGTTATGCGGATTAATTAGTAAATAAGGTCAAAAATTAGTAAATAAAAATCCCAACCACCGCAAGCTGTGGGGTATTTTTTAATCTCAAACTGAGTTTATTTATTCGCAGCAAGCTGCGGAGTGTACTCATTTTGAGAAATCAAAGAAAACCGACCACCATCAGTGAGATACACTGGTGGAAAATGAGATTTTAATATAGGATTATACTTCAAGATTTTGTCCTCGTTCGGACTAAAGTCCTCACGTCGTCCTACCTAAAGTTGAAGTGAATAAGCATTTTGTGATGGACGACGTGAGCTCTGTAAGAGCGAACGAGGACAAAGTATTGAGAATTTTATATTGGTATTATTGTTAAAAGAGTATATTATTGAGAATTTTAATTTATTTTACTTTATTTATAAACAATATCCTTGAACATTTTACATTTAGGATATTGCAATTTCGATATATTAATAGGCCTAATGTGTACTCACAGATACAGAAATATTTATATAGTCTACTTACAAAAAAAGATTAAGCTTTTATGAATAAAAAAGGGGAGATTGTAAAAAAAGTGGTTCTAGATGAAGATATAGTTAGAATAAAATCTCTTTTTGAAAAACTGCATAAGAAATATGGAGATAAAGCTGTTGAATTAATTAAACAGCTTGAGCAGGAAGAATTTGTGCCATTGTCTATATTCTCAAGCAAAACAAGCCCATTGGAATCATTATGCTATTATATGCATAAAGAAAAGAACCACAATCTGAGTGAGATTGGAGAATTATTAGGCAGAAGCCAAAAGACAGTCTGGCAGGCTGTAAATGATGCAAAGAAGAAAAACACATCATTTAATGTTAATACAATAGACGAAAGGTACAATATACCTGTGTCTTTATTTTCAGACAGAACATTCAGCATTCTTGAAAATTTATGCATTTACTTAAGAGATAATTTTCACTTAAAATATTCAGAGATTGCCTTTTTGCTGAATAAAAACCAGCGAACGATATGGACATGCTGCAATAGGGCCAAAAAGAAGGCAGCAACACAATTCAAGAAGCAATCAAAAATGAAATAAGGGGAAAAATATGCCTATAAATGTATCTAAAAAGAGCAGTAAAAAAGATGTAAAGTTAATTGAAGAGCTGTTTAGAAGAAAATATTTGCTTAGCTGCAGTATTTTGATAATAATTTTGCTATCTATTGCGTTATTTACTCCTGCCGGAAATAAAATCACAGGTTATTTTGGATTGCAGATAAATGAAAGTGAAAATGACATGCAGAATTCGTCTGGAACAAATGGCTCTTTTCCATTAGATGCAAATATTTCGCTGGATAATACAACAGGTATTAGACAAGACGAGATCTCAGATATTAGGAATATGACAGATGATATTTTAGACAATATCTCCAAAAACAGAGAAGTTCCTGCCGAAACAAACCTAACAAACAGAACAAAAGAGGACGATGTTGAATTTTCAGTAAAGTTAAGAAACAGATTTGGATACTCCACAGGGCATACGGAATATATAATTAAAGGAGATAAATATGATGCAATTTTAAGCAGCAGCCCTGGAATTGTTGCATTGGTGCATACAGACGAGTATGCTGAATCTATTGTAAAAATAAAAGACATTCCAAAAACACAGAATGTGACAGGATATATTGATGAACCAAAAGAAGAAAACATAACAACAGACATCGTTTATGTCGAGAGCATAGGTTTCAGCACAGCAGAAATAACATTGGCAAAAAGAGGGAAAGTAGAAAAGATTGTCTATTGCGAATTTTTCGATATCGAAAAATTTGTATGTGAAAATAACTGGACAGAAAAAGATATCTCATTTACAGATAATGGAGACACTATTTCATTTACTGTAAATCATTTTAGCGCGTATGCCGGTGCATCAGGAAATAATAACATTACAATATCAAGCAACCAATTTGAAGGACAGCAATTTGCAGTCCAGAATGATATCGCAACATGCCATTATGTAAACACAAGCATAACATTAACAGCAAACATAACAACAGAGACTACATGTTTCGAGGTAAATGCATCAAATATAGTCATCAATGGAAACGGATATTACATAGTAAATAATATCAGCGGAAACAATTATGGGATAAATATATCCTCTAATTTCACAAATGTTACAGTAATGAATTTTGGAGGGATAATTAATTTCAGCATAGGCGTAAGAATTGTCGGCAATT
>Ga0209541_10010150_pt1 | contig 15073 bp, 15 predicted proteins | sample RifCSPlowO2_01_FD_184027 | JGI IMG/M metagenome (GOLD analysis project Ga0209541, IMG submission 184027) | Groundwater microbial communities from Rifle, Colorado - Rifle CSP2_plank lowO2_0.1 (SPAdes) (version 2) | ecosystem: Environmental > Aquatic > Deep subsurface > Groundwater | place... | reverse complement strand
CTGAGTTAGGGCTGCGCCTGGAAGAGAAGAAAACAAAGCTCGGCGCAGGGCATTGCCAATAGTCAGACCATAGCCGACATAAAACCCTTCAATTTCAAATGCTCCGTCTGTTTCAGTTTCGGAGATTTTTTTTATTTTTACGGTTTCACTAAGGCGGGTATATTCCATATTATTTATTATCTTGAATAATAATCAACGACTAAATTTACATCAAAAGGAGCCTCGACTTCAAATGATAAGCTCTTTACTTTTCCTTCAAGTTTATCCTTATCAAGGCTAAGCCATTGAGGAGGTTCGTATTTTTTAATAATATTCGGCAAATCTTTAAAAATCAAGAGTTCTCGAGAGGCCGGATTTAAAGAAATGACATCTCCTGCTTTCAATATATAAGAAGGAGTTGAAGCTCTTTTGTCGTTTACCAGAAAATGGCCGTGGCTTACCCGCTGGCGAGCGGCGATTCTTGAAGGAGCAAAACTTAAGCGAAAAACAACATTATCAAGCCGGCGTTCAAGCAAATTAACTACGCTTTTATTCATTGAAGATTCTTTTGGCCCAGAAGCATTTTCAAAAAGATTCCTTAGTTGCGCTTCGGTTAATCCGTAACTGGCTTTAATCTTCTGCTTTTCCAAAAGCTGCTGACCGTATTCGGAAAGCGCTCCGCGGCGACGGCTTTTGCCGTGTATGCCCGGCTTATAGGGTTTGCGCGTCATCGCGCATTTTGGAGAATTACAACGATCCCCTTTTAAAAAAAGTTTTATCCCCAATGCTCTTTCTTTTTTTTCTTTTGGTCTGATCATTGATTTAGTTATTTAGTAAATTAGTAAATAGTAAAATTAAATTCTTCGTGCTTTCGGCGGTTGCGGTCCATTGTGAGGAATCGGCGTAACATCTTTAATTGATAAGATGTTAAATCCGGCTCCAGCCAATGATTTAATGGAAGAATCCCGCCCATTGCCAACGCCTTTGACAACAACATCTATATTGGTTAAACCGATTTTTCTCAGTTTTTCGGAAACAGCGGCAACCATTTTGGAAGCGGCAAAAGGAGTGGCTTTTTTAGGGCCGGAAAATCCCAAAGAGCCGGCGGAAATCCAAGCAATAACATTTCCGGATTTATCCGTAGCAGTTAAAATCGTGTTATTATAAGTAGCGTTAATATATACTCTGCCGCTATCAATTTTTTTACCTGCCTTTTCCGAAGCAGTCGCCTTCTTGGCTACGGCTGACTCCAGCTTGTCTTTTTCTTCCAATAATTCTTTTTCAGTTTTTTCAATTACTTTTTTTTGACCCATAATATTTTTAGTTTTATAAAATTATTTTAGTTCCACTTTTCTTCTGCCGCTGCCGACTGTTTTTCTGACATTGCCGCGAATAGTCCGAGAATTTGTCTTTGTCCTTTGTCCGCGAGAGGGCAATTTTCTTTCGTGCCTTGTGCCGCGATAACAATGAATTTCCTTTAATCTTTTAATATTGCCTCTGACAATTTGGCGAAGTTCGCCTTCAATCTTATAATTTTTTTCAATAAAATCTTTTATTCTATTAATCTCTTCGGCAGTCAAATCTTTCGCTCTTTTCGTTAATTTAATTTGAGTTGCTTCTAAAATTTTAAACGCTAAAGGACGGCCTATACCGTAAACATAAGTCAGAGCAATTTCAATTTTTTTATTGTCGGGAATATTAATACCTGCTAAGCGCATAAAAACTTAAACACTAATTTATCCTTGTCTTTGTTTGTGTTTTGGATTTTTCTTACAAGTCACATAAATCCGGCCTTGACGCCGGACTATTTTGCAATTTTGGCAAATTTTTTTAACCGATGAACGCACTTTCATTTTAATTATAATCTTCTAATTATTCTTCCTCTTTTCTTGTCAGAACTTAATTCCAACAAAACTTTATCTCCGGGCAGAACTTTAATATAATGCAGGCGCATCTTTCCCGCAAGATAAGCAAGAATTTCTTCTTCGCCGATTTTAACTCTAAACATCAAAGACGGTAAGGCTTCTAAAACTATTCCTTCAACCGGCTTTTCTTTGTTTCCTGCCATAAAATAAATTTCTCCCCAATATAACAAACCAGCTAATCAAAGTCAATAGTTTTTGAAAATCCCGTAAATTCATAAATGAAGAAGCGCGCTATATATGAAGCGCGCCCAACCTCTTTGCCCTGGGAAATTTACCAATAAACAATTGATAAGATAAGAACGCTTGAAATACAAACAATGATTAACAACAGCGCTATCCTAACTATCGTTTCGTTTATTTTCATCGTAATCCTCCCCTAGAGCCGTGTTTTCTTCGTATAAATTTAATGTGTCTTTTTAAATTATAGATTATTTTATCGGGATAGCAAGTGGAGATTTTTTATTAAAAAAATTATTCCACAAAAACTTTAATATATTTCAAATTATCCGGCACGCTGGTTACCCAAAACGGCCAGAAAGACACCGTGGCTTTTTCAATGCTACCCAAGGAAAAAATAAATAATTTTAACTCGCCTTCTTTTTTCCGGACAATTGAATTTTTAAATGTTTCCACGGCTATCGGCTGCCAAAAGGAGCTGTCATAATTTAAGGAAACAGCCAAACGGCCGCTTGCAAAATCCGGACGGCTTCCGGAATATTCCAACTTGTATTCCTTTGCTTCCAGATTTTCTTTTCCCAAGGATTTATTTGCCAAACCAGTCATTAACTGCAAAACATCAAATTCTTTAAAAGCAATAATTTTTAATTCTCCCTCAAGAGAATAAAGAAAATTACCGCTTTCATCCGCTTCTTTGTCGCTAGCTTCTTTTAAAACAGTAAATTGCTGGCTGTCTTCAACAACTTTATATTCCTTGGGAATCTGAGAAAATATAAATGAGCCGGCGGTTTCTTTCAGAGCAATGGTTGTTTTTTCCTTGGCTAATTTTAAATCTTCTTCGGTAGGATAAAGAAGTTCGCCGACAAGTCCGCCTTTCATCGCTTGGTCAGAGCTGGCATAAAACCCATCATATTTCGGCGTGCCTTTTAAGCCGGGAATAGTGAATTTTTGGGTTGGACCGATATTATATTCCGCGCCGGCTTTATCGGCAGTTACCATTGCTTTAATGCTGGAAGATTCAATTTTACCCTCTCTTATTTTAGCTCCGGGGATGACAATTTTTTTATCCAACCTAAAAATTTTCCCATCTGGGTCTTCAAGCCGAGTGCCGGCAATCAATGTTTGGGAATCAGAACTATAAGAATTGTAAATTGCTATTTCTCCGCTTGCCTTTCGAACAACTTGTTTTTTCCCATGAGCGGAAAAGGCAAGAGAAATATTCCTTACTTCGGAAAAAATTTCCGCGGGAATTTGCCGGTTAGATAAATCAACTCCGCTATTATCTTTTGAAGCAGTTATCCAATCTATATAATTAAACGGGTATTTTTTAGCGACTATTTTTATTTCAACCCTCGGTAAAAATTCCAAAACAGAATAAACGCCGCCGCCGACAAAAATAGCAATAAAAAACAAAACAATGTATTTTTTTATTCTTGAACCGGATCTTGTTTTTAATTCCGGAGCAAAAGCCAGTGATTCTTTAATATCTTCTTTTTTTATTTCCTGCCTTTCTTTGGTTTCGAGCCTTGAAAAATCAAAGGTTTTGATTTCTTTCGGCTTAATATCCGGTTCTTTTACTTTCTCCTCAATTTTCGGCTTAATTTCCGTTTTTTCAGCCTCAATTTTTTCCTCAATCACCGGTTCTTTCGGCTTAATCAACTCTTCTTTTTTGATGAAAACAGCTTTTTTCGCATCTTCTGGAGCAACAATATCGATAACTTTTATTTTTTTCTTTTCCATAAATTTTAAACTTATTTTTATTATTATTCTAAGCTAAAAATAATCAAAAAGCGAATAATTAAAAACCAAAAATAATAAAAATGGCTAAAGTATCGTTGCCCTAATCCTTCTTATTCCTCCAGCAACCGCTTCTTCTTTCTTTATTTTAAAACTGCCGATTTCGGAAGTGTGATTGACATGCGGGCCTCCGCAAAATTCCTTGCTTATATTATTTTCTCCTTCTCCAATAAAATAAACCATTTCAGGATATTTAGCTTTAAAAAAATGCAACGCTCCTGTTTTTTCAGCTTCTGCTTTTGACATTTCTTTATAAAATACCGGCAAATTTTCTTTTATTTTTTGATTGACTAATTCTTCCACTTTTTTGATTTCTTCCTGCGTCATTTTCCGATCAAAAGAAAAATCAAAACGAGCGCGTTCAATATTGATGTCTGATCCCATTTGCCGGACATTTTTACCCAAAACCTCGCGCAAAGCCCATTGAAGAAGATGAGTGGCGGTGTGAAGTTTTACAACTTTTACCATTTCTTCTTCATTGGCAGCTTTAATTTCCCCCGTATCAATTAAAAGCCCGTGCCCGCCGAATTTTTTCTCTCGTCCGGCGCGGGAAATTTCTTGGTGTTTTTTAAATTCTATTTCAAAATCTTCGCGAAAAAGATTCTTTGTCGAATCTTTTGAAGCTAATTCGATAATCAGCTCGTATGGCAATCCAAAGGTCTCATAAAGATAAAACGCTTCCTTGCCTGTAATTTCCGGATATTTTTCAATTTCTTTTAATCCATTGGCTATCGCTTCCTGAAATTTCAATTTCTCTTCTTCCAAAACTTCTAAAATTATTTTTGCCTCTGTCAGCTCCGGATAAATCTTTCCAAATTTTTCTTTGACAATTTCAACGCTTTCCGGAAATAAATCAGCGTGAATGTCATATTTTATCTGATAAGCCAGAATTCTTCGCAAAAGACGCCTTAAAATATAACCAGCTTCTTTATTTGAAGGCCTGATTCCGTCAGCAATTAAAAATACAGAAGAGCGAAGATGGTCGGCTAAAACGCGGATAATTTTTTCATTATAATTTCCGGATTCTTTTATTTTTGAAGCTAAAGAATGAAAAATGTCGGTCTCATAAACATCTTCAACTCCATTAAGAACGGAGACGAGCCTTTCCAAACCCATACCGGTATCAACTCCCGGATTTTTAACTTTTATAAATTTTCCGCCCTTTTCCTTGTAATATTCGTTAAAAACAATATTCCAAATTTCTACTCCATCAACATAAATTTCACTGGAAGGGCCGCAGGGGCCTTCATCACCGGTTGGACCCCAGAAATTGTCAGCCCGGCTGCCAAGCATAATTTTTTCCTTGGGAAGGCCGATTTCCTGGTGCCAAATTTTGTAAGATTCTTTGTCATGAGGCACTTCATCGTCTCCTTTAAAAACAGAAACAGTTATTCTTTCGGGATTTATTCCCAAAATATCCGCCACAAATTCATAAGCCCAGTAAATCGAAGATTTTTTAAAATATCCGCTTTGGCCGAAATCTTCCGGATTGTCGGAGCCGACCGGGCCAAAAGAAAAATTTCCAATCATTTCAAAAAAAGTCAAATGGGTTTTATCGCCCACTTCTTCAATATCGCTAGTCCGAAAACATTTTTGAATTGAAACAACGCGCTGGGAATTAAAATCTGTCAAAGCATTAAGCTCGCCGGTATAATATTTCTTGAATTGCTGCATTCCGGCAGTAGTTAACAAGACAGAAGGGTCATTGGGAATTAAAGAAGAAGAGGGAACTATTTTATGCCCTTTTTTTTCAAAAAAATTGAAAATTTTTCGGCGAATTTCTTCGGAAGTCATAAATTAATATTCCTCCAAGGCTTTTGATTTGACATGTTTTTTTATCTTCTCCAAGGCTTTCGCCTCAATTTGGCGGATGCGCTCGCGAGTAACATTAAATTTTTTTCCCACTTCTTCCAAGGTATGAGTAATGCCGTCGTCTAAGCCGAATCTAAGTTTGAGAATTTCTTGCTCTCTTGGAGACAAATCAACCAAAATTTCCCTGATTTTATCTTTAAGCAGAATACGGGAGACGAGCTGGCTTGAGGTGGGACTTTTATCGTCTTTGACGATTTCCGCGAGTTTCGAATCTTCATCTTCTTCGCCGATCGGCGCTTCAAGAGACATAACATCCTGGGAAATTTTCTGGATATGGTGGATTTTATCAACATTAATTCCCATTTCAATGGCGATTTCTTCAGCTAAAGGGTCGCGGCCAAGTTCCTGAGCCAATCGCCTTTTAATTTGAGTGTACTTGGAAATCGTTTCAATCATATGGACCGGAATCCTGATGGTTCGGGATTGATCGGCCAAGGCGCGGGTAATCGCCTGCCTAATCCACCAAGTGGCATAAGTGGAAAATTTAAAGCCACGGCGATAATCGAATTTTTCAACAGCTTTAGCCAAACCAATATTGCCTTCCTGAATTAGATCCAAAATGCTCAAATTCGGAGAACGATAAACATAGCGCTTGGCAATAGAGACAACCAATCTTAAATTGGCCTGCATTAATTGCTGACGCGCTTCTTCATCGCCATGCTCCGCGCGCTTGGCAAGCTCTCTTTCTTTTTCGCCGGTAAGCAGTGGAGTTTTGCCGATTTCCCGAAAATACATCTGCACCGCGTCAGGAAGATCTCCTTCTTCAAATTCAGTTGCTTTTTTGAGTTCATCTTCGCTTACTTCCTTTCCCGGAATTTCAATGAGTTGGGAAGTTTCAATTACTTTGATATTGGCTTTTTCCAAACGGCTGTAAAGCTCTTCCAAAAAAACAACATCTTTTTCAATGTGGGGAAAATAATATAAGATTTCCGTGTCAGTGACAAAACGACGAGTACGGCCTCTTTTAATTAAGTCGTCAATTAAAGATTCGTCAAATTTAAATTTCTTTTTTTGGCCTTTTGAAGGAAGCTTCGCCTTTTTGGACTTTTTTGCCGCTTTTTTAAATTTTTTTTTGCCAGTTTTACTGGCAATTTTGCGCTTGGCGGCTTTTGATTTTTGCCTTTTGGCCTTTTTTGACATTTTTTAATTATGCATTATTTTTGAAATTTCATCAAATTCCTTGAGCAATTTTTGGGCGGTATCCTCGTCATTGTCCCTTTCGGCTTTTTTTATTGATTTCATCAATTCTTCCCTTTTTTCTTTTAAATGCTCTAAACGCAATTGCTTTGTCAGTTCAAGGCATTCGGAATCTAATTTTTCTTCATCGGAACCGGATTCAAACGAAGAGCGAAGAGATATCAAATTAAACAATTCATCCAAATCAGCATCGTTAAATTTTTTTTGAGAATTTTTGTCCATTATATTTTCCGCAATCATCAAATAATTTTTGGGCAAATAATCAAAACATTGTTTTAATTGATTGTGAAAATCTTTTTTTGCCACGGCTAAAGAAAGCAATCTTTGGACAATCAATTCTTTTCGCGAAAAATTATTATTTTGTTTTTGAACAGCGGTTTTTTGAAAAAATTGGCCACTTATTTTTTCGGTTTTCAACTGCTTGATTTCATCAATTAACGCTTCTTCTTTAACTCCGGATTTTATAGAAAGCTCATGAAGCCAATGAGACTGTTCAATTGGGCTGAGATTTTTTATTTTTGCCAGAATTATTCTGATGCTGTTTTTTAACATTCTTAAATCTTTTGCATCTTCCGTCAGATAACGGCTGAAATAAAATTCCATTGAACTTTGGGCGTTGGAAACCAATTCTTTCAATTGGCTGGGTTTTTTTAAGACCAATTCAGCCGGATCCTTGGCGTCTTTGATTATTAAAAGGCTTACATTGAAATCCAAACTATTGGCTAAATCAATACTGCGCTCCGCGGCCTTTAAGCCCGCTTCGTCGTTGTCAAAACAAAATGCCAAATTATCAGTTTGACGGCGCAAAACTTTCAAATGGTCTTGCGTTAGAGCGGTGCCGGAAGTGGCGATAGAATTTTTTACGCCATCCTGCCAAGACATTAAAAAATCCATCTGACCCTCCATAAGCACAGCCTTATTTTCCTCGCGGATAAAATTTTTACTTTTATGAAAGCCGTAGAGGATTTTCGATTTGTTAAAAATAGGCGTTTCCGGACTATTGATGTATTTACCGATTTCTCCCGTGTCATACTTCGGTAAAATTCGCGCGCTAAAGCCAATGGCCTTGCCAAAGTGGTTAAAAATCGGAAACATTATCCGGCCTCGGAAACGGTCAACATATCCGCCTTTTTCAGTTTTGAAATTTAAACCAGCTCTTTCTATATCTCTGACATTAAAACCTTCTTTAATTAATGCCATTGTTAATTTATCAAATTCGGGGAAAGCGTAACCAATTTCAAACTCTTCAATAATTTCATTTTTCAGGCCGCGATTAATTAAATAATCCGTTGCTTCTTTATTTTCTTTCAGGTTCTTCTTAAATAAATTTTTAGCCGCTTCATTGATTTCATAGAGAACGTCAAATTGCCTTTGTTCAATGGGGCTGATTTTTTTAAGTTCTATGCCCGCTTTTTCCGATAGAATTTTTAAAGCTTCGTAGAATTCCAAATTCTCGTATTTCATCAGAAATTTGAAAATATCGCCTCCTTCAGAGCAAGAGCCGAAGCAATGCCAGGTTTGGCGATCAGGCGAAATAATAAAAGAAGGCGTCTTTTCCTTGTGAAAAGGGCAAAGCGCTTTAAAATTTTTGCCAGCAGGCTGGATTGGAATATAGCCGCGGATAAATTCCACAATATCCAATTTTTCTTTTATTTGTTCAACGGGAGTCATAATTTTCAAAAAAAGGAGTTTTCCTTTTTATATCATTCTATTATATTATGTATAGGAGTACTAAAATGCGCAACAATATCATCCATAGCGGAGCCAATGAATTAACCTACGAAATCCGCGGCATTGTAGAAATCGCCGAAAAATTGGAGAAATTAGGAGTTAATATCATCTGGGAAAACATCGGTGATCCAGTGGCTAAAGGCGAGCCAGTACCTGATTGGATAAAAGAAATCGTTAAAAAAGCTTTAGATGAAAATAAAAATTTTGCCTATTCTCCGACTAAAGGCCTTTTAAAAACCCGCGAATTCCTGGCTGAAAAATGCAATTCAAACGGCGGCGCCAAAATCACGCCTGAAGATATTATTTTTTTTAACGGCTTAGGAGATGCTATTTCTAAAATTTATACTTATTTAAACCGCGAATCGCGAATTATCGGCCCCTCGCCCGCTTATTCCACCCATTCTTCGGCAGAAGCGGCTCATGCCGGCAGTCCGCACTTAACTTATGATTTATTGCCGAAACTTGGCTGGCTGCCTGATATCAATGATTTAAGAAATAAAATCCGCTATAATCCGGCAATTTCCGGAATTTTAATAATCAATCCCGATAATCCAACCGGAATGATTTATCCTCGCCGCGTTCTTGAAGAAATTGTCAAAATTGCCAAAGAATATGATTTATTTATTATTTCCGATGAAATTTACTCTAACATTATTTATGGCAACGAAGAAACCGTTAAATTGTCAAAAATCATTGCCGATGTTGCTGGCATCGCCATGAAAGGCATTTCCAAAGAATTGCCCTGGCCCGGAAGCCGCTGCGGCTGGATAGAAGTTTACAACAAAGACAAAGACCAAATTTTTGCCAAATATATAAAATCGATCATTGACGCCAAAATGCTGGAAGTCTGCTCAACTACTTTGCCTCAAGCCGTTATTCCGGAAATTATGACTGACAGCCGCTATGAGTCGCACTTAAAGCAAAGAAATGAAAAATATAAAAAACGGGCTGAACTTGCCTATAAAATAATCAACTCGATCAATGGCGTTATCTCGCCGAAACCATCGGGCGCTTTTTATATGTCAGTGGTTTTTGAAGACGGCGCTTTAAAAAACGGACAAAAATTAAAAATTGAAAATGAAAGAATTAAGGAATTCATCGAAAAAATTTCGGAAAATGTAGCGCCAGATAAAAGATTTGCCTATTACCTTATGGCCGCCACAGGCATTTGTGTTGTGCCCTTGACCGGTTTTAATTCCGATTTATACGGTTTTAGAATCACTTTATTGGAGCCAGATGAGGAAAAATTCAAGAAAACCCTAGAGACCATTACGGAAAAAATCCGGGAATATTTAAGAAGTTAATTCTTCAAACAACAAATCCCCTGCCTCACACAGGGAATTCGTTGAAAAATTTTACCAATTCCAGCAACGATTATCAACTATTTTTATCCACATCTTGATTGTTGCTGTTTTCATGGCTATTTTTTTCATTTTTATGGCTACTTTCGTTTTCTTCATCTCTATCTTCTTCATCTTTATTGCTGTCCTTGTCATTTTTTTCATTGTGAAAATCAGAATCTGCGCTGGTAGTATCGCCATCATTATTTTCCTCATCGTCAAGCCGGCTGTCAAAATCAACTTTTAAAATAATTTCCGCCATAATTTTCGCCTCGGACGCTTTTTTTATGGAATCTTTTGCTTTGGAAAAAGATTCTTCATATTTACCGCTGTCATAATCAGACTTGGCGGACAAAAACAAAGTTTTTGCAATTTCTAATTTCTCTTTGGCCGAAGCAACAGTTGAAGTGCCGAATTTTTCGCTGATTCTATTGATAAAATTTTCAGTTGAATTAATCTTGTTTTGAGCGGCTTTAATTTTACCTTGAGCGCTGACAGCAATTCCGGCTGATCTCGCGCGATTGTCTTCATCTTCGTCAATATCATGAACTTTACTTCTAATTTTTTCTTCAGAGTCATCAACTGATCTGACGATTTTTCTAATTTCTTCTCCAAGCTTATCATCTCTTCCGTCTTTTAAATTTATTGATTCTCTATAAGCGGAAACGGCGGCTTTTAATTCTTCTTTTGTTTTAAAAGCTTTTTCCGACTCGCCTTTATCTTGAAATTCATTAGCCTTAACTGAAACAATATCAAGATGAGAATTGAAATTATCGAGCGCTTTATTCAAGGACAATTCCAATTTTCCAATTTGTTCACCAGTAATTGAAGTATTCAATTTAGCTTCTGTAATAAGTTCGGAAATTTCTTCAACCCGTCTCTGGGCTAAATTCATTCTTGCCTTGGTTTCTGACTCATCGTTGAAAATTACGGCAAGCCTTGCGTCTTCGCTTAAAATTTTTACAGGATAAAGCGTATCTCCGGGAAGGCTGTTTTGAGAGGCGGCCACCGTAGCGGCGCTGGCTCCGATTCCGATGAGGCCCAAAATAATCGCAATAGGCATTGTTTTAAACATTTTGGCATTAAACACATTAAACAGTGGTGAAAACCTTTGAAAATAAAGACTCTCTTCTCTTTCATTTCTTACAAAAGGAGTTTTTTCCACATAAGAGACAAGTTTTTCTCTTAATAATTTCAAAAAGGCCTCGTCAGTCGGCTGATTTTTTAATTTTCTTAAAGCTTTTTTTATTTTTACTCCTTTAAACATTTTCATTTTCAAATATTTTTTTCTTTAAAACTTTTATGGCTCGGTGGATAATCACATATATATTGACGCTGGACTTATCGGTAATCTTACTGATTTCATCAATGCTCAAATCGTCAATAAAACGATAAATCAAGATTTTTCTGTAATCTTCCGATAATTGCTCCAGATTTTTCTTCAATAATCCGATTTCAATTCCCTTATCAATATCTCGGGAAAGGGATTTTTTATCATCCTTAAATTCCGGCAAATTATCAAAAGAAACCGCCTCCTTAGGCTTTTGGCGGTAATGGTCAATGATTAAATTATTGGCAACCTGATACAGGAAACCTTTTAGATTTTTTACCTCCTTCCCTCCGCTTAAATATTGCCAGGTTTTTAAAAACGTCTCGGAAGTTAAATCTTCGGCCAATGCCATATTACTGACACGGAAGTAAATGTGCCTTAAAATATTTTCCGAACACTGGTCGTAGGCCGCCAAAAACGCTTCTTCAATCCTCATTTCTTTATTTTTTGAAAATTTGCTCTTTAACATATAATTAGACGCAAATATTATTATTTTCTTACTTTCTCTGTTATAATATAGCGCAAATGGCCATTCTTGAAGTTAAAAATCTTAACATTGAATTGGGAGGGGTTCAAGTTCTGGAAAATATCAATTTTGAAGTGAATCGAGGCGATGTTTTGGCAATTATCGGGCCAAACGGCGCGGGAAAAACAACTCTGCTGAAAGCTATTTTAGGATTAATAGATTATAAAGGGGAAATAAAATGGCAACAAAATATAAAAATCGGCTATGTTCCTCAAAGAATGGACATTGAAACCGATGTTCCTCTTACGGTAAAAGAATTTTTTTATTTACGGGGAAAGCAAACTACTGACGCGGCGATAGAGGATATTTTAAAGGCGGTTCAGCTTGATGAAAAAATATTAAAATCCGGATTTGGAGAAATTTCAACCGGCCAAAGGCAAAGAATTCTAATTGCTTGGGCAATGATGGAAAATCCCGATGCCCTTCTTTTTGACGAACCAACCGCTGATATTGACATTGCCGGACAGGAGTCAATTTATAAAATGCTTTATAATCTTCAGAAAAACTTTAATTTAACAATCATTCTGGTTTCCCATGATTTAAACATCGTTTATCGTTATGCGGAAAAAGTTTTGTGCATTAATCGGCAGGCGTTGTGCATTGGAACGCCGGAAGAAATTCTAGACACGGAACATTTAACAAAGCTTTACGGCGGAGAAAAGGGTTTTTACCATCATGAACATAAACATTAATTTATTGCAGCCGTTATTAGTAGCCGTATTTGTCGCTGGAGCAGCCAGTCTTTTGGGCGTCTTTGCGATTTTAAAAAGAATGGCTTTGGTCGGAGACGCCTTATCTCATGTGGCTTTGCCGGGCATTGCCTTAGCTTTGATTTTTAATTTTAACCTGTTTTTGGGAGCTATTTGTTTTTTGATTGTGGCAACTTTCGGAATCTGGTTTTTGAAATACCAAAGCAATTTGCCAATTGAAACAATTGTCGGAGTATTTTTCGCCGCAAGCCTTGCGCTGGGAACATTAATTACGCCGGAACAAGAACTCTTAGAAGCTCTTTTGGGAAATATAACATCATTAACTTGGCAGGAATCAATAATCTCTATTTTGTCTTCCTTGGTTTTAGTAATTATTCTCCTTTGGATTCACAAAAAATTAACCATAAATATGATTTCTGAAGAAATGGCAAGTTCAATTGGAATAAATAATAAGCGTTTGGACTTTATTTATTTAATGATATTTGCCTTGGCAGTGGCTTTAGGCATCAGGTTTGTCGGAGCGCTGCTAATGGGGTCATTAGTAATTATTCCCGCTGCTTCGGCAAAAAATATTACAAAGAGCTTATATTCTTTTATGGGATTAAGCGTTGTTTTTGGAATTGTTTCCTCGGCCTTTGGTATATATATTTCTTTTATTTACAATCTTTCTCCGGGACCGATTTTTATTCTAATAAGCTCAATATTCTTTGTGATATCCCTACTGATTCGGCGCTTGAGATAATTTTACCGCTTAATCAGACTTTACTTTTATTTTCTTCGATTTACTGCGGTTTATTTTAGGGAGAACGATTTTTAAAACGCCGTTTTTAAAAGTTGCATGGGATTTATCGGCATCAATTTCTTCGGGAAGAATTATAGAACGGGAAAACCTGCCCCAAAAACATTCTGAATAGAGATAATCTTTTGTTTCCACTCTTTCTTCTTTTTTCCTTTTGCCTTTAATCACAACTGAATCGCTGGTAATTGAAATATCAATATCTTCCGATTTAATGCCGGCAACCGGGGCTTCTATAATGAAACCGACCGGCGTAAAATAGACATCAACGGCTAATTGGCCTTCCGGACCTTCAAAAATTTCCACCATTTCTTCTTTAGCTTCGGGAATGTTTTTTTCAATATCTAAATCCTCCTTCTTTGAGGATTGTTTTATTTTTAAATTTGTTTCTTTTTGCGGAGATTCAGCGGGTTTAGAAGCGGTTTTCTTCCTTGAAATACTGGAGAACTTCCCATCCGGTCCGACAGACGCCAATCTTGCAAAAAATTCTTTTTCATCCATAAAATTACTTAATTATTCGTTTTAATTTCTCGAAATCCCAAAAAACGAACATTGCTATAATAATCAAAAATAACGTTGGATAAAGCAATACCCTGTCAAATAATATTATAAAATAATTAAAAAATGCGTGCAACAAGGTGGCAAAAATGAGACCGATAATTATTTTACGGTTTGCCCAAAAATATCCGACAACGCCCGAACTTAAAGCATGAAGAAGAGTTGCGCCGACAAAGCGCAGAGTCATCGCGGCAATAACCCCTTTAATTTCCATATTGTTAGAAAAAACAGCTCCAAAATTAACCAAAACATTCTCAATCGCGGCAAAGCCAAGAGCGGCGGCAATCATATAAATCATGGCATCAACCGGCTCGTCAAAAAATTTACTTTTTCTGACAACTAAATAAGCGGCCAAAAATTTAAAAATTTCCTCAATTGAAGCCAGAGAGAAAAAAGAAACCAATCCATTTTCATAAAACTTAAAATAATCCAGAATATCTTTTGCAAATATCTGGAATAAAAGAACTATGGAAGAAATAACGGCTCCGGCCAAGAAAACTTTTAAAATCATTTTCTTCGGCTCCGGATGAATATCTTCTTTTAAAAAGAAAATCAGCCAAATAATCGAAGGAGATAAGCCAAGAAGTATAATAAAAAAAATCATAAAGTATCAATAATTTTCTATCATTAATAATTCTTTTTCTTTATTGGGCAAAGATTGATAAATTTCTTCCGTGATAAAAGGCATAAAAGGATGGAGAATTTTTACAGATTCCTTTAAAATTTCAGATAAAACATATTGCGCAGACCGTTTGCTTTGTTCATCTTTGCCGATTAAATGGGGTTTTATTTCTTCGATAATTTTATCGCAGAAAACATGCCAAAAATAATGGTAAATTTTTTCGCTTGCCGCATAAAATTTAAAAGATTCCATAAGCTTAGAGATGTCTTTTTTAATTTTTACCAATTCATTTAATTTCTTTTTATCAGCCGCGCTTAATTTCGGCTTTGATTTGAAATCAAAATTTTCCAAATTTATTAAGACAAAACGGCTTGCCTGCCAAATTTTGTTGGCAAAATTGCGATAACCGCGGATTTTTTCTTCGGAAAATGCCGAATCAGTGCCCGGAGTATTGCCAATGATTAAAGCCATTCGCAAGGCATCAGAGCCGTATTTTTCAACCATATCAATCGG